>ENA-OWPI01001130-OWPI01001130.1-marine-metagenome-genome-assembly--contig:-NODE-1130-length-31253-cov-18.941173_pt1 | contig 31253 bp, 31 predicted proteins | sample MGYA00238138_ERZ651775 | MGnify/ENA primary metagenome ERZ651775 (study PRJEB26906, sample SAMN06265043) | marine metagenome | isolation source: Helgoland LTER site | place: Germany:Helgoland, sampling...
AAAATTGGTCGGGACGGCAGGATTTGAACCTACGACCACCACACCCCCAGTGTGGTGCGCTACCAGACTGCGCTACGCCCCGATTTGATTGGCATTCTAACAGCATCGTTTGCGCGTTTCTAACGACAATTGGTGAATCGAGGGCAATACCCTCAAATAAATCGGGTTATTGCTTAATCGTTTTCAGCAGGTCCTCTAACTCGGCAATCATCTGCTTTACCAATTGCTTGGACTGGCTCTTATCTTCTTTTTGCTCGGCCCCAGACAACCGCTGGCGAGCACCGGTTATCGTGAACCCTTCGTCGTAAAGCAGCGCCCTAATCTGACGGATCATTAACACATCTTGACGCTGATAATAGCGGCGGTTGCCACGCCGCTTAACGGGCGAAAGTTGCGGGAACTCTTGCTCCCAATATCTTAGAACGTGCGGCTTTACCGCGCACAAGAGGCTAACTTCACCAATCGTGAAATAGCGCTTTCCTGGTATGACCGGAAGATCAGAAGTCGCTGTCTGGTCCTGCATAGGTTTCTACTCGAGCCTTAAGCTTCTGGCCAGGTTTGAAGGTCACGACGCGACGCGCCGAAATGGGAATATCTTGCCCCGTCTTAGGGTTACGGCCCGGACGGGAACTCTTATCACGCAAGTCAAAGTTGCCAAACCCGGAAATTTTGACCTGCTCGTTGGATTCAAGCGATAAACGAATTTCTTCGAAGAATGCTTCAACAATTTCTTTCGCTTCGCGCTTGTTCAGACCCAACTCTTCAAACAGTTGCTCGGCCATTTCTGCTTTGGTTAACGCACTCATACTTTTTACCTTCACTGCGCCTTTTACCTTCACAGCGCTTTTTTACCTTACAGCGCCTCACCACCTTCAACGCGCCTTGTTACGTTCCCGAGGGCCACCTTGATTGCAGTCGCCTTTATTGCAAACCGCCTTCATTGCAAATCCCCTGCACTACGGCTTACCTTAACTGGGCCTGCAACTGACTCGCCAAGGCTTGTACGACTTCCGCCATGGCCGTATTGATTTCCTCATCCGTTAGAGTGCGCGAAGGGTGCTGGAAGGTCAAGCCCAGACCCACGCTTTTCTCATTGGGATCAATACCTTTACCCATATACACGTCAAATAACTTTAAATGCAGTAAAGCGTCCCCGGCACTCATCTCGATAACAGATCGCACGGCTGTGGCGGTGACCGAACGCGCAACCAAGATGGCAATATCCCGACGAACGAAAGGGTACTTCGAGACCTCTTGAACCGTCGGCACGTGTTGGCGCAGAGCAAGCGATAGATCAATTTCCGCAACATATGCTGGCGCCCTCAAATCAAATTGATCCGCAACGCTTGCTTCCAATAACCCGATCTGACCCAAAGGCACGTTATCTTTCAGGATTCGTGCGCTTTGTCCAATTTGTAAACCGCTGATTTCACACGCTTGGAATATTAGCCCCTGAGCGCCTAAAAGCGCCTCAAGATCGCCTTTTAGGTCAAAGAAATCGACCAAGTCAGATGTGTTCGCCCAACCTTCGGGGAATCTCTGACCACTCAAAACCAGTGCTAATCGTTCCTGCTGCGCGATGGCGTCGAACGACAGCGCTTTCTCACCTTGCTGATGAAAGACCAAACCCATTTCAAACAATCGAACATTGCTTTGTTGCCGGTTCTGGTTATGCACGAGCGCCTTTAACAGTCCTCCGACCAAGGTCGTTCGCATCACCGACATTTCACTCGACAACGGGTTCTTAAGCGCAACAGCTATTGCGTCCGGCAAGAGCCGGTGCTGCAATTCCGAATCAACAAAACTATAACTAATAGCCTCGGAGTAACCTCGATCAATCAAACGCTGCTTCAATCGTTTATCGCTTGACTGGGTTTCGGTGGCTTCCAGCATCGATAAGGTCGCAACTGGTTGCGTCACGGGCAATGCCTCGTAACCAATGATCCGACTGATCTCTTCAATGAGATCGGCTTCAATATTGATATCAAACCGATGCGAGGGTGATTGCACTAGCCAGGCCCGATCTCCGCTGTTGGGGTCAACCGTAAATTCGAATTCAAGACGCTTCAGAATATTTTCGATATCCGCGTCATCAATGACCATCCCGAGCACTCGCGCGACCCGAGCCGCTCGTAATCGCACCTCGATTGCCTGCGGCAAGTCTGCCTCGCTTACGGTATCGACCAGGGGCCCAGGATGGCCGCCCGCAATTGAAAGCAATAATTGCGTTGCTCGCTCCATAGCCCGAACTTGACCCTCGTAATCGACCCCTCGCTCAAAGCGATGACCCGCATCGGTATGCATGGCATAAGCTCGAGCCCGACCAGCAATAGCAATTGGGGCAAAAAATGCGGCTTCTAAATAAATATCTTGGGTGTCCGATTGAACGGCGGTCGAGGCGCCCCCCATAATCCCCGCCATCCCGATGGGACCCGAGGCATCGGTTATGAGCAAGGTACCCGCAGCCAACGTCGTCTCACTACCATTGAGCAGGGTCAGCTGCTCACCCCCGATTGATTGTCGAACCGTGATATCACCCGTTAACCGGTTTAAGTCATAAGCATGCATCGGCTGATTCAGCTCGAGCATAATGTAATTCGTCACATCCACCACAGGATCAATCGACCGAATACCTGATCTGCGAAGCTTCTCGGTCAGCCAAAGGGGCGTCGCTGCGGTCAAGTTAACGCCTCGCACAACCCGGCCCACAAAGCGCGGACACCCTTCTGGCGCCGCTAAGTGCACCGCAACTTGGTCATTGTGAACGGCAGCGACCGGCTGAATATCCGGCATGCAAACATCTAAGTTGTTCATCAGGCCCGTTTCACGAGCAAGACCGATGATGCCCAAGCAATCGCTTCGGTTCGGTGTCAGATCCACTTCGATGATGCGGTCGTCAAGCTGCAGGTAACCGTTAATATCGGCACCAACCGGTGCATCAGCCGCTAACTCCATTAAGCCTTCGTGGTTTTCGCTCAGTCCGAGTTCACGTTCGCTGCACAGCATCCCGAAGGATTCAACGCCCCGTAACTTGGCTTTCTTAATTTTAAAATCATCGAGTTTGGCCCCAACCAGCGCAAAGGGTACCTTGATACCCGGCCGAGCATTGGGCGCACCGCAAACCACCTGATGGCGATCAGCACCGCTCGACACCGTACAAATTTTTAGCTTATCCGCGTTAGGATGCGGTTCTGCGGCCAGAATTTCCCCAACCACAACCTGGCTTAAGATAGCGGCCGCTGGCTCAACACCGTCCACCTCTAACCCGGCCATCGTAATCTGACTGACCAAGGCCTGCGTTGAAAGCGGCGGGTTCACCCACTCTCTTAACCACTGCTCGCTAAATTTCATTGGAACTGCTCCAAAAATCGCAGATCGTTCTCGACAAAATGCCGCATGTCACTCACCCCGTAGCGCAACATCGCCAGTCTCTCTGGGCCCATACCAAAGGCAAAACCCAAATATTTTTCGGAATCAATGCCTGACATTTCGAGCACTCGCGGATGCACCATGCCCGAGCCCATCACCTCTAACCAGCCGGTACTAGAACAAACCCGGCAATGACCCGCGCCTGAGCAATGAACACATTGCACATCCACTTCCGCCGAAGGCTCGGTAAAGGGGAAATAGCTCGGCCGAAACCGAACCTTCAAATCATCCCGTTCAAAAAAGACTCTCAAAAACTCTGTGATCATGCCCTTTAAATCGGCAAAGCTGCAGTGCTCATCCACCATCAAACCCTCAACCTGATGGAACATCGGCAAATGAGACGGATCTGGCGGATCAACGCGGTAGGTTTTACCAGGGCAAATAATTCGGAAGGGCGGCTCGCGCGACTCCATCGTTCGAACTTGTACCGGGGAAGTGTGCGTTCGAAGCAACACACTATCAGTCAAATAAAAGGTATCGTGCATCGCCCGCGCGGGATGATGGGCCGGTAAGTTCAGCGCTTCAAAATTGTGATAGTCGTCCTCAATTTCAGGACCCACCACTGACTCGAAGCCAACCGAATGGAAAAACTGCTCGATGCGTTCGAGCACGAGCGACACTGGATGCAAGGCGCCGCGCTGCAGGCCACGGCCAGGCAAGGTCACATCAATAGCCGATGCTTGAACCTTGGCCGCCTCGGCAATCGCCGCTTGGGCTTGCCAGCGCGCGTTAATCGCCGCTTCAACTTCCGTTTTGACTTGATTAATCAGCGCGCCAGCCGCCGGCCGATCGGCCTCGGGCAGCTGACCCAGGGTTTTAAGCTGTCCCGTGATGGCGCCTTTTTTGCCAAGGTATTGGACCCGCAGAGCCTCTATTTCAGCAAGCTCACTGGCGGACGCCACAGCAGCAAGCGCCTCACGTCGAAGCGCGTCTAAGTCTGACATCGAATATCCTCTACCTGGTCCGTTGGTGCAGCTCGCACGCCCGGCAGTTAGGCTGCGGCGGCGAGCGCTTCTTTCGCTTTATTAGCTAACGCTGTGAACGCTTCTGGCTCATGCAAAGCAAGGTCAGCAAGCACTCGGCGATCAATCTCTATCTCTGATTTCTTCAAACCATTGATCAACCGGCTGTAGGACAAACCATGCTCACGGGCCGCGGCATTAATCCGCTGAATCCATAAGCCTCGGAACATGCGTTTCTTAACCTTACGGTCACGATAAGCGTATTGTCCGGCTTTGGTAACCGCTTGTTTGGCAACGCGATAGACTCGGCTTCGGGCACCGTAATACCCTTTAGCCGCTTTCATCACCTTTTTATGGCGACGGTGTGCGGTGACACCTCTTTTTACTCTTGGCATTTTTTAATCCTCAGGATCTAATGAATCGGGACATTTCAGGGCTATGCGCCTCTTAGTGTCCAAGCATTCTGCGAATGAGCGGCACATCACTGGGTGCGACGGCTTTCATACTCCGCAAATGGCGCTTCCGTTTAGTCGGCTTCTTCGTCAGGATGTGATTCCTGAAGGATTGTCGGTGCTTATAGCCTTTAGCAGTTTTTTTAAACCGCTTGGCAGCACCACTACTGGTTTTCAGTTTTGGCATTTCAGAACTCCGCATTGTTCAGGTTAAAGGCAATCCTTCATCGCTTTTTTCTGAATGTTTTCACACCCAGCTTCGCTTACGATGATCTTTTACCTAGGCTGCGCCGGGGGCGGTATTGCCCATCTCGGCGTTCGCTTTCGCGAACAGGTCAGGCGACTGCCTCACTGCTGCCTTTCTTCTTCGTATTCGGTGCCAACACCATGGTCAGTTGTCGACCTTCCATTTTCGGGAACATCTCAACAGTACCGATCTCAGCAAGATCTGCTTCAATTCGTTTGAGCAAATCAATACCGAGTTCTTGGTGCGCCATTTCTCGCCCTCTAAATCGCAGGGTTACCTTGGCTTTGTCACCATCGCTCAGGAAACGGGTCAGGTTGCGTAGTTTTACCTGGTAGTCTCCTTCATCCGTTCCGGGTCGGAACTTCATTTCTTTCACTTGCATGCGGCGTTGTTTCTTACGTGCCGCAGACTTTTCTTTCTTCGCCTCAAAGATTCGCTTACCGTAATCCAGAATCTTACAAACCACTGGATCGGCGTCAGGTGCGATTTCGACTAAATCAAGCTTCGCTTCCTGTGCCGCTTTAATTGCTTCAGCAATTGAAACAACCCCGATCTGCTCTCCATCTGCACCGATCAGGCGAACCATTGCCGCCTCTATATCGTCGTTAATTCGAGTCTTTTTTGAACCTTCTTTTTTGATTCGGTAGCCTCCTTCAGGCGCTAAGGCCGGGCATTATAGCAAAATCAAACCATTCGTCCCTTTTTTTCTTCATCTTTTCGCAAGCGCTCCAAAAACGCCGAAAGCGTCATGGCACCAAGATCTTCGCCACCCCGGGTTCTCACGGCCACTTGACCCGCTTCACGCTCTCGGTCACCCACCACCAGAAGGTATGGAATCTTCTGCATGGCATGCTCACGAATCTTAAAACCCACCTTTTCATTACGCAGATCAGACTCGACGCGAATCCCTGCGGCCGTCAGCGCGGCTGTGACTTCATCCACATAGCCCGCTTGTGCATCGGTAATATTGATCACCATTGCTTGTACCGGTGCAAGCCAGACAGGGAATTCTCCAGCATAGTGCTCAATCAAGATGCCGATAAAACGCTCGAACGAGCCGAGCATGGCTCTGTGCAACATCACGGGAATCTGCCGGCTACCGTCTTCTGCGACGTACTGCGCATCCAATCGGCCTGGCATTGAGAAATCAACTTGCATGGTGCCGCACTGCCAAACCCGGCCCAGGCAGTCTTTCAGTGAAAACTCGATTTTCGGCCCATAGAAGGCCCCCTCTCCAGGCAGGGTTTGCCAGTCCAGGGCTTTAAAATCCAAAGCCTCGGCCAAGGCCGCTTCGGCTCGATCCCACACCTCATCGGACCCGACCCGCTGTTCTGGCCGAGTTGAAAGTCGGATGATCATTTCATCGAAGCCAAAGTCTCGATAGACCGCGGATAGGACATCAATAAAATCCGTGACTTCTTTTTGAACCTGATCTTCTCGGCAGAAAATATGGGCGTCGTCTTGGACAAACCCTCGTACCCGCATAATGCCTTGCAGGGTCCCTGACGGCTCGTTGCGATGACAAGCGCCGAACTCTGCCAAACGAATGGGCAGGTCTCGATAACTCTTTAAACCCTGATTAAACACCTGCACATGACAGGGACAGTTCATCGGTTTAATCGCATAGGTCCGACTATCGGATTCAACCGAAAACATCCCATCACCAAACTTGTCGGCGTGACCCGATTTTTCCCATAAGCTCATATCCACCAGCTGAGGCGTTTTGATCTCTTGATACCCATGCTGGTTTTGGACGTCTCGGATATACCGCTCGAGGGTTTGCCATATCTGCCAGCCCCTGGGATGCCAAAACACCATGCCGGGCGCTTCTTCTTGGGTGTGAAACAAATCGAGGCGCTTGCCGAGTTTGCGATGATCTCGCTTTTCCGCCTCTTCCAAGCGAAACAAATATGCCTTCAGCGCTTTCTTATCGCCCCACGCGGTCCCGTAGATCCGCTGGAGCATTTCATTGTTAGAATCGCCGCGCCAATAGGCGCCCGCGACCTTTGTTAACTTGAACGCCTTGATGCGGCCCGTATCCGGCACATGGGGTCCACGACAAAGATCCACAAAGTCACCTTGCTGGTAGAACGACAGGTCTTCAGCATCCGGAATGCTCTTTAAAATCTCAACCTTATAGTGCTCACCTTTTTCTTCGAACAAGGCAACCGCCGCTTGCCGAGACATAACCGACCGCGTGACCGCTTGGCTCTGAGACACCAGTGCCGACATCTCTTTTTCAATTTGCTCTAGGTCTTCTGGCGTGAAGGGCCGGTCATAGGCAAAATCATAAAAGAAACCGTCCTCAATTGTTGGCCCGATCGTGACTTGCGCTGTGGGAAACAATCGCTGAACGGCTTGTGCCATAAGGTGCGCGCAAGAATGCCGAATCACCTCTAATCCGTCTTCATCCTTACCGGTCACGATCGCAACCGCCGCATCAGAATCAATCACGTGCGAGGTATCAACCAACTCACCATTGACACGCCCTGCCAGGGCCGCACCCGCTAATCCGGCGCCAATCGATGCGGCAACGTCATGGACCGTGACAGCTGATTCAAATTGTTTTTGGGCCCCATCGGGCAGCGTGACGGTAAGCATGATGCGTCTCCTTTCAGTGGTGACCCCTACCAAAGGCCACATGCGGTTCGTTCAATAAAAGTCGCGCTGATTCGCGCTGATTTGGTAGGAACGGTCGGATTCGAACCGACGACCCTCGCCTTGTCGAGGCGATGCTCTAACCAACTGAGCTACGTTCCTAAAGTCTTCTCGCCTTTAATTAATCCCAAGGCATTTTTAATCCCTTTCAGCCTTCAACATCATCCACATTGGAGGTGAATCCTGCACCAAAGGCCCGGCCTTTGATTTTATCGAATACAAGCCATCGTCCAAGAACCGTAAAACTTGCTTTTCTATAGATACAGCAAGCTTTCCTACTTGAACCGGCGCCAATCTTACCGTCTTTAAGATCCTGATTCAAAGCTTGTTTGGGTAAGTCCGCTTGCACCTTGAAAACTCAAAGAGCTCAATGAAAAGACCCGCAATCTAGGCCCAGCGTCGTAAGGCGAAACCGAGCCGACTAATTGCGGACAAATTGCTCACGGAGTTGCTCAATCCGATCTCGAACCTGTGCAGCCGCTTCAAACTCCAGATCCTTCGCCAGGGAAAACATTTCTTTCTCTAAGGCAACAATGTTCTTCTCAACCTGGTCCGGCGCCACCAACACCTCATCAGCCGCTTGTTGGCGCTTTGAACGGCCGCTTCGATCGCCCTTGCCTTTACCGCCTTTTTTACCAACCACTCGAGCGCCTTCCATGACATCGGAAATATCAGAAGAGATACTCACCGGTTCAATACCATGCAGCGTATTAAAAGCTTCTTGCTTTTCACGGCGGCGATCGGTCTCGTCCATTGCCCGTCGCATCGAGTTGGTGATCTTATCGCCATAGAGAATCGCTTTACCTTGCAGGTTACGAGCCGCACGGCCGATGGTCTGAATCAGCGATCGGTCGGATCTTAAAAAGCCTTCTTTATCCGCGTCGAGGATCGCAACCAACGACACTTCGGGCATATCAAGACCTTCCCGCAACAGGTTAATGCCAACCAAGACATCAAACTCGCCGAGCCTTAAGTCGCGAATAATCTCAACCCGCTCCACCGTGTCAATATCTGAGTGCAGATAGCGTACCCGCACGCCATTTTCATCTAGGTAATCCGTCAGATCTTCCGCCATACGCTTGGTTAGCGTCGTAATCAGAACCCGCTCTTTCACGGCAACCCGCAACCGAATTTCGCCTAAGACATCATCTACTTGGGTCTTGGCTGGCCGCACCTCAATTTCAGGATCAACAAGCCCCGTCGGCCGAACCACCTGCTCAACCACTTGGCCCGCTTTTTCTTTTTCATACGACCCGGGCGTTGCCGAGACAAAAATGGCTTGCGGCGCCCCCGCTTCCCACTCTTCAAATCGCATCGGACGGTTATCTAAAGCTGATGGCAGCCTGAACCCGTATTCAACGAGGGTCGTTTTTCGCGCCCGATCCCCTTTATACATCGCGCCAATCTGGGGGATCGATACGTGGGACTCATCAACGACCAACAAAGCATCATCGGGAAGATAATCATACAAAGTGGGCGGCGCCTCCCCTGGCGCGCGTCCCGACAGATAACGAGAATAATTCTCAATCCCATTGCAATACCCCAATTCCTTGATCATCTCTAAGTCGTAACGTGTTCTTTGTTCGAGCCTTTGGGCTTCGACCAACTTATTGTTCTCTTGCAGGTGCTTGAGGCGAACTTGTAGCTCCGCCTTGATTAGGTCAAAAGATCGCTCAATGGTTTCTCTGGGTGTGACGTAGTGACTCTTGGGGAAGATCGTAATTCTGGGCACCTTACGAACAACCGCCCCGGTTAATGGGTCGAACAACGTAATCTGCTCGATCTCATCATCAAACAATTCAATTCGAATCGCTTGCTTATCCGATTCGGCGGGGAAGACGTCGATGACATCGCCTTTGACTCGGTAGGTCGCCCGCCGCAATTCGACGTCATTCCGGGTGTACTGCAATTCAGCAAGCCGGCGCAGGATAAAACGCTGATCCACTCGATCGCCGCGATCCAAATGCAACACCATCTTCAAGTAGGCGCCGGGATCGCCTAGGCCATAGATACTCGACACAGACGCCACAACCAACGCATCCCGTCGCTCAAGCAGCGCCTTGGTCGCGGATAGCCGCATTTGTTCGATATGCTCATTGATTGCCGAATCTTTCTCGATATAGGTGTCCGATGACGGCACATACGCTTCGGGCTGGTAATAGTCGTAATAGGAAACAAAGTATTCGACCGCGTTGTTTGGGAAAAAAGCTTTGAACTCACCATACAATTGCGCGGCAAGGGTCTTATTCGGCGCCATGACGAGGGTTGGTCTTTGGATCTGCGCCACCACATTGGCTATGGTAAAGGTCTTCCCCGAGCCTGTAACACCCAATAGCATTTGAGAGGCCAATCCAGACTCGATCCCCTCGACCAGCGACGCAATTGCAGTCGGCTGATCGCCCGCGGGCGAAAACTTGGAAACCACTTCAAAGGGAACGCTTTTCATCAACAGCCGGCTTTTTTTAGGAAGCTGTGCATTATGCCTGAGATTACGCCCTGATGTGCGTTAGAGCGATTGACGATCCCGCGACATCCCCGTAGAATCGCACCGTTCCAATGATCCCCGATAGCTCAGTTGGTAGAGCAAATGACTGTTAATCATTGGGTCCCTGGTTCGAGCCCAGGTCGGGGAGCCATCTAGACGCCAAAAAGGCTTGCAGCAATGCAGGCCTTTTTTGTTTTTAAGCTTGATTTTCGCCAGAGCGCCCTCAAACAAAGCGGGATAATTTCTTCGCAGAAACCCCTCTAAAGGCTCGCTCTAGACAATAGCGCGCATCGGTCTTGGGCCTAAAGATCAGCCAGTGAACCCATGCTTTAAACGCCCATAATCAAGTCCGCGATGGAAACATTGATGGGTTGGGGTACCGTTTCGAACAAGGACACGGTGTGGGAAGCCATCCGGGTTAATGTTAGCGACCCTGGAGCGGTTGTTACGGCCTTTAACGCGTTGATGACCAGCAAGTCAGCAGAAGCTTTTCCAGGCGAGGTTTGGTTATCCGCGATCAGTTATGGCAATGCGGCTGATGGCGACGTTGCGACCCATGTCATCACTGTCGGATACGAATCAATGGCCGAAATGGAAGCCTGGAATGATCAAATTCGAAAGACTCAGGCTTGGGCAGATTTTGGCTCAGCATTACAGGGCAATATGCGAACGGTGAATCGAGAATTGGTTCAGTTTCTCTCTGTTTTTGATCACCAAATGAGCCTGGAAAACTTCAAGCAATAAGCCGGTTTAACGAGAACTCGGATGACATCATTAATCAATGATTGAGCCACAGCCGAGAATCGCGCGGGCCCAATGGCGCTGTACGATCTTTCGATGCGCGGCAGAACCTATCTGCCGCGCACCTTGAGGATTTTAAAAGACTAGAGATGCTCGTCAATTCGGATCCGAGCTAGATTCCGATTGATCGTATTAATGCCAATACCCCGAACCGCGGACAACTCTTCAGCCGAGTAAAAACGGCCAAACTGTGTTCGATAATCAACAATCGCTTGGGCCCGAGTGAGTCCAATGCCTTCAAGCGCCGCCGCTAGCGTCTCAGCGTTGGCTTCGTTAATGTTTACGGTTACAGGCCCCTGCAAGACGTCCTGGCCTTCCTCAGGCGGGGCGGCACTGGCCAATCCAGCAACCAACAATAAGACCCCAAGGCATTGCGCCCACATTCGCTTTTTCATCATCTGCATTGAAACTCCTTGTTTAATGAATTGTGTCTGGCGCGAACGCCAGAACCCATTAACACTCGGTGCGCTCAGACCTTTCGACCAGGCGATCAACAATAAAGAAGCGCCACAGAGAACGCTGTGGTCAGTGACGGAGCGGGTTATGAGAGAACACCCTGAAGACGTGTTAGTTACTCGCCTTCCAAGCCGAAGATAGGCCGTATGGATGCCCACCCGCGGCAACTGGGGCAATGCCAGCGCATACGCTTGCCTTCAAACCCACAACTACTACAACGATAGTTGGGTTTATCGGCAATCATTGTTTCTGCAAAATTCTTCAGCAGATTGAGGTTCTGCCGCATCGCGCCTTCAGCATCACCAAGATTAATATCGATAAGCTCGATAAAACCCCGAAGCGTCGGGTTCTGAGCCATCTGATTGGCAATAAAACGCGCCAGAGCATCAGTGCCCTCTTGGTCTCGGATGACCCTTCCTAACGCCAGCACCACTGAAATGGAGGGGAAGAGCGTTAGACAGTGCTCGAGATAGCGGCGATACGCCTGCTCACTGCCCATTGCTTCATGAGCTGTTTCCAATAAAGCCATGGACTCGGCAACATAGACCGGCTCCTGCTCGATAATTCTTTCTAAAAAGCGAATTGCAGAACCAGGATCGCCGGCTTCTAGCGCAATTCGACCTTGAAGTAAGCTCACGCGAGGGTTTTGAGCAAAATGCCCGATTGCATCAACAAGAAAGTCCTTAGCTGCCTCCGGATCGTTTTGAATCAGGCTCAACTCGGCAAGCTCGCACAGATAATGTGAGATCGCCCGTTCAATCTGGACTTCTTCTGCGCCGCCTGTGACCTGCTTTGCAATCTCAATCGCGCGATGCCAATCCCGCTCCTTCTCATAAACCTGAAGCGTTATTTTCAGACTTTCACTACGGTATTGCGGGTTTTCAGCAGCCAGGGTCATCGACATAGACTCGGCTCGATCAAGTAACCCCGCCTGCAAATAGTCTCTGGCCAATTCCATCTGAACATTGTGCCGCGTCGCCTGATCCAGGCGCGCCCACTTCAAAATATTCTCGTGTACAAAAACTGCCTTTTCGAGCTCACCACGACGTCGTAGCAAACCGCCAAGGGCGAGGTGCGTATCGACATTATCGTTATCAACATTGAGTTCGGTGACGAGGGTCGCCACTGCCTGATCGGGCTCGTCATTCAATAGGTGCCTGAGACCCAGCTCGTAATAGCGACTGCTTTTGCGCTCGCGACGTCCGAGATACCACCCGACCCCAATCGCCAAAACAATCAGCGGTAGCAGAAGCCAGTCACTCACTGAGCGACCGCCGCAACCCAGATTTCGGAGGCCCTAATCCTCGCCACCTCGCGAGACTCAGGGTTTAAAGCCATGAGATTGCACCTCACGAGCGGCCTCCGCCAAACCAGCGCCCAATCAAGGCCCACAGACGCCCCAATGCAATACCTAAAACGAGCGTGCCCGCCAGCCACCAAGATAATGGGAACTCGGGCGTGCGCAGCGACAATAACTGCAGCGAAACATCAAGATTATTTTCGGTAGCAAGCAAGAAAAGTGCTATGAACACCACTAGTAATATCAGTCGAAACAGTAGACCTTTGATCCAGTTCATGGATGCATTTTACTCAACCTTAGGTAACCCACATCCGCACCTCACAAGCCTTAATAACCCAAAAGCTAGCCAGACCCTGAACAATCTAATCCGCTTTTAAGCGTCGATGTGAGCAGCTTCCGGATTGACCCGTTCACGAAGTTCTTTCCCCGGCTTGAAATGCGGCACGTACTTGCCCGGCAATGAGACCGGCTCTCCAGTCTTTGGGTTACGGCCAACTCGTGGGGCTCGATAATGCAACGAAAAGCTGCCGAACCCCCGAATTTCAATCCGCTCACCCCGAGCGAGTGCGTCGGACATATGATCCAGAATCATTTTAACCGCCAATTCCATATCCTTGGCAGTGAGCTGGCCCTGGGCCGCAGCCAGCTTTTCAATGAGTTCTGATTTCGTCATGTCCTAACTATTCCGCGTCTGATGCCGCTCGATCCTGCTCTTGCTTGATTAGATCACCAAGCGTTGCAGGCGTCACTGCGGCCACTTCACGTTCACGATGCTCCTTCACAGCAGTCTGCTCATCCGCCATGTCCTTCGCTTTAATCGAAACCGTTAAGCCTCGATTCTTACGATCAACATTGATGATTTTCACTTCGATTTCATCACCAACGCTCAGCACGGTCCTTGCATCCGCTACGTGATCCATCGACAAGTCGCCCGCCTTCAAAGTAGCTTCAACGTCATCCGCCATTTGCAAAATCGCTTGCTTGGCATCGACTTCTTTAACCACCCCTTTGACAATCGAATTCTTATCGTTGATTGCCGTGTAATCGGAGAAAGGATCCTGTTCCATCTGCTTCAGACCCAATGAAATTCTTTCACGCTCTGGATCAATCGCAAGAATCAAGGTTTCAATTTCATCACCCTTGGTGAATCGACGAACCGCTTGCTCACCCGGCTCATTCCAGGAGATATCAGAAAGATGAACCAAACCATCGATTTCGCCTTCAAGACCAATAAAGATCCCGAAGTCAGTGATCGACTTGATGTACCCTTTAATCTTGTCGCCTTTGCTGTGCTGGCCGGAGAACTCTTCCCAAGGATTGCCCTTACACTGCTTAATCCCGAGGGAGATACGACGACGTTCTTCGTCGATATCAAGCACCATGACTTCAACTTCATCGCCAACCTGAACCACTTTCGATGGGTGAATGTTTCGGTTTGTCCAATCCATTTCGGAGACATGGACCAACCCTTCAACCCCTTCTTCCAACTCAGCAAAGCAACCGTAGTCGGTCAGGTTTGTAACCTTAGCAACCGTTCGAGCGCCTTCTGGGTAACGCCGAGTAATCGCAACCCAAGGATCTTCACCCAGCTGCTTGAGACCCAAGGAAACGCGATTACGTTCGCGATCAAACTTGAGCACCTTCACATCAATTTCATCGCCGACAGCAACAATTTCGCTCGGATGCTTGATGCGCTTCCAAGACATGTCGGTAATGTGCAACAGACCATCAATACCACCGAGGTCAACGAACGCGCCGTAATCTGTGAGGTTCTTAACGATACCCTTAAGCTCATGACCCTCTTGCAAGTTCTTGAGCAACTCATCTCGTTCAACGCTATTTTCTGCTTCAAGTACCGCGCGGCGTGAAACGACGACGTTATTGCGCTTTTGGTCAAGCTTGATCACTTTAAATTCAAGCGTTTGGCCTTCGAGTGTTTCGTTATCGCGAAGCGGACGCACATCAACCAAAGAACCCGGTAGGAAGGCCCGAATGTCGCGGATTTCAACCGTGAAGCCGCCTTTCACACGACCACTGATATACCCCTCAATCACTTCTTGATCTTCGTAAACCTTCTCTAGTACTTCCCAAGACTCATTTCGCTTGGCTTTTTCTCTAGAGAGCTTGGTTTCACCAAAGCCATCATCCACTGACTCCATCGCCACTCGGACGGTCGCGCCAATTTCAATTTCTAACTCGCCTTTTTCGTTCAAAAACTCGGATCTTTGGATGATCCCTTCGGATTTCAATCCTGCGTGAACGGTGACCCACTCTGAGTCAATATCGACCACCACACCGGTGATAATTGAGCCAGACTTTAATTCAACGGTCTTTAGACTTTCTTCAAATAGTTCTGCAAAACTTTCGCTCATGTATTTTTCCTTGGGGTTTAACCCCCTCGCGCCTTCCAACTTAGGCCCGTCCATTGATTAATCATCTTATCAGCGTTGTGTGTTGGCACTGATTAAACGACTTTATTGACCACTTTAATTTACAACCTTAAGTTACAAGCTTTAGTTATAACCTTAATTACATGCTTGCTTTACAAGCTTAGGTTACAACTTTACTCACGACCGCCCAGATTGCCTCGTGGACCGCCTCCAATGGCATGCCCGAGCTGTCAATCAAGACGGCATCCTCTGCGGGCTTCAGGGGCGCGACCGCTCGATTCGAATCGAGCGTATCTCGTGCCTGAATACTCTCCAGAAGGGCGGGAAGGCTAACATCCATATCCTTATTTTTCAACTGGTTATAGCGCCGCTCAGCCCGAATTTCAGGGCTGGCCGTCAAGAAAATTTTCACCAAAGCATCTTTAAACACCACCGTCCCCATATCGCGCCCATCAGCAATCAAGCCTGGGGCTTGTCGAAACGCTTGCTGTCGGTCCCCAAGGGCTGCGCGCACCATTGGCAGTGCTGCAACGGTTGAGGCATCGACACCCGCTTGATCCGTTCTAATCGAGTCGGTCACAGCCACCCCTCGGAGCATGATCTCGAAAGGCTCGTTGCCAGATTGGGTCGGAATAAACTGCACCGCCAGCCCGCGCGCAACGGCGGCAACCGCTGGCGCATCAGACAGCTCAATACCATCAAGTCTTGCCGCAAGCCCGGTCAATCGATACAGCGCGCCGCTATCAAGCACATGAAACCCCGTCCGTTGCGCCAAATGCTGGGTAACGGCCCCCTTGCCGGCACCGCTCGGCCCATCGATTGCAATAACAACCGGCTCAGTCATGCTCATTCCTTGTTTTTAAACGCGATTATCAAGCTCTGGAATCCCGTTCTGTCTGATGACTGCCAACAACGCTTTCCAAAAATTCAAAATCAGGTCATAAAATCAGGTCATACAAGATAGGTTTAAATGACGCGTTTTAAACAACTCATCATCATGAGTCGATGTTCTACCGAACCCATTTAGTTTGACGCTCTATTTCCGCCCCTCTACCACCTGCTTTTTACTTTTTACTTTTTACTTTTTACTTTTTACATTAAATGAAACACGGCTCTATCCGAGACCTTGTTACCGCCTGCCCGTTATTTTAAGAATCACATTGCAGACCTGAAAACGACAATCCGTTTACAGGACTTTTTTAGCGGGTTGAATCTGCAAGTCGGCAAAGTAGTCGCGCGCGCTTTTCGCTCTGGATAAACGCTCGAGTAATGCGTCTGACGCTTCCTCTTCAATGAGCGTCGCGGTGGCCTCAAGGGCCTCTATCACTGTTCGAAGCCGATCTAACAACGGCCCTTTATTGGTTAAAAAAATATCATGCCACATCACTGGGTCACTGGCGGCAATTCGCGAAAAATCTCGGAACCCGCCCGCTGCATACTCGAACACTTCGCGCTCGTCCCCAAATCCCGCCAACACGTCAACCAAGGTATAAGCAAGCAAGTGCGGCAGATGGCTGGTTTGGGCCAAAATATCGTCGTGATGCGCAACACTCATCACAACAACGTCTGCCCCCAAGGACCGCCACAGGTTGCTGACAAGCTCAACAGCGTGCCCCTGAACATTATCCCCGGGCGTCAAGATCACTTTATGGGCTTCAAACAAATCATTCCGAGCGGCCCGCACCGAGTGCTGCTCCGAACCCGCGATGGGATGTGCTGGAACCCAATTGCTCGGCAACTGCCCCCATAACGCTTCAGCCAACCTAACGATGGGACCTTTAACACTTCCAACATCCGTGACCACGCCGGAGAAAGCACCCAATGCAGGCATTAAGGTCGATAATTGCTTTATCGGCACGCACAGACAGATCACATCCGACATCCGCATCAGATCATTGATCGTTGGCGCAATGTCATCGATCAGGCCTTCGCTTAGGCCATATCTCAAGGCGTCATCAGAGACGTCTAAGGCCACAATGCGCGTCTCAGGCAAAGCGCGCTTAAGGCCCGCCGCGATCGAACCACCAATCATCCCAAGCCCAATCAGTCCAAGGCATTTCATTACGGGATCAAAACCCGACCCAAGGCATCGAGAAAAACGCGATTCTCCTCGGGCGTCCCCACTGAGACCCGCAAATGCTGCGGCAAGCCGTACACACCAATCGGCCTAACAATCACGCCTTGCATCAATAACGCCTGATAGATTGGCAGCGCGTCCTGCCCAAGATCAAAACACACAAAATTACCGACCGACGGAATAACCGCAAGGGACAAATCTGCAAGCCCCGCGTTGAGCACCTGCAAGCCTTGCCGGTTGACCGCAACACCCTGCGCCACATGGCCCGGGTCCTCTAACGCGATTAAACCGGCCGCAAGCGCCATGCTGTTCACATTAAAGGGTTGCCGAATTCGATTCATAAGATCAGCCACATCCGGATGACTGACGGCATAGCCAAGCCTTAGCGCGGCGAGCCCATAGGCCTTGGAAAAAGTCCGGGTAACAACCAAATTCGAAAATTGATCAAGCAGGCCTAAACCATTGGGATACGCCGGATCATCGACGTATTCCACATAAGCCTCATCCAGCACCACGAGGGTTGTTGCGGGTACGGCCTTTAAAAACCGCTCTAGCGCATCTCCACGAACCCAGGTCCCTGTCGGATTATTAGGGTTTGCAATAAAGACGATCCGCGTCTGATCATCGATCATTGCAAGCGTTGCGTCTAAATCCTGTTGATAATCCACACAAGGCACTTCTCTTAACGTTGCCCCTAAGCTTTGCGTGACCAGCCCATAAACGACAAAAGCGTGTTGCGACACAACGGTGTTATGTCCCGGCTTTAAAAACACTCGAGCTAACAACTCCAGAACATCGTTTGAGCCGTTGCCGACCGTCAGGCAGTCCGTTGCAACGCCTAATTGCTCAGACAGTTTCTGCTTCAGCTGAAAAGCACTGCCGTCGGGGTAGCGCGCACAATCTTTTAAGATCTCGCCTAAATGGACTTGCAGCTGCGGCGTTGGGCCCAGCGGATTTTCATTACTGGCCAGTTTTACAATCTGCTTTAGACCCAACTCTCGCTCCAGCTCTTCCACCGGCTTACCGGGTTGATACGGGGCTAGGTTCAAAACCCCAGTATTGGCTGACTTAAAAAAATCCATAGCTATAGCCTTAAAGCGCGGGGATAGCTCCCCAGTAATTTCACTTCCAAGGCATCCTTGGAAACCTCATCCAGCACAGACCGAATACTGGGATCCGTACTGTGCCCATCAAAGTCAATAAAGAACACATACGACCACATTCCTTGCTTAGATGGCCGGGTTTCGATGGCGGTGAGTGAAATGCCGTGACGATGAAACGGCTCAAGCAGCGAAAACAGGGCCCCTGGACGGTTTTGCGTTGAAACCATAATCGAGGTTTTATCGGCGCCGCTCGGTCCTACAGGCTCGCGTCCAACGACTAAAAACCGAGTCGTGTTGTCTGACAAATCTTCGATTTTTCGGGACAATATGGTTAAGCCGTAAAGATCTGCCGCCACTTCTGACGCGATGGCACCTGCGCCCGGATCACTCATCGCAAGCTTCGCCGCCTGGGCATTACTCGAGGCGTCAATTCGAACTGCATCGGGATAATGCACATCCAGCCAGCGACGACACTGACCAAAGGTTTGCTGATGCGCGTAAATTCTTTCAATGGGCGCATCAATGGCTATAGCCATGAAATGATGGTGCACTTTCAGCTCACACTCACCGCAAATGCGAAGCGACGAGGTTAAAAAGTTATCAAGTGTATGGTTGACCACGCCTTCGGTTGAGTTTTCAACCGGCACCACGCCGTAATGGCAGTTTTCAGCGGCCACTTCTCGAAACACCTCATCAACCGTAACAAACGGTCGGCCAATGACCGCCTCACCAAAATGTTTCAGCGTTGCTTGCTGGGTAAAGGTGCCTTCGGGCCCGAGAAAGGCAACCTGCATCGGTTCTTCCAGGGCAAGACACGCTGACATAACCTGACGAAAAATCAACGCGACCTTCTCGTGACTCAGGGGCCCTAAATTCTTTTCAACCAAGCCGCGTAAGACCTGCGCCTCACGCTCGGGCCGGTAGAAGATCGCCGGTTCATTATCGGCAGACTGCTCTTTCACGACCGCGACCTCGAGAGCGCATTCAGCGCGGCGATTAAGCAGTGTTAGCAGTTCTTGATCCAATCCATCAATTTCAAGCCTCAACGCTTGAAGCGCTTGCGCTTGATCGATTGCATCAGTCACTTTCAGGATCCTCAAGCACATCAGACGCAGATTGCGCCGCACTGTCAGACGCCGCACTTATCACCGCTGCGTCGGAGGCAACGGTTGCGCCATCTTCGGCGCCTTCTTCAGCATCACCCTCTAACTCATCTAACTCAGGCTCATCAAAAGAGGCCAGCCCCACGAGCGACTCACCCTCACTCAAGTTGATCAAACGAACGCCTTGCGTATTGCGCCCGAGTGTTGAGACCTCATCAACCCGAGTCCGCACCATCGTACCCTGATCGCTGATCAGAAGGACTTCAAAGCCCGAACCAACTTGCGCGACGCCAACCAAACTGCCATTACGCTCTGATAGCTTCATCGAAATTACGCCCTGGCCGCCACGACCAATGACCGAAAATTCTTCGACAGGCGTCCGCTTGCCGTAGCCTTTTTCACTGGCGAGCAACAACGTGCCCGCTGCATTTGGGATAATGAGTGAGATCACAGCCTCGCTCGCCCGAAGCTTGATCCCGCGAACGCCTCGCGCACTTCGGCCCATCGCGCGCACGTCTTGCTCTTTAAACCGAATGGCTCGGCCACCAGAACTAAACAACATCACGTCTGATGCACCATCGGTTACCGACGCGCCGATCAAGGTATTGTCATCTTCAAGTTCGATCGCAATCAAACCGGAACTTCTGGGTCTTGCAAAGTCCATTAGCGGCGTTTTCTTAACCGTTCCATTGGCCGTTGCCATGAAAATAAACTGGTCCTCGCCATAGCCCTCAATGGGTAACATCGCGGTAATACGCTCCCCCTCCCCAAGGGGCAGGATATTGACGACAGGACGACCTCTAGCCGCCCGGCTGGCAATTGGAATTTGGAAGGTTCGGAGCCAATACACTTTCCCGCGATCACTAAAACACAACAACGTGTCATGGCTATTGGTCACCAACAGCTTCTCAATAAAGTCTTCTTCTTTCACCGCACTGGCTGATCGGCCGCGACCGCCGCGCCGCTGCGCTTGGTAGTCAGACAAGGGCTGGGTCTTCGCATAACCGCCATTTGACAAGGTCACGACCATCTCTTGCGGCGTGATCAAATCCTCCATTGTGAGATCTTCTTGGGACTCAACAATCTCAGACCGACGCTCGTCGCCATACTCATCTCTGATTTGAATCAGCTCGTCCTTGATCAACCCCATCAAGCGCTCGGGCAACATCAAGATCTCCATCAAATCGGCGATGTTGTCGATAATCTCCCGATACTCCTCAAGCAATTTTTCTTGCTCAAGACCCGTTAAACGATTCAGCCGCATCTCCAAAATAGCTTGGGCCTGCTCGGGTGACAAAAAGTACAGCCCATCTTCTTTTAAGCCATATTGCGGCTCTAAGTTATCGGGCTTGGCCGCATCGGGCCCTGCTCGCTCGAGCATCTGGGTAACCGTTTCAGAACCCCAAGACCGGGCCAGCAATTTCTCACGTGCTTCTTGCGCATCCGCGCTGGTTTTAATCAGTTCAATCATCGGGTCGATATTGGAGAGCGCCACTGCAAGGCCCTCTAGAACATGGCCTCGGGCCCGGGCGCGACGCAGTAAATACACGGTCCGCCGCGTGACAACTTCCCGGCGGTGAACAATAAAATACTCTAATACTTGCTTAAGATTCAGCACTCTGGGCTGATTATCCACCAAGGCAACGAGATTAATGCCAAACACGCTTTGCAGTTGTGTCTGAGCGTAGAGATTATTCAAGACAACTTCCGGCACAACGTCCCGCCGGAGCTCGATCACCAAACGTGTTTCTTTTGCTGACTCATCCCGCAGGTCTGTAATGCCCTCAACTTTTTTCTCTTTATGAAGCTCCGCGATTTTCTCAATTAATTTCGAACGATTCACCTGATAGGGGATTTCGTGGACGATGATGGTCGATTTACCGGTCTTTTCATCGAGGATAATTTCGCATCGAGCCCGCATTTGAACCCGGCCATGTCCCGTTCGATAAGCCTGAACAATACCGGCTCGGCCATTAATAATCGCAGCAGTTGGAAAATCTGGACCCAGGATATGCTCCATCAATCCATCGACTTCAAGCGTTGAATCATCAATCAAGGCAATTGTGCCGTTGATGACTTCAACCAAATTATGGGGCGGGATATTGGTCGCAAAGCCAACCGCGATGCCGCTTGAGCCATTGACCAGCAAATTGGGGAACCGCGCAGGCAGCACTTCTGGCATTTGCAAGGTGCCGTCGTAATTCTCCACAAAATTAACGGTTTCTTTATCCAAATCGGCCATTAACTCGTGGGCGATTTTCGCCATCCGCACTTCGGTATAACGCATCGCTGCGGCCATATCACCATCAAGCGATCCAAAATTCCCCTGCCCATCAACGAGTGGATACCGCAACTGCCAGTTCTGAGCCATCCGAACAATCGTGTAGTACGATGCCGTATCACCATGAGGGTGGTACTTACCAATGACGTCCCCGACGATCCGTGCCGATTTCATGTAAGGCCGGTTATAGGCATTGTTCTGCTCGCTCATCGCGAACAACACGCGGCGATGAACTGGTTTTAAGCCATCGCGAACATCTGGTAAGGCGCGCCCAACGATGACACTCATCGCATAATCCACGTAGGATTGCCGCATTTCGTCTTCGATGTTGATGGTTCGGATGTCGTCGTGTTCGAAATCGCTCATGATTACACTATCTTCTTTTGCAAAATTGTTCCGAAAGCCTGACCTGGAGACGGCATTCGACCTATTTACCAGCGCGCCTATACCCCAGCACACCTTTTACCTCTAGCGCATCGCTCACGCGCCAGACCGATTGAACGTTGTTGTTGTTTTTCAATTTCTACGCGTTATGACTGACTGCTTTGTATCTTCGCCTTGCTGCGTTTTGCATTGTTTGGTGTTGTTTTATCCCGCTTGTTGTTGCGCGGCTTTGTTTTTGTTGAGCTATCAGCGCTGCCTGCTTAGACGTCGCCAAACCTCATGAAAATCAGTCTTTAAAAGCCGATCAACAGCCCTCTTTTCTATGTCGGTTTAAGACTCAAAAACCAGCTTGAATCAAAACCCGTCTCCGGCATCACGAACCGAAAAACAGCCCTTAGTTTCCGCTCCGCCCTGGCGAGAATAGTAGCACAATAAGCCTTAAAAACCTACCGAGCCCAGACCCGGCCTATCGATGCAAGTCATTGTATTTAATGGTTTTTAATTATCGTCATTGACGGTAAACTAAAACCTATCTCATGACGTGAAAAAGGACTCGACAGCATGGCCAATCTTGAGCGTCTACAACCTCGATGGCTGCTGCCCATTAGACCGAGTGCGACCCTTTTAATCGACCATGACCTGATCCACCAAAACGGTCAGATCATCGACATTCTGCCTCGTGAGACTGCCAATCAAGACTACCCACTCGCCACCTGTCTGCCGCTGCCCGGCAAGGTGCTCATGCCCGGACTCGTTAACTGTCACGGCCACGCCGCCATGACGCTGTTACGCGGCTATGCCGATGACTACAAACTCATGACCTGGCTCAATGACTATATTTGGCCCGTTGAAGCCAAGGTGGTGAGTCCTGAATTTGTCGAAGCCGGGGCCTGGCTCGCGGCGACCGAAATGATACAGTCTGGTACAACCTGCGCCGCTGACAGTTATTTTTTCCCCGAATCAACGGTCGAAGGTTTCGCAAAGGTGGGTGTGCGCAGTCAAATCACCACGCCGATCTTAAATTTTCCAAGTGCCTGGGCAGATTCTGAAAGACACCATCTCGATAAAAGCCTCAATTTCTTTGAATGGGCTGTCGGGCGACCGAACTTAACCACCGGTTTCGCGCCACACGCCCCCTACACGGTCTCAGATGGCGGCTTCGAGCAGATCCTTCGATATAGCAACGACCTCGATCTAATAATTCATCTCCACTTGCATGAATCGAAAGAGGAAATCACCCTGCATCAAGCGGAACATGGCAACCGTCCCATTGCAAGGCTGCGGGCATTAGGACTGATCAATTCGCGCCTTCAAGCTGTGCACATGACGGACCTCACCGAGGTCGAGATCAACCAACTCGCCGCGGCAAAGGTTCGCATTGCCCACTGCCCGGAATCCAATCTCAAACTCGCCAGCGGCATTTGCCCGACTCAGACACTTCTCAAAAGAGGCGTTATCGTCGGACTCGGCACCGATGGCGCGGCCAGTAATAACGATCTAGATATGTTTCAAGAGCTCCGTGCTGCGGCAATGCTCGCCAAGGTCACCAGTGGCGACCCAACCGCCTTGGACGCCTTCAGCGCCCTCGAAATGGCAACCATCGGCGGCGCCGAGTTTTTAGGCTTATCTGACCTGATTGGCAGCCTGGAGCCTGGGAAAGCGGCCGATATGATTGCCGTTGATCTGAGCGACATTCGACATCAGCCGGTGTATCATCCGATTTCTCAATTGGCCTACACCGCAACCGGTCAAGATGTCACGCATACTTGGGTTGCAGGCCAGTTATTATATGCAGAAAGACAACATAATTCGTCCGATGTCACCGCGCTCACCGCTGAGGTTGCCCGTTGGCAGGCCAAAATCCAAGGGATGTCATGACCACCGCAGAGAACGTTGATCCGATCGAAATTCAGAAGTTCGAGGACATGGCGCGCCGGTGGTGGGATCCTGATAGCGAGTTTAAACCTTTGCATGCTATTAACCCGCTTCGCATGCACTACATTGCTGAACGCGCCACACTCGCTGGCAAGCGCGTCCTCGATATCGGCTGCGGGGGTGGATTATTGACCGAGGCTCTGGCAACGGCTGAGGCCTCTGTCACGGGCATCGACATGGGCACCTTACCCTTGCAGGTCGCCAAGCTTCACCAACACGAGTCCAATCTTGAGATCGAGTATCTCCAGTCCACCGCAGAGGATTATGCTGAACAACACCCTGGCACCTTTGACGTTGTGACCTGTCTTGAAATGCTGGAGCACGTACCCGATCCTGATTCCATCATCAATGCCTGCGGGAAACTCCTCAAACCGGGCGGCGATCTATTTCTTTCAACCATTAATCGCAACCCAAAATCTTATCTTTTTGCGATCGTTGGCGCCGAATACTTTTTGCGACTGTTACCCAGGGGCACCCACGACTACCAAAAGTTCATCCGACCCTCGGAGCTTGCCAGCAGCCTTCGAACCCATCAGTTTGATTTACAGAATCTTGTGGGCATGACCTATAACCCGATCACACAGCATTATGCTTTGAGCGGGGACACGCAAGTTAACTACCTGATGCACGCGCGTTATGAACCCTTTTAGCTTTAAGGCCGAACCCAATACCTTTTCTGGCCGCGTCATTCTCATTACCGGCGCCACATCTGGCATAGGGCGAACCTTAGCGCTCGGTCTTGCTCAGCTTGGGGCGACGGTTCTGTTGTTGGGCCGCGATGTTGCCGCGCTTGAAGCGCTTTTTGATGAAATCATAGGCAACCACCATCCTGAGCCTGGGATTGTGCCTTTCGATCTGAGCCAAGACGACCCCGAGCGACTTACCGCCCTCAAGCAAGTTATTACTGAACGCTATGGCGTCTTACACGGCCTTATTCATAATGCCGCGATTCTGGGCGATCGTGTCCCGTTTGAACACTACAAAATGACCACTTGGGCTCAGGTATTCAAGACGAACTTCGAGGCCCCAGTTGCTCTGACCCAGACCCTGCTACCCTTGCTCCGGCAATCAAGCGATAGCGCACTGATTTTTACGAGCTCGAGTGTTGGCTACTCGCCAAGAGCCTACTGGGGCGCCTATGCTGCCTCAAAATATGCCTTGGAGGGCGTTGCGACTTTGCTCAGCGAAGAACTCGAGAACACTTCGGATATTCGTGTGAGCGTGGTGAATCCAGGCGCCACTCGGACGAAGATGCGCCAAGCGGCGTTTCCTTCTGAAGATCCAGATTCCGTCAAACCGCCGGAAGATCTGTTCGCGCTTTATGCCTACTTGCTAAGCCCAACATCAGGCGCTCCGCGCGGCCATCGCTTTCAAAGTGATGGCCATCATCAACCGCTCAAGCACCGTGCTAACGATTAGACCGACCTTTGCGCGGCTGGGTCATTGGCGGGGGCGTTAGACCGCCCAGCACGTAAAGATCCTGCTCGTCTTTGCCTAGAATCTCAATATAGCGACCCGACTTTACCGCAGCAGGAATAAAGAAACTGCCAAAACGCACCCGTTTGAGCCGGCTTACCGTGAGCCCTTGAGACTCGAATAACCGCCGAACTTCCCGGTTACGCCCCTCGGTCAACGCAACGTAATACCATTGATTTGCCCCGGACTCGTCCCGACCCTTTCGGACATCAGAGAATTTCGCCACACCGTCTTCCAGCAATACACCATCGGTCAAGGCCTGCAACTGCTCATCGCTCACATCGCCCAAGACCCGAGCGGCATACTCTCGATCGATATTACTGCGAGGATGCATCAGCCGATTGGCCAACTCACCGTCCGTGGTCAACAGCAAAAGCCCACTGGTATTAAAATCGAGCCGGCCCACAGAAATCCAACGTTGGTTATTCAGCTTTGGTAGCCGATTGAAAACCGTTGGACGCCCCTCTGGATCATCCCGCGTGCAAATTTGGCCCGTCGGCTTGTTGTAGAGCAAATGTCGATGTTTTTGGGCGACCTGCATAATCGCCTTACCATCAACCACAATCTTATCTTCGATCCCGACGCGATCACCGATCGTTGCGACCTGACCGTTCACCATCACCCGGCCCGCCTCGATCCAACCTTCCATCGTTCGGCGACTGCCAAAACCCACGGTTGCCAACACTTTTTGTAGCTTTTCAGTCATCTTGGCCGCGCCTGTGTGATGGTCTTAATGGGGCGTATCGTCGTCATCAGCATCCTCCGCAAAGGCCGCTTTCAGGATATCTGCGTTCGTATCTCCCGCTGATGTCGGTGCGACTTTCGAGCGCTCAACGGAAGACTGCTGACCACTTTGCATTGCGTCCGGGGACCCAGTATCGGATGAGATGTCGCCGCCATCATTGTCATCGCCGTCATCGTCATCGTCAGAGGTATGGTCACCGATCACCGGGGCATCTGTTGCAACCCCCGCTTCGTCTTCGCTGACCGGTTGGTCATCCGCGTCATTGTCATCCGAATCGTCATCGTCGTCATCGTCGTCCAGAGCTGGCGGGGCCATTACGCGACGAATATTTTCTCGAATGGTGTCCACGGTCGTTGCAACCTCATCGAGATCGGTATCTTCAAAGATCTCCGCCTCAATATCTTCATCACTCAGAACGATGGTCTTCATTTCTATCAAAGGTTCATCCAAGTCCAAACGGCTTGTCATCTCATCCAGGTCTCGAATCTCCGATAACGTCGGCAACTCATCAAGGTTAGACAAATTGAAATAATCCAAAAAACTTTTGGTTGTTGCATACATTGCAGGCCGGCCGGGCACATCGCGATGGCCCACAATTCGAATCCATTCCCGCTCAAGTAGGCTTCGAATAATATTCGTTGATACCGCAACACCTCGAACCTCTTCAATATCGCCACGGGTAATGGGCTGTTTGTAGGCAATCAACGCAAGCGTTTCAAGCAAAGCGCGGGTGTAGCGCTGGGGACGCTCTTCCCAAAGGCGGCTCACCCATTCGCCATACTCGCCGCGAACTTGGAATCGATAACCACTGGCCAGCTTCTTCAGCTCAAAGCCGCGTCCGTCACAATCGGCTTCAATTTCTTCTAACGCCCCGCGCACCGCATCTCGGGTCGGCGGGTCCATTTCGAACAACGACATTAAATTATCGAGGGACAACGGGCTTTCCGAGGCCATGATCGCGCCTTCAATAATCTGCTTTAATTTCTTTTCCCAGGTCATAAATTTTGCTCCGCGTTCTCAGAAGCGATCGTCGCCATCCGACGCCGGATGTGAATGGGCGCAAAGGGTTCGGTCTGAACCAATTCGATCAAGGATTCTTTAATCAACTCCAGCATCGCAATAAAGGTCACGACGACCCCCGCTCGACCTTCTTCAATACTGAACAACTCAATAAAAGGTTGGTACTGATCCCCACGTGCTTGAATCCGAGCCAAAATATGCGACATCCGCGCGCGCGTCGACAAGGGCTCAAGACTGATCTGATGACTGGCATTTTGATCCGTTCGGCGCAACACGCCCCCCAGCGCGATGAGCAATTCCTGAAGCGCAACATCCGGTAACGGTTTCGGCCGTGTCGACACGGGTGCGTCCGCGTTAGCAACCCAAAAGTCTCGGTTCGACCTCGGTAATTCATCAAGATTGAGCGCCGCCGATTTAAACTGCTCATACTCCTGCAGCCGTCGAATCAATTCGGCCCTAGGATCATCCTCTTCTGTTTCACCGGCTGCTTGTCGAGGCAAGAGCATCCGAGATTTAATTTCGGCAAGCATTGCCGCCATCACAAGATACTCTGCAGCCAGCTCAAACTGGAGTTCCGTCATCAAATCAATGTATTGCATGTACTGTTGCGTAATGTCCGCGACGCGAATATCTAAGATATCGAGATTTTGTCGTTTGATGAGATACAGCAAAAGGTCAAGCGGACCTTCGAATGCCTCGAGGAAGACTTCAAGGGCGTCGGGTGGAATGTACAGATCATCGGGTAAAGCCGTATACGGCACGCCCGCAACCAAGGCCAATTCACTTTGTTTGCGCAAGGTCGGCAGCAAGGGCGATGCTGGGGAATCATTTTCTGCCAGGTCCTGAGAATCCATCAAAGCGACCTATAGTCCAAGCCCATCGCGGCCCGAACTTCTTCGAGGGTCTCTCTGGCTTGCGTCCGCGCCTTCTCACAGCCCTCGGCAATAATACTTCGTACCAAATCAGGGCTTTCCTCAAATTGCAGCGCGCGTTCCCGCATAGGTTGCTGCTCTTGCAAAATCGCTTCGATTAAAGGCCCCTTGCAATCTAAGCAGCCAATACCGGCGGACATACAACCTTCTGTAATCCAAGCCTGGGTTGCCGGGTTCGAGTAAATTTTATGCAAATCAAATACCGGACACTTCTTCGGGTCCCCAGGATCGGTGCGCTTAACCCGTGCGGGGTCTGTGGTCATGGTCCTGACTTTCTTGGTGACGGAGTCGGGATCTTCCCGCAAAGAGATCGTGTTGTTATAGCTTTTAGACATTTTCTGCCCATCGAGCCCTGGCATCACAGGGTTTTCTGTCAGCAGCGCTTTCGGCTCTGGCAGGATAATCTTTCCAGACCCCTCAGCGTAACCCAACAATCGGTCCCGGTCGCCCATCGACAAATTGCCCTGGCTGGCAACCAACGATTGCGCGCGGCTGAGGGATTCCTCGCTGCCCTGCTCGACATAACTGCGGCGAAGCTCACGATATAGCTTGCCATTCTTTCGACCTAATTTTTTGACCGCTTCGTCAGCAGCCTTTTCAAAACCCTCATCTCGGCCGAACAGGTGATTAAATCGACGGGCCAGCTCACGGGTCATTTCAACATGCGGTACCTGGTCAGCCCCGACCGGCACTTGCCCAGCGCGATAAATCAAGATGTCCGCACTTTGCAACACTGGGTACCCTAAAAAACCGTAGGTCGACAGATCCCGATCACGCTGTTTGCTCACCTGATCTTTAAAGGTTGGGACCCGCTCAACCCAACTGAGCGGCGTGATCATCGACAATAGCAAATGCAACTCAGCATGCTCAGGCACTTTGGATTGAATAAACAACGTTGTTGAGCTTGGATTAACGCCCGCCGCAAGCCAATCGATCACCATTTGCCAAGTGTTCTCTTCGATTAGACGGGTTTCTTCATAGTGGCTGGTCAGGGCATGCCAATCCGCCACGAAAAAGAAACTTTCGTACTCGAGCTGTAGCTTTACCCAGTTCTTTAAAACGCCATGGTAGTGGCCAAGATGCAAGCGGCCCGTTGGGCGCATACCAGACAATACTCTGGATTGAGATTCGTTAAGACTCAAGCAATTACCTATTTAACCCGTTGATCGCATTTGGTGATGCCCGAACCGACGGGCTGGCATCAAATGATGCCTTCATCCCCCTTCCAAGCCTTGACCAGATTATAACCGGCAAGCATTGCAAAGTCTCAGCTTAGACGCCAAATAGTGCTGGATCCCCGCAACCACGACGCAATATCTCAGGCGTTGGGCCCGTAAAATCCACAACGGTTGTAGGATCTAAACCGCCGTATCCGCCATCAACAATGATTTCGACTTCTTGCTCCAAGACCGTCTTAATATCAAACGGGTCGTTCAGCGGGTATTCATCGCCCGGCATGGATAAGGTCGTACTCACTAGGGGGCCCCCGAAAGCCTCTAAAATAGCACGAATAATCTGATGATCCGGCACGCGCAGCCCAATCGTTTTGCGCTTCGGTTGCACCAATCGTTTTGGCACCAGCTTACTGGCCTCCAAGATAAACGTATAAGGACCTGGCGTCGCTTGCTTTAAAGCTCGATAGACGGGGTTGGGGACCCGAGCGTACAAGCCTAGATCTGATAAATCTCGGCAGAGCAATGTAAACTCGTGATCTTCTTTTAACTGACGTATGCGCCGAATCCGATCCATGCCGCGCTTATTGTCGAGACTACACCCAATGGCGTAGCAGGCATCCGTCGGATACACCACCACACCGCCCTGTTTTAGGCAATCTGCAACCTGCACAACCAATCGATTCTGCGGATTTTCTGAATGAATATTGAAGAACTGGCTCATGCGCTCAATCTGACATAAAGCCTTTGCGACCACAACTCTTAACCTCTTTAAACGACTGGGAAACACAATTTTCGGCAACCCTTCAGAAATGCGGTATCATCCAGCCAAATCAATCTTCAGCGATCTCATGACAAAAATCTTAGAATTTGCAACCCCTATCGTATTTTTCGTCTGCTGGGTAATGACCGATGATATTTTCTTCAGCACCAAGGCACTGATTGCCATGGTGTGTCTCCAAGCCGGCTTTGAGTACTATCTCACCAAGACCTTGAAAACGATGACCAAGGTCCTGCTCGCAAGCGTTGTGATCATGGGCGGCCTCACGATCGCCTTTCGAGATGAGACCTTTATCCTTTGGAAACCGACCATTATCAATTGGGTGCTGGCTGCCATCTTGGCCGGTAGCCAACTGGTGTTTGGCAAACCGCTTTTGCGCAGCTTCTTGGGCCAACAGCTTCAACTCCCGCAACCGGCTTGGTTTCGGTTGGGTTATGGTTGGGCCCTTGGATTTTTCATTGCGGGCAGCTTAAACCTTGTGATCGCCTACCAATTCAGTCTCGATTTCTGGATGAAATATAAACTGTTCGGCGGACCGGTTTTAACCTTCGCTTACATCATCATGACAGTTGTCTACCTGAACCAAATCGGGGCGCTCACCGACCCTAAAAAAGACGCCGCGGAGTAAAACGCATGCTCTATATTATTATTGGTAAAGATCGACAGAACAGCCTAGCAGACCGCTTATCAGTAAGGCCGGCCCATCTTGATCGCGTTCAGGCACTGCTGGACGAAGGTCGACTCATCATCGGCGGTCCCATGCCAGCGATCGACAGCGAGAACCCGGGCGAAGCTGGGTTTCTTGGCTCTGTCATTATTGCGGAATTTGCCTCTCTACAGGCGGCTAAAGCCTGGGCTGAGGCCGATCCTTATACAGTCACCGGTGTTTTCGAAACACTAGAGGTGCATCCCTATAAGCAGGTTTTGCCATGAAACAGCTCGTTAGCCTGATCTGTCTCGTATTCAGCACCACGAGCCTTGCAGAAACCGTCTACATTCGAGACACACTGTACCTGCCCCTCCGCGCCGAACCCCTGGAGGCGTCAGAACTCATCCGAAAAGGG
>ENA-OWPI01001133-OWPI01001133.1-marine-metagenome-genome-assembly--contig:-NODE-1133-length-31209-cov-3.321855_pt1 | contig 31209 bp, 15 predicted proteins | sample MGYA00238138_ERZ651775 | MGnify/ENA primary metagenome ERZ651775 (study PRJEB26906, sample SAMN06265043) | marine metagenome | isolation source: Helgoland LTER site | place: Germany:Helgoland, sampling...
AAAACTGAAACATTGCATTTAGTTTTTGAAATAATTTCTCATCTGGTTTCTCTGACATATACGATAGATAACCTGTTTCAAAGTCTTTTAAATTTTGATATTTAACACCGTCTTTTATTTTGGTTGTGTATTCACCATTACCTGTATATCTTGGTTCATTTACAACATCAGGTACAATTACTTTAGATTTATCAGAGCTTGTTGACATGACTCAAACTATGGTTGGAACTGATGAATTTATAGTTTTAGATTCTGGTGCAGAACGTAGAAAAGCAGCTAACGAAATAGGGTTAAGTATATTTAGCAATGATGCTGGATTTATAACATCATCTTCTATACCATCTGTTGGTAATGGTCAAATTAATGGTGCTACAAGTGGTAATGGATTAAGCGGTTCAATGAGTGCAACTGCAAATCAAAGTGGCAATAGTACATTTACAGTAACATCTAACGCAACAACTGCTGCAACAGCTTCTACTATTGCTTATAGAGATTCATCTGCAGATCTTAATGTTAGATTGCTTAGAGCTAATTATACAAATCAAAGTACTATATCTGGAGCAATTGCTTTTAGGGTTAATAACAGTACAGACAATTATACAAGATACTGTAGTAGTCCTTCTGCTATTAGAGCCTTTATAGGAGCAGGTACAAGTTCAACAACAGGTACAGTTACAAGCGTAGGTATATCTCATGGAGGAAATGCGTTTGAAGTAGGTTCAGCAGTAACTTCATCAGGTACTCTTGCTATTACAATGGCAGGAGATTCTGCACAGTATGTAAGAGGTGACGGAAACTTAGCTTCTTTTCCAAATATTCCACAAGGTGATATTACAGCTGTTGTAGCTGGTACAAATTTATCTGGTGGTGGGACATCTGGAAGTGTTACGTTAAACATGGCTACTGGGGGAGCAGGAGCTGGAAGTTACGGCTCTACATCTAACAGTACTAAAATTGATACAATCACTCTTGATGATTATGGTAGAGTAACAGCTGTTAATTTAGGAGCTACTGGAGATATAGTCGGTGTTAGTGCAGGAGCAGGTTTATCAGGTGGAGGTACATCAGGTACACCTACTCTTAGTGTTGATTATTTAGGAAGTGATAGTATAATAAAAGCAGCACCAACTGCTTCTGGTGCAGTTGGAACAGGAGATTTTTTACTTATTGCAAATTCTGTTGGTAATGTGTTTGAAACAACTATGAGTAATCTTCCTTTTACTAATAATTTAGGAGATATTACAGGAGTAACTGCAGGAACAGGAATGAGTGGGGGTGGTACAAGCGGTACTGTAACATTGAACTGTACTATTACTAATAATAATCAATTAACTAACGGAGCTGGTTATACAACTAATGTAGGAGACATTACAGGAGTAACTGCCGGTAGTGGATTAGCAGGTGGTGGAAGTAGTGGAGGAGTTACTTTAAATGTAGACTATGGTAGTAGTGGTATTATAGCAGATTGTCCTGGTGGTAGTGGAGAAGCAGAAATTGATGATTTAGTAATGATTGGTTTAGATTCTTCTGGTAGTGGTGAAACAAGAGCTTTTGCATTGGCAGATTTGCCATTTATGAATAGGGATAATACCTCAGTTACAAACTGGACTGTTCTCAGTACACTGAATGTTAGAGGAGTCATTGATTTAGCTGATAATGATATATTACGTTTTGGAACTGGTGATGATGTAGAAATGTTCTTTAGTGGCACTGATATGTTTATGGATATAAACAATGGTGAAGACTTTAAGATAAGAGATGGGAATAGTGGTAATGCAACAAGATTTACTTTTGATGCGGATAATGGAACCTTTACTGCTACTGGTAATATTACTGCATTCTCTGATGAAAGATTAAAAGATAATATAGAAACTTTAGATGGTTCTAAAGTTTTAGATATGAGAGGTGTCTCATACACTAAAGATGGTAAGGCTGGTTCTGGTGTTATTGCACAAGAAATAGAAAAAGTTGCACCTGAATTAGTAATGACTAATGAGAAAGAGGATGGCATGAAATCTGTAGCATACGGTAACCTAGTAGGGTATCTTATAGAAGCAGTAAAAGACCAACAGAAACAAATAGATGAACTTAAATTACAATTAGATGGCCTTAGCAAGTAGTGGAACAATGTCTATAGGTGGTACATCTACTAACAGATCTATTAACGTAGAACTTGGTTTAGCACAGAATGCTAATTCTAGTTTAGGTCAAACTAGTTTTAGAAATTTAGCAGGTGTTGCATCTGGTGCTATTCAGATGAGTGATTTTTATGGGGCATCTGCAGGTACATGTACGATGTATAGTAGTACTGCAGTAGCAAGTACTGAAGCTCTTGCATGTTCTGGAACAGTAAATCAAACATACTATCATGATGGTAGTAGTGCTTTTCCAACTACAGGAGATTATGTATATAGTAATTCAGGTTGTTCAACAGGTTTATCTGAGGGATATTGTAAAATAGGTAATGGGTACTGGATACAAATAGATAGTTCAAGTCAAGTATCTGCTACGGCTCTATGTAGGAAATAATAGATTAAATCAATAAACAATGGCAAAGAAAAAGGTAAAAAACAAAGTGGTTAAGAAAAAAGTGGTTAGTAAAAAACCAGCTGTTAAAAAACTTGTGGCAAAGAAACCTGAAGTAAAGAAACCTGTGTTAAAGAAAGCAATTAAGAGAAAACCTAAAGTTACTAAAGTTATTGAAAAACCTTTTGCTAAAAAAATTGAAAAGCCATTTATTAGATATAGTATTGAGATAACAAAGTTTATTGCTAATAAAAATAATATATTATTGGAAGTGTTCTTTGATTACAAGGGTACATTAGTTATTCCAAAAAGTTTAAAGAAAGATATTAAGCCTGGAAATTACATTGTTAGTGGATCATTTATCATACCTAAAGATGTTGAAGATCCAATTTTATTAAAAGACTATAATCAATTAACTAAATCAGAAGTAATTGCTTTTTTGAAAAAGAATATAAGAGAGGGTTATTTAAAGCACCTTTCACAAATGATTGAGGATGAATTATTTCCTGATGTAAAAATAATTGAAGATCTTCCTTGGAAATAAATAAAATTTAATTATCTTTGAATTATATTAATATATTTAAAACCAAAGTCAAATGGCAAAATCAAAAGCAAAAAAGCTCACTAAGAAAGAGCTAGAAGATGTAAAAGATCTTCAACAAAAAATCAACACGTTGTTGATGAATATAGGTAATGCTGAATTAGTAAAAAATACATTGTGTGCAAGACATACTGAGCTTCAAGCAGAATGGAAAGATACTACAACTGCATTGGAGGATAAATATGGATCTGTTAATATTAGTTTAGAAGACGGTACATTATCTGAAGTAGAAGAAAATGCAGAAGTAGTAGCCTAATACTTCCTTACATATTTACTTATTTAAAAATTTTAAAACCGAGCATTGTTTGTTTGGTTTTAAAATTTTTTGTATATTATTAATGTATAGTTTATAACCAGACATTGCATTAGAGTAAAAAATAAGTATCTATGATTCCAACAAATTCAAGTGCCACAACAAACGGATGTAATAATATATCATCTAATTGCGTTATATGGCAAGGGCCAGATATCAGCTGCATAGATTTATGCAATGGTGATTCTATTAGTGACGTAACAGCAAAATTAGCTACAAAGGTATGTGATATGATTACCAATGGTGTTGATGCTAATCCAAATTTATCAGGATTAGATTTGACATGTCTTAATATACAAGGTACTACACCTACTACATTAGTTCCTGTTTTACAGGCAATGGTTACTCAAATATGTGATAATACTGGTACAGGTCAAGTGCCTCAACCAACATCTAGGTTGAGTTCAGAATCACAAGTAGAAAGTAATCTACCAATGATGGTGTTACCTGCTTGTTTACAATACAATGATGCTAATGGAAATCCTGTTACTGAACTACGTTTGGATGAGTTTGCTACTCTAATAGCTCAACAGGTATGTACTAACCTACAAAGTATTCAACTTATAAATACAACTCTTACTAGTTATGATACTAGAATATCTACTTTAGAAGCATGTGTTTTACCATGTTCTGGTGTAGTTGCAGAGAAACAAGTTATACCAACTTGTATAATTAATGTAGGAAACTTGACAGATGTTTCTGTATTACTTCTAGCCCTTGAAGCTAGATTTTGTGCTTTAGAGACAGCAGTAGGATTACCAGCTGCTATTAATTCAGCAATATCACAAACAACAATACAAGGAACGTCAGCATCATTAACTTTACCTAATACTTCTTATGGAAGTTTTACAGGTTGGAATAATGCTCCATCTACATTAGCACAATCCATGCAAAATGCTTGGGTAGTAATAGATGATATGTATAGTGCTATTTCAGCAATACAAGATAACTGTTGTCCTTCAGGATGTGATTCAGTAACTTTTGCATATACAGCAACTTCTACGTTAAATGCAGCAGGCATAATTGCATCAATTAATTTTGACTTTAATGCTTCAAGTATTCCAGGAACTTTTAACAGTTCAGTGGGTGCTAGTGTGATCACTATTACTGATGATGATAATGTATCAGTTACTGCTACAGTAGATGTACCTGCATTACAAAGTTCTCCAGGAGGATTTAACTTTGCTATTCCAACATTAAATACATTTGGAGATTTATCTATTTTAATTGATTTTTCAGTAACAGATGGTACTAACACATGTGAGGATAGAATTGGTTCAACAATAACAGGGATTATTCCTTGTCCAACTTCAGTATTAATAACGGCAGTGACACAAACAGAAGCATCAATAAATATTTCAAACGCATTAGGAACAACAGCTACTTATACAATAAGAGTAGTAAATGTTTCAACTGGCGTTACAACACAAACTTATACAGTTAATAATCCTGGAGTTTCAATAACGCAGCCAGTAACTGGATTAGCTGCAAGCACAGAATACAAAGTAGAAATAGATATAGAAATAGATGGTCAAACTAATACAAATTGTATTGACACATTATTTACTACTACTACTGCAAGTGCTCCATGTACAGATGGGATGGATGTAGCATTTATAATAGACTACACAAGCTCTATGGGCGGTCAAATTAGTGCTATTAAAGCTGGTGTTTCAAGTTTAGTAAATACTATAGATACCGCATCAGGTGCAAATGATTATAGATTAGCGTTAGTTACTGCAGATGAGTATCTACAACCACAACCAGTATATAGTGGATGTGCAGATTATTCAGGTTTACCTTCTGCACAAAAAGTAATATCTGCTAGTCCATCAGGAACATATCAATATATTACTTCTTGGCAACAGTTTGCTACAAATAATGGAACAAGCTTTACTACTCAATTAAATAAACTTGATGGTGGTGTAGATGGAACATGTGTAAATCTTGGACAAGGTATGAACGTTCCTGAGCCAACAGATTATGCAGCTCAATTGATAGTTGGATCTTCAAATTTATCTGGAGTACTTAGAGCTAATGTTGCTAAATATGTGATTATAATAACTGATAATTTACCAGGAGGTCAATATGATAGCTTTGTACCACCTGTATGGTCAGGAATACAACAAATGATTGCTGATGCAAATACTAATGGAGTAAAATACTTTGTTTGCGGATCAGGAGCTGGTATGAGCGGAAACATAAATGGGACACAAATATTCCCTTGGAAAGAATTATCAATACAGACTGGAGGAAATTGGAATTTAAGTTCTGATCCATCAGTGATTTCTTCTGAGATAATAGCAGGTTGTTCATAATAAAAAATAAAAGAAATGGCATGTAATTGTACAAAATGTAGTAGTAAATGTAGCTGTGCTGACACAGCATTAACTAATCCATGTTCTTACACTGATTGTAGTATAGGAAGTGAAAGATGTGATGACATTCAGTGTGCAGCATGTGTAAGTTATTGTGGTACTACTTTTCAGATAGGTGATCCAAGTGCACAAATAATGATTAAATCTGGTGATAGACTTGATGCTATAATTCAAAAGTTTGCATTAATATTTGCAAACGGATTAGGTACTTGTACTTCAGAAGATGTGGCACATGATCCATATAATGTATTTGCTGGTGAAGTTACAAGTTCAACAGCTAACATATTATGGAACGGTATATGGGCTAACAGCACGGGTATTAATATTTATTATGATACTCAGGTTGCTCCAACAGGATGGACATTAGCAAATAGCACACCTATTGTAACAACAATTACAAATTACACTATAACAAATTTAGTAGCTAGTACTGCTTATAAAGTTAAAGTAGTAGATAGTAGCATAGGGTCAGGATGTAAACCAATAGAAATATTATTTTCTACACTGGCTGTATAACAAAAAAACAACTGTAGTGGTTTGTTGGTTTTCTACTGCAAACGTTGGGAGAGGCTGGGTATTACCCCAGTCTCTTTTTTTTTTATATCTTTATACAAAAATAAATTAGCATATGGACATTCTAAAACAGAAAGTAATCAACTCACTGAAATGGAAAAAGAATAGTAGTATATCTGCTGAACGTTGTGACATGGATGAAGATGATTATATAAGAATTAAAAAGGAAGTATTACATGAAAGAAAAAAAGATAGAAAAAGAAGTAAGTTCTTTCATAAAGCTGCTGATAACTCACAGCTTGTAGAATCAATAGATTTAGATAAAGGAGAAGGAAAGATATCAGGTACATTTGATCATGAACCTAAAAGTGCAGAAGAAATTATACAACTACTTAAAATTGATACAGATAAGTGGAAGTTATCACAGTATTGGAATAAACAAATGGGTGATCACTGGAGAGTATCTGCATTGGTTACTAAACTAAAAGATCAAGAAGAAAATCTTTTTAAAAATTTATTGGATGTTTGGGAACCTAAAAAACACAAGCTTCCAAAGTTTAATTTAAAATCACGTAATAATTTGGATCCTGTATGTGGTGTTATATCATTACAGGATATACATTTTGGTAAAGAAGGTAATGATACAATAGATAAAGATTTTGAAGATACCATTAAATATTTGATAGGTAAGGCTGCACCAGTGCATTATATGGAAAGAATGTACTTTGTTGTAGGAGGTGATTTAATCAACATGGATACCTTTGAGGGCACTACTACTAGCGGAACAGGTTTAGACAACTGTATGACAGCTACAGAGGCTTATGTGCAAGCATTTGATGCTATGCATTGGGCTATCAATTATATAAAAGCATTTTGTAAAGATTTAGTAGTAGTATATGTACCAGGTAATCATGATAGGTTATCATCTTTTCATTTAGTTCATGCACTATCTAAATCAATTGATAGTGATGAAATAACTTGGGATACTAAGTATGAAGAAAGAAAAGTTCATGTATGGCATAATAATTTTAATGCATTTGAGCATGGAGATAAAAGAAGTAAAAACAATCCTCTAATATATGCTACAGAGTATCCAAGAGAATGGGGTACTACTATTAATAGAACACTGTTTAAAGGTCATATACATACAGATAGGAAGGTGGAATATATGACTTCTAATGAGACAGCCGGGTTCATAGAAAAGACTCTTCCTAGTTTAGGTAAGACTGATTATTATCACTATAGTAATAAATATGTAGGTAATAGGAGATCAGGTAAATTAGAGATTCAACATCCTACAATGGGAAATATATGTGAATTAACCTACCAAGCTTTGTAAAGACTCCACTTTTAATTTCATTAAGTGGGGTTTTTTTTGTAAATTATAAATGTAACCGTATGATAAATAATTTTAAAAAACCTAATTTAAATGCTCCAAGATATAGGCAAAAAAGATTAGGTATATTAAATGAAGAAACATATAGAGAGTTTAAAGATAAGAAACCTTTATACTCTGAGATAGATAATAAGAAATTAAAGTTAATAATTAAAACATATAATGAAAATTTATGGAAGGCAGCAATATCTAATAGAGACGGAGTAGAATTACCAGATTCATTGGGGTATTTGTTTATTGGAACATGTCCTAATTCACAATCTGTTAATACTGATTATGCTCTGTCAAAAAAATATGGCAAGGTCTTACAGAATAAAAATTGGGAAACGGATGGTAATATAGGTAAAATATTTTATACAAACTGGTCTGCAAAATATAGATTTAAGAATAGAGATTTATGGAGATTTAAAGCTTGTAGAAATTTTAAAAGATCAGTTGCTAAACATTACCCTTTAAATTGGACAAAGTATGTGGTTATGAAAAATAAATATAGAGTAGCACATCTTTATGATGAGCAAGCAGAAAAAACCAAACATGCTCTAAAAAAGTATAATGAATTTGAAATATAAATAACATGTCAACAATAGCAGAAGTAGTATCAAGAATAAGAGGTCAGGTTAAAGCCGAGGTACAGGATGCATTTATTACAGATAGATATATTTATAGTTTGGTTGAAAAGTTTGCTCAAGTTTTAATGAGAAGGCAAGACTATGCAAACAAGCTAATGAAGTTTAATTCTGTTTGGAAAACATTACCTTATGTAGAATTAATAGAAGTAGATAAAGTTGAAGCAGGATGTAGTGGAATTCAAAGTGGATGTACTATAAAACGTACAAAACATAGACTTCCTGATATGATAGAAGGTTACTGGGGTCCATTGATCCGTACTATTAGTTCTATAGATGGATCACAAGAGTTACAGGCAACTCAGCCTGGAACATACACATCAATGACAAAGACAACAAGCTTTAGATATAATAAGACATTATATTTCTGGTGGTTAGATGGTTATATATATTCTCCTAATATTGCATGGGATGCATTAAAAGTAGAAGGAGTTTTTAATTCTGATATAACCAGATGGAACTGTGATACTGAAGATGACTGTACGCCAAGATATGAACAACCTATTTATATTCCAGAAGCATTATTTGCTGAAATAGAAGCATCAGTTATTCAAACTATGATGGGCACAATGCAAATCCCTTCTGAGGATTCAGACAACAAACGTAATATAAATAGACAATAATGGGAGTATCAAATAAATATAGAACATTCAGTCAATTGATGGAAGATGTTTCCATTGATTTTTCTAATTATGCATTAGAAGGCATGATAGAACCTCAACAACTCATTAAAGTTGCAACACGGGTTAATTATGATTTAGGATTAAAAATACATAGAACAAAGCAAACAGTCATAGATGTAGAACATGGTAAAGCACAATTACCTATGGATTTTGCATATATAAATTATGCATTTAGATGTGGATCATATACAGTAAATAATTCTATGCCATCTGGAACACATGTAGAAACATTTAATGATGTGCCTTATGTACCAGCACCTTCAGAGAAAGCACCATGTAGTACAGACGACACATGTAAAGATGTTTGTGTTATTAAAACATGTAATGATACTGATAGCTATCAATTAGTACAAAGAGTTGGTCCTAGTCAATACAGACAGTTTAGTAGTTGGACACAATTGAGGATAAGTAATGTAAATGATCCAACATGTTTTTGTCCTGGTCTAGGTGCTCAAGCATTAGACATAGCAGAAATAAAAGACGGATTTTTGATAACTACATTTAAAACTGGGAAAGTATATATAAGTTACCAGGGCTCTATGGAAAATGCTGATGGAGATTTATTAGTATTGGATCAACCATATTGTAATGAATATTATGAATATGCTTTAAAACAAAGAATATTAGAAAATATGGTTTGGCAAGGAGAAAATGTTTCTCAGCAATTAGGTTTAGTAGAACAAAGATTAAGAGCTGCTAGAAATAATGCTTTGAGTTTTGTTAATACACCAGACTTTAGAGAGATGAGAAAAATGTGGGAGGTTAATAGAAGAGCACAATATCATAATTATTATAATATGTTCTTAAGCTATGCTCCTGTTAATCCAAGGTTAGCCGGTCCAGCTGTTGTTAGTAGTGATGGTACTTCATCAACTACTTCTACATCAACTTGTAATTAATTAACAACATTTATTGGTAATGGCAAAAAAGAAGGCAACATCTAAATCAAAAGCACCAACACAAAGGAAAGCACCTCAAAGGAAAAATAGCTCCTCTGTTTCAACAAACACATTCTCAAAAGGAATGAACAAGGATATTACGCCCTCATTTGAGCCTAATAATTCTTGGTATCATGCAATAAATGCTGCAAATAATAGTAGTGATGGTGACATAGGTGTTATTGGTAATGAGCCAGCTAATTTACAATGCGGAGTAATACCTTATACAATTATAGGTGCAATACATAGATATGCAGATGAATGGGTTGTATATTCAACTGATGGTATTAGTAGTGAGATAGGAAGATTTGATGATAGTGAATGTAAATATGAAGTTATAGTAAATGACCCATGTTTAAATTTTAAAAAGAAACATTTAATTACAGGGGCAGCAAAAGAAAATTTTGATTGTACCTGGCAAGTATATTGGGATGATGGTCTTAATCCATCACGCTCAATGAATATTGACAATGTACCTTATATTCAAGAACTTGTTTCAGGACCTGATCTTGATGGTGAACCTTGTGTTATATATGAGGACACAACTTTTTTAGATTGTGAAAAGATAAGGTTACATCCTTTAGTTGATACTCCATGTCTACAACTTACAAAAGCTACTGATGGAGGTACTTTATTAAATGGAGCATATCAAGCTTATATAGCTTATACAGAAAATGATCAGGTTATATCAGACTATATAGGTATATCTAATATCCAGACTTTATGGTCACATAGAGGTAGTGGTGGTTCATTAGATATTGCATTAAGCAATTTAGACAAAGATTATTTTTATTTTGATTTAGTTCTTTTGATAAGACAACAAGGTCAAATATATACAAAAAGAATAGGTAACTACAGTACTGAAGTTGCTAGTATTAATATAGATTATATTGATCAAGCATTAATATCTATTTCATTTGAAGATTTATTTAGACAATCTCCTTTGTATGAAAAATCAGAAGCCATGTATGTGGTAAATGATTATTTAATTAGACAAGGACCAACTGAGCAGTTTGATTTTAATTATCAGCCTTTGGCTAATAACATTAGAACAAACTGGGTTATAAATGAAGTTACTCAAGATTATTATATAAATGCCGGCAACAAGATTGGGTTTATGCGTGATGAGCAATATGCCTTTTTTATAAGATGGATATATAATACTGGAGAAAGATCTTCATCCTATCACATACCAGGCAGAGGTCCTCAGGATTATACTTTGCCTAATGGGGTAGATGAAAATGAAAGAGAAATTATATATGGTACTAATGTATTAGATCCAGCAGGTGACCCAGTATTTAAAGTTTATAATACAGCTTCAGGTGGTGCTGTACCAATAGAACCTCAGCCTGATGGTAGTAATATTATAGCTAGGGGTCAAATGGGTTATTGGGAATCAACAGAAAGATATCCTGATAAAACTCCAGAAATTTGGAATTCAAGTTCACACACTTGGTCAAATGAGTTTGATCCTAGTGCTGAATTATGTGGTGAGTTTATTAGGCATCACAAAATGCCTAGTGAAATGATAGATCCTCTATTAACTATATCTGATAATAATGATAGTGGTATACGTATTTTAGGGGTGGAGTTTTCAAATATAAAAAGACCATTATATAATGATGGCACACCAATTTTAAATATTCAGGGTTATGAAGTATTAAGAGGTTCAAGGTTAGGAAACAAAACTGTTCTTGCAAAAGGTATGTTTAAAAACATGCGTAAGTATGATGTACCAGCTGATCAAAATTTATTAGGTAATGCACAAGGTTTGTATCCTAATTACCCATATAATGATTTAAGGTGTGATGTATATCATACTACACATAGAAGAACAGAAGGATGTGATCCTGGTGTACAAGCATCAGTTCAAGAGTACAATGCATTATGTGGTTTTACTGAAGATGTATTTACATTCCACTCACCTGATTTAATGTTTACTAAACCATATTTAAATGCATATGAAACTGTATTCTATGGTCAGATAAATGGTAAAGCACAAGGTGGTTTTATACCTTCTGAAAAACATCCACAGCAAAAACTACTTAGAAATATTACATCATATTTATCTGCTATTATAGGTATTGGTTATGCCTTTAGAAATATTAATGGTACACCAGATACTAAAGCTTTACCTACTCAGGCTATTAATAATGCATTTCCTGAATGGTTGCTTAAATTTAAAAATCTTAACATCACTGAATTTTTAACTGCAACAGTAGTTACACCAGGTGGTGGTGGTACTTCAACAGATAGTTTTAATGCTAGTGGTGGTGGTACAGATAATACTGGGCAAAATAATACTAATAATCAAAAAGGTCCTGATGCAGAAACTGGTGCACATGATGCAATTAATAATTATGTTAATACACAAACTTCTGGTGGAGGACCATTTAATATATTAAATTTTCTTGGAGAATTATTTGGTGATGGAGTAGATAACTTATTACAAGGTCTAGGTGTTGATAATACATTAAAAGATAGATTAGAAGAACAAGCAATAGACAATATTGAAGCAACTACACAAGGGCCACAGAATGGTATGGGTCTTATGGGTGGTGGTGCTCAGCAAGGTGTTACTTTAGACAGCTCAGAGTCAAACTTATCAAGAGTATTTAGAATAGCAATGTCTACTACAATGCTACAGAAAAACATTGCTGTTGGAGGACAAGAAATTATTGATCTTATTTATAATTTAACTAGTTTTGAAGAACACACTTTAAAATACAACTCACATGGATTTTATAGTAACTTTAGTGCTGGTTCAATAAATACCACATATAGAACTTTAAATGAAGCTGCAAACTATATTGGTTCATCATTTCAAACATTTGATCAAAATCAATATAAAATAAATAATTTATTTAGACCAAACACAGTTGCAGTATCTACAGTAGATCCTATTGATTCTAGCCTTTATGCAGTTCAAGATAATTCAAGATTTACATTAGGTGGATATTGTCCATCTAACACAAATGCTGCTTCAGGAGTCAATTGGCTAGATGTAGAAAACAGATTATTAAATCCAGAAGGTCCATGGGGATCAAATATATCTGCACTTTACGGTGCACTTAAATTTAATATGGATAATCAATATGGTCAACTTGATGGTATTAAGCAAGTTCAAATGAGAGGTTGTGTTAATAATCTTGATCAAACAAATCCTGTAGACTTTAAGTATACCAGCTCACCTGTATTTAGTGGTGATGTATTTATTGGTAGATATACTGAGAAATGTATAATGCCTTTATTTACAGATTTTTTAATAGGGCAATATGATGGTTATCCATTTGATTATTTTTTAAGATATAATATTCCTTATCCAAGATATTGGGTTAATAGTAGAAAGTATGATTTAGGATCATTAGCAGAGTTGGTATCTACATTTGGTTTAAGTGGTATATTTAATCCAAATAGTAATGATTTACCAAATGACTATTACTATTTAGATAGAGGTGCTACTTGTGGATGGGACTTTTTTCCTTTAACTCTTTTTAATACGGATAATTTAAATTATACTTTTGCAATGAATCATGCATACATGTATACTCATGTGAATGGTATAAATGATTTTTATGTTGAGACAGAAATTAATATAGCTTATAGAGATTGGGAAGAACCTAAAGAAAGAAGGTTTTATGATACATATGAATATAATGATTTAGGAGATTTATTTCATGCTGAGATACAGAAGTTTGATAATTTTTATAAGTATGATGAATCACTTAGCCCATCAAAGTTTATAACACAAAACACAAACTTTGCTGAGATACAACCAAGAGACTATAACCCTTTGGTTGCAGAAACTTGTTATACAGCTTACCCAAAGAGATTAATCTATTCTTTACAAGCTAATGAAGAAGATAGAAAAGATTATTGGAGACAATATTTATTTGCTAACTATAAAGATTTTAAAAATATAGTTTCAGTTATAAAACCATTTAATAAAAATGGGGCAGTAATATTTTTTCCATATCAATCACCTCAAATGTTTGATGGATCTTTCCAATTAAAAACAGATGTAAATACATTAGTATCAGTAGGAGACGGGGCATTGTTTAAACAGAAGTTAATGAATATAGTTAATTCTGATTTAAGCAATGAATATGGATCATTGGAAAGTCAGAGAGGTATTATAAATACACCAGCTGGATTATTTTATATTTCTCAAGCTCAAGGTAAGATATTCCAATTTACACCTGGTAAAGGATTAAATGCTATATCTAATCAAGGTATGAAATGGTGGTTTAATAAATATTTACCATCAAGGTTTATAAAACAATTTCCACAATCAGAAGGTACAGAATGGGTTGACAATCCTGTAGTAGGAGTAGGTTGTCAAGTTATGTATGATCCTAATGATGATATAGTCTATTTTATGAAGAAAGATTTTTCATTAAAATCTGAGTGGGCTAATAAAGCAACATTTTCTGATGATTTAAGTTTACCAGTAAGGATTGATGTACCTTGGCAAGTAAAGGATATACCTGTAGCTATAGGTGATCCAATTTATTTTAATGATTGTTCTTGGACTATAAGTTATGACATTAAAGCTAACGCATGGATATCATTCCACGACTGGCATCCTGAGTTTGCATTACCAAGTATTAATCATTTCTTTACTACTAAAACAATTGATAGTGAAGTACCTATTTGCCCTCCAGGATATACATTTAATTCTACAACAGGTCAATGTGAAAACATTATAAATATTACTGAGCCACAAACAGTGACAGTAGAAGATATACCTGCAACAGTTACAGGTGGTCCACAAAATTGTTTATTAGATATTGTAATTGCTATAGATGCATCTGGTAGTACAGGTAATCCAAACCCTGGTCAAAACAGTTTAGCAGATGGAGAATTAACATGGTTGGTGGCTTTTATAGATGATCCTGCTATACAAGCAGCATTAACTGCAAATACTATGCAGATAGGGTTTTTAGCTTGGGCAACTGGTTCAGCTCAAGCAAATCCAACTGGTACAGGAGAGTCTATGTTAGGAGCTGTTACTGGAGCTCAAGCAAGAACATGGTTTCAAAATAACTGGACAAGTCAAAATGGTATAGGTGGTCAGACCAATGCACAACTTGCAAGAAACAATGGATTAACACAGCTTAATAATAAAGCTGGATCAGCTTATGCTGCTAATTATCCAGCAAGAAGTGCTGATCCTTTCTTTAGACAAATTTTAATTGTAGTAACAGATGGTAATGCAATTACTTCGGGTAACAACATATTAACTCCACAAAGTTTTAATTCTTTGCAAAGTGCAAATGTTATACCTGGAGCAGGTGGCCCAGTTAACCAAGAGTTGATGTCTGTGTTTGTAAGTCCAAATGCAAATGGTCCAGGTAATGCAACTATTATTGATCAAATAACAGTTGGTGCTGGTGCAGGTCCTGCTAATGCATACTATAATCCAGGTCCTCCAATAACACCTGGACCAAATCAATTTATAATGAATGCAAGTGTTCCAGCATCATTGCAGGCTACAGCACAACAAATAGCAAATCAAGTTTGTACTATTCCATTTAGTTGTGATTGCCCAGCAGGCTATACACTAGTATATCCTAATGCTACTAATGGATTCTATACGGATGCTACAGGAACATGTGATGATATAAATCCACCTGTTTGTAGAAAGGTAGAGTGTGAGGATTGTCCTCCAGGACCCGTAGGCACAACAACAACTACACTTGGAACTTGTCCAGATACATTTCCTGAATTAGGTTTAATAGGTGATCCTAATTGGGTTGATCCAACTCCGCCAGAATGTAATTACTACTATGCTGATTTTGTACAAGCTAACTATAAAGTAGGGTCATTTTGGAGACATAATGTTAGATGTGATTTATTTGCAAATTATTATGGTGATAATTATGCTTGGGAAGTAGAATTAATTAACAACACTGGTCAGCAAGTAAATACTATAAGAAGTATAGAATATCAATTAGAAACATATATATACAAAGGTGAGCCAGAGTATAATATGTGTGGTGGTGATAAATATGAAGATTTACTATTTAACTTTGATAAAGCTATTATTTATAATAATGATCAGGTATCAGGTTTATTAAATATTACTTCACAGCCATTTAATAATCCATGGGGTGAATTAACATACCCCATAGTAACTGCTAATGATATGACAGTGTTAGCATCTAAAGTAGAACATAAATTTAGAATAAACCAATTCTGGGATATTACTAATGATAGAGGTGAGTTTACTAATGCAGAGCAATCTGTCTTTAACACTCAATGCAATGGGTATACTAGACCACTAAACCAAACAAATCTTAATTACTTTAAACCTGAAACTCAAAGAAAAAAGTTTAGACATTATTCTAATCATGTTTTACTTAGAAGACAAGTATCAGGAAATAAAAAAATGCTATTAAGATTAGAGAATACTAAATTATTATTATCACAGAGATAACATGGGAAAGAAAAAAAGCATAGGATTGCCGGGTGGACCAAATGAGTTTTTACAAGATATAACACAATATATATCAGTAGAAGGTTATAAACGTTATAGTGATGATTTAAATAATCCATTTAATATAATTGACTCAGGCAATATAACTATGGAGGATGTAGACTTTCCAGTTATAGGTATAGATAACTTAGGTAATAGTCAAATGATGCAGCCAGGTATGAACTATCAGTTTCCAGGTGATCAAGTGTTTGAAGTACCTAAAGCTCAATATGGTGATGAGACAGTTCAGGAAGAGTTTGAAATAGATGATAGAACAGGTAAAATAAATACCAGGAAGGGTTATGATGAAGGTAAGCTTTTTGAATTTGCTAAAGACAAATATGAAAAGATAGATACTCAAAAGCAAAAAGATGATCTTCTATATAAATTGTCAACACCAGCTTTTAGAGAAAGATATAAAAAAAATATATTTAATATAAGTGGAGAAAATTTATCTGATGAAGAATTAACATCTAGAATAAATTCACAAATTGACTTTACGGCAGCTGGTCCAGACTTTGCTGTAAAGATGCCTTTTGTTACACACAGTTCAAACAAAGGTTATAAGAGAGGCATAACCCCTTTTATCTATCCTTTTTCTAGTAGTCAAGAACTTGACTATAGAAATGCTAGAGGTTTGTATCAGAAAAATTTTAATATTGATTATCCAGATGGTTCCACTCCAGATTTTCCTGAGTTTGATCAGTACTCATATTTAATTCAGTTAGCAGACAAGAGAGATCCTTATATTATGGGTGACCGTGATGTAGTACCTTTTGATAAAGAAAAGGGTACTATAGTTCATGAATATGCACATTCATATAATACAGAGAATTCACCATTGTTTGAACCAGAAGGAGAAGACTTTACAGTAGTAGATAAAGGAAATACTTGGGAAAGAATACCTGGTAAAAGATATAAAAATTGGTTGTCTAATTTATTTGGTGAGGATTATTTTACTCAAGAAGGACAAAAATATGGTAGTTGGGCTATGAAACCTTGGGAGATAAGTTCTGTACGATCTGAGAATGAACAAAGTCTTAAAAATGCCAATATTTGGGATAACACTAAGGGTGAGTTTGGTGAAGGTAATTTAAATAAAATGTTAAGCAGTAGAAGATTTAACCCTGAAAGTGCAGCAAGAATGCATTTAGATAAGCTAGGTTATTCAGAGTTGGAAAGAATACAATATGGTATCAAAAGACTTAAAATAGAGCAAGGGGATCTTAACGATGAAATAGCTGAGGCAAGACCTGGTTCACGTAATAATGATTTTATAATAAACAATATAATAAATTCAGAATATGAACCGTCTATGGATATGGATACTTTTAATACTATATTTAATAGTAGTCAAAATGATTTAAAAGATAAACAAAAGTATTCTGATTATAATTCTTTATTAGAAGATTACAATGGAAAAAACAAACGTAAAAAGAAAATAGCCACTAAAGTTTTAGATGTAATATATAGTGGGGTAAAAAATAAATTAAATGAGGGATATACTGAAAAAAAGATAAACCTTCAAAATACTTTTGATGAAAAGAAAAAAGAAGTATTGCCTAAAATGAAAATGTATTTTAATGAAATAGCTGTAAATAATTCTGATCAACCTGAAATGGCTCAATATGGTGGTGCATTACCTAAAGCTCAAAAAGGAGCTACCATATCACAGTATAAAGAACCAGCTTGGTATGAAAAAGCAGCAGACTATTTAGCAAATCCTTTTACTTCTTTTGGTTATAGTGTAAGAGGTGAAGATATTCCTGATGGATTAGATGTTAATAATCCTAATAGAAATAACTTTGACATGGTTGTTGATATTTTAAATCCTTTTGCATGGTATCAGTATGGAGAAAATGCTGCTCAAGATTTTAAAGAAGAAGAGTATTTAAATGCAACCTTTAACACCTTGGGTGCTTTACCCTTTATACCAGCATCTTTAGTAGCTGCAAAAAATCTTAAGACACCTTTACAAAAGATTGCAGCAAATACAAGTAGGTCAATGAGCAATGCTAATGCAAATGTTAAGGGTAGAATTCCATCAGTAAGACCAAATTGGAGTAAATGGAATAAAGAAATACCAAATAATAAATCTCTCATGGAAGAGTATAATGCTATTGAAAAAATTGGAAAAGCAGATGGTACATGGATGAAGAATCCAGATGGCTCTATGTTTAAAGGCACACCTGAGCAATGGGTACAGATAAGAAGTAGTAATTATAAAAAAGCTTTTCCAAATGCCCTTTTAGATGATAGTGGGTCTCCTTTAATAAACTATCATGGCAGTGGTAGTAAGTTTGATATCTTTGATGAAAGTAAATTTTATAGTGGTGAATATGGAAAGGGTGTTTATACAAGCACTGATAAAGAAGCTATACTCAAATCTTATGCTAATCCAAATAAAAATAGAACCAAAAAGATAGCTGGTAAGAGTGGGACTGATAAACCTACAGCAAATTTATATGAGCTTTATATTAATGCTAAAAATCCACTCACTACTGATGATATTTTAGATTATAGAAACTTTGGTAAAATTATGGATAACTTACCTTCATTAGCTGATTGGAAAGCTAGTGATCTAGGAAAAAGGTTGATTAAACAAAATCAATGGCTTAAAACAGATGACGACATCATTAGTTTTATAAAAATGAATTTTCCTAGAAATCCAGTAAAAGAAAGTTTTATTGATCAAGGTGGAGATTTTTTAAGAGCTATAGACAGCCCTTTACAAGAAGGAGTAACTCCTTTTAATAATCAAATGAAATCATCAATAGGTAATAATGGTATGTTTGATATGACTGATCCTAATATATACAAACAGAAAGGCGGTGAGTCTTTAGAAGAATACCAAGACAAAGGAGAAGTAGAGAAAAATCTAGATGCTATAAACAAACAGTTGGCTAAAAAGACATATAACCCATATAGAGATATAGATGAAGAATCTCAAACAAGAAGAACTGAACTTACTGATGCAATTAATTTTATAGTAAATGATCAAGGAGGAGATGAAAACTTAAGAGATTTGTTAATTATGACTGCTTTTATGGAAAATTCTTATGGGGCTAATGCAGATGCTTATGGTAGAGATTATACAAGGGGTCCTATGTCAATAGATGATATAGCTTATAAGCATATGTTTGAAATGAGAAAAGGTGCAAATGATTATACTGCAAGTCAAAAAAAATATATAGATTGGTTTGACAGTATGGGTTATGATCTAGAGCATATGGATGAACATCTACGTAATGATATAAAAGCAAATGTTGCTGCATCAAGATATCAATATGGAACAAATAAAAATCCATTGCCATCTAGTAAAGATCCTAAAGCATTGTATAATTACTACATGGATACATATAATAGAACAGATAAGAATCATTATGATAGATTTTTAAAAGGTTATAATGAATTTATAGGCAAAAAAGAATTTGGTGGTTCAATTAATAAATACCTTACTTACAAAAAGTTTATGAATGGTGGTTATACAGGTAATGATAAAATAGAAGCAGAAAAAATTTATGATAAATTAAATAGAATACACTATAGAGATGCAAAACAAAGAGGATTGTCACCGCAGAATTACATAATGACTAACCTGCTAGGCAATTCTTAAACCTAATAAATTAGTGATTCTGAGTAATTATTTGTATATTAATATTATAATATTATGAGTGTGAAAGCAAACAAAATAAGTTTAAAACAAGTGGGAGGATCAATGATTGAAGATGGTCCTGGTATGATAAATACACCTCAACAACCTCAGGTTGATCCTAAAGTAATGCAAATTACTCAATTGATTAAACAAGGAGTTGATGAAGGTAAAGATCTTGTTATGATTATTAAAGATTTAATGTCACAAGAACTTGAGCAAGAACTTATTGGTCAAGCACTTATGGTAGGTGGTATGGAGCAAGAAGATATTGTAACAATATTTGAAACAGTAAATGCTCCGCCTGAACCATCTTCACCTCAAGAAGTTGATAGAGATCCACAACTCTTAGCTAGAAATAAAGATATAGCTAAAAGAGAAAGAGAGGCTGCAGCAAATGCACAATCTCAAGAACAAGAAGTGGACATTTCAGAGCAGGTAAGGACAATAGCTAAATCTGGTATAGAAATTAAACCAGAAAATGAAGGCAAGTTTACTGCGTGGGCAAAGAAACGTGGTATGGGTGTACAGGAAGCTGCTAGAAAGGTTTTAGCTAATAAAGGTAAGTATCCTCCATCTGTAGTTAAGATGGCTAATTTTGCACGTAATGCAGCTAAGTGGAAAAAACAAGAGGGTGGGGAATCATCTAACTATACAGAAGGAGTAAGACAAAGAGAAGGTTCTTATAATCCTCCTAATAGAAAGTACACTTTAGATCCAAGATTTAGAAAAGAAGGTGGTGAATTTAAACCACACTTCATGTATAAAGGAGATAGAAAAATAAAAGCTAATGATATGGCTACTCATCTTAGACTTAAAGATGCAGGGTATGGCCATGATGCTCCTAAAGCACAAAATGGAACAGAGACAGGACAGTACATTAATGGTGTCTTTATTCCTGATGAATCTAATATGGATAAAACCACATTAGCAAATAATTTGAAAAGGCCTAAGAATGAATACATGTCTAATCAAAATTATTCTGTTGCACCACTTATGCCACCACCATCTACAAATATTTTAGCTGACTTTATAAATACAGCTTCTACAATAAACAATGAATTATTTTCCAATGAGGTAGATGACTATGGTAACCGTAAAGGTGCTTTTCTTGATATAAATAAAAGAGGAGAAGGTATAAGTATTAATAATCCTTTTAAGAAAGGTGAAAAGATTCAACTTACTAAAGGTAATCCAGATCCAGATGCAGGTTCCGGCATGTCTAAAATGGAAATGCATAAGGCTTTAAAACCTTTATATTATAATGTTGATGTAGATACTTCAAAAATGTCATCTCCAGAAAACCAGCAAGCATATGTTGACTGGGCAGTACAGCAAGCTAAGGAATGGGATATGGACAAGCAAAGACAACTTGACGAACAAGCTGAAGTTATTTCAGATGTTTCAGGTGTACCAATTGAAGAAGATAAAAGAACATTTTCAGAATGGGCACAAGACGCTGGACATGATATTAATAAGATGTCTGAAAATGCTGTTAACTTATTACAAAACTTGTGGAAGAAAACAACAGGTAAAATGAAAAAAGGTGGGGGTGTTAATAACCCAGGATTTCAAGCATTGCCACCAGAAGCACAACATAACATACTTAGCAATATGTCATTGGGTGGAGATAAAGCAAGTAAAAAAGATGTTAAAGACTATTCTAAAACTTGGGGAACAAATAAAAGAGATACTAAAAATATTTTATATTCATTAATCCAAAATGGAGCAAACCTTGACACAGATACAATTATATCAAATTATCATCCTTCTGACTATATAGGAGATATGCGTTATGGCAAAAGAATGTATAACCTTGCTAAAAATGTTAATGCATCAGGTCTTTTACCTTATATATATGAACATGATCCTAATTTTCATGGTGAATTAGGTGCCACGTTTCCTTTTCTTGATGCAACAGGTTATGGTTCTTACTTAGCTGTACCAAAAAATGAAAAGGGTGGTGAGAATTCTTATCTTGAAAATAGAGACAAGGTTATTAAAAGAGCTATAGCAAGACAAGAAGGTAAAGCACAAGCCGGCATAGAACAAAAGTTTCCAATGGGTCCTTTTGAAGAGAAAGGTCCTTATCAAACATACCCATTTATAACAGAGGATGATAGTTTAATGAATGAAGATGAAGTTATAGATATGGATAATGATGGCATTCCTGACACTATTGATGTAGATGGAGGAGATGGTACGGGAGAAGCTGCTCTTGGTACGGTTGGTAATCCATCAGCAGATATGTTGTTTGAAAATGTAGTAACTAGCCCAGAGTTTAATGTTACAAATAAACTTGAAGGTACTTTAAATAGAATTAATGATAACCCAAACTTTAGAGCTTTTACAAGTGGTTCTAAATCTCTTGTAGATGCAGCAGGGTTTGTTAACAGAGTATTTGATAAAAGAGCATATAATGATGCATTAGATCAAATGGAAGAAAGATCTGGTGCTGATTATAAATATGGTGTAACAACTTCTGATCCTTTTTCTGAAGGTTTTTATGATGCCAACTCAGGACAATTACAAGGTGAGGCAGAAAGAACACCTGGTTACTATATGAACTTTGCAGGTTCACCAAATAGTTATGGTATGGCAAAAACAGGGGGAGAGATAGTAGAATTATCTCAAGATATGATTGCACAATTAATTGCAGCTGGTGCTGATATAGAAATTATATAATTATGGCAAAAGTAAAAATAAATAAGTTACCGGAAGGATTTAGATTAGTTGATGGCAAGGTTAAAAAGAAAGCCATTAAAAGAGATGGTGGTATGACCACTGGTGATCAAGCTGATTATGGTTTGGTTACAACTCCTCAAGAGTTTTATGGAAGTACTAACTTTAATAACACTGATGATCAATCTGTTAGATACAGTTTATCAAGTGTACCTAGAGAAGATGCTAACTTAGAAGCAGAAGGTGGAGAAACTGTATTAACTGATTTAAATGGAAATAATCAATTTGGATTGTATGATATAAAAGGACCTAGACATTCTAGTGGTGGAGTACCAATGTTTTTACCAGAACAATCTTTTGTTTTTTCTGACACTAACTCAATGAAGTTTGATAAAAATGAGATGGCAGAGTTTGGTATAGAAAGTAGAAAAAAAATTACACCTGCTAAAATATCTAAAAAGTATCCGCTAAATCAATTCTATGGAGAAATTAATAGTCAATATGCAGATGACATATCTACTAAGAGTGCAGAGTTGATGTTAAGTAAGAACATGTATAATCTTTCTAAGTTGGCATTTGGTCAAGAATTAAAAAAAGATTTTGAAGACGGTGTTCCTTTAGCGTCATACCCATATCTACAAGAGCAAGGTATAGACCCAATAGAATTTACAGCACAAGTAACAGAACAATCCAAACAACAAGCAGAGTTAGATTTTATAGCATCTTTACCTCCTGAAAAACAAGATCAGATATTAAGGTTGCAGGCAATGATGCAACAAATAGAAAATCCCAATGCAGGACAATCAAATGAGCCTACTGGTCAGGTACAAGCTTCTCAAGATGCACAAGACATGTCTGCATTAGCTAGTCAAGAAAATTCATTAGAAGCTACTTTAGAAGACGGCGGTGAGTTATTAAAATATCAAGAAGCAGGAGAGACTACTGGATTTGGTCCAGGAACATCAAGTGTCTATGAAATAAATGGAGAAACAGTAGATAGAAATACATATCTTGATTTTATTATAAGAGCTGGTATGCATAGAGATATTAACGGCAACCTAAGAGTAGAAGAAAATGGCCGTAATATAATAGAAAATCTGAAACTATCTCCTGAAGAAGTTGATTTTTATTATACAGCTATACAAGAAAAACCACGAGAAGGGTGGAGTCCAATGGACCCCCGTGCTGATAGAGATGAAAGTTTTTCAAGAACTCCAGGTGAAGAGACTGTTGTCTCTAATGATGATGCTAAGGTTACAGATGAGATGGTTGAAGATGCAAGTGTTGATGGAACTGAGACTGTATTAGATGAGACTGTTGAATCTGAAACTAATAGATGTACAGGTTATAAATGTAATCCGTTGCCTGTTGGTCATCCTGATAGAGAAGCTTTTGAAAAAGCATTGAATAATGGTTGGCAATTAACTAAAGTATATGATCAAGGTTTAGGCAAAACAACATTTACTGTAACTAAACCACTAACTAAAAATAAATTTGAGGACTTTGGTGATTTTGAATTTGAAAATATTGAGGTAACAGGTACTGGAGATAAAAGAGATGTATATACTGATTTAGAAAAAGAATTGCTTGGTGTATATCAAGATGGTGCATTTGGAGATAATGTTAGAGTAAGAGAAGGTATTTATTCTAGGAGTGGTACTGTTGGTACACAGTCAAGTAAAGCTGGTGCAAACTCTTATGGTGGAGATTTAACTAGTGACAAAGCAGAAAAAGATTTTACATTAAGATGGGGTGATGCAATTGATAAAGTTGTTGCATCTGGAATTGAGTTTGATTATGACATGCCTAAAGGTAAGTGGTCATCAGACGCTTCAACACCAATAGATGCTCAAGCAATAGCATATCAAAAGCAATGGGAAGCAGTGCAAAATGCAATGCAACAAGTTGAAAATGAATTTCATTATGATAACTTTGGAGAGAGTGGTACACCTAGACAATTATTTCCAGGTGGTGATGCAGGTAATGTAGATGGTAAGTTTGGTATGTTAACTTTTAATAAAGCTAGAAGTTATATTAGAACTGAAGATCCTGAAAGTTTAATGGCTGAAATAGATGATCCAACTAAAGAAAGACCAGAAGGTGAGGATCCACAATTTTATGACAAGCCAGATTGGTGGTGGCAAGATGTTAATAATCTAGCAACTCAGAATTCATTAGAGAACCCATTGTTCTTACCTAACGTACCTAGACTACCAAATACAGAAATAGATTATGTATTAGATGATTGGACAGGTAGAGCTAATATGACTAATGCTGCTCTTAATACTATGGCTAAGAACTTAAGAGCTTTTGGTAAAGGTAAAGTAGCTGGTTCTAATTTGTTTGGTAAAGCAGTTAATCAATTAGCTAAAGATGTAGGATCAGTTAATACTAACAACATTAAAATTATGAATAGTGTTGCATTACCACAAGCACAATTAAATCTAAGAACTGGTATAGAAAACGCAAAGGCATATAAAGATGAGTATGATGGTACTGTTACTGCATTAGGTAGATACACTGATTTTGAGAATTGGAATAAGCAAAAAACAAATGAGCTATATAATCAAGCAATAACTAATAGAGCTAACACATTCAACCTTAATCAGTTAAAAGATGTTATGAAAATTGGCCCACAAGATGGAGGTATTATTAATATGAAAGACAGCAAAAATCTTGAGGTTGATCCTAATGTAGATGTTAGTGAACAGGAGCAAAGACGTAATCAGTATATTAAAGAAAGAAATTTACTGATGGAACAATTTAAAGATGCTGATAGTGATAGTATAGATAAGGCTTTAGAGTACATTCTTCCTTCATATGCTGATAACAAAAGTAAAAATAAGGTAGCAGATGATTATAATAACAGAGCTCAAAATGATGTTGTAACAGATCCACAAGATTTAGGGTATGCTCCTTCTGTTAGATACAATGCTAAAAGGGGTAATGAAATTAAAAAGTATGCTTATCCATTCTATACAGGAAAGATGGGTGCATAAACATTAAAGGTTTATTTATATCTGTTTGTAAACTTTATAAATAATAGTAAATTTGAACTATGGCAAATTATATAAAAGGAGAAAAAAATTACTACCCGGACATCAAGCCGTTTACACCGGATTATAAGTTTCTTAGTGCAGCATTAGATGCAAGAGAAAATAAATATAATGCAGGGTGGCAAGCTACTAATGACCTATATAGTAGAGTCTATTCTGATTTGTCACACTCAGACAATAAAGAATTCCAACAACAATTTATAGAAAATTTAGCTCCTGAATTATCTAGAATTTCTGGATTAGATTTATCATTACAAACAAATGTTGATGCTGCAAAGTCTGTGTTTGCACCATTTTTTGAAGATGAAGCTGTAGTAAAAGATATTGTATATACTTCAACGTATAAAAAAGAATTGCAAAGAGCTAATCAATTTGCAGATTCTCCTGACCCAAGGGTAAGGGAACTTTATAATCCAGTTGGAATAAAGAACATGCAATATAGAATGCAAGAGTTTCAAGAAGCTGATAGAAATCAACTAATAAATATGCCTTTACCTAAGTATGTAGAAGATGCAGATTTAACACAATATGCTCAAGAATATTTGAGAGGTTTAGGTTTAGAAGGAAAAGGATTTACACAAAAGAAAGATCATTTCACAATGGATGCTGGTGCAGATGGTGTGATGGGTACACCAGATGATAGGGTTGTAAATAGATGGATTATTACAGATACTAACGGTAAGCTTATTGAAGGTGATGCATATAGAAGAGTAATGACTGATTTAACTGATGATCCTAGAGTACAAGAGTTTTATAAAGCAAAAGCTTATGTAGCATCAATGGATTTTGCTACACAAGGTGTTCAGGATGGATCAATAAAAACAATAACAGAGGGTTTAACAATGTGGTCTGATGCAGAAGTAAAAAGACTTGCATTAGCAAACAGTGAAAGATATAATAGTCTAGATAATGAGATTCAAAGAATAGTACAACAAACAACTAACTGGGGTAATTTTGGAAAATTAAATGGTTTAACACCAGCAGAACAAAATTTAGTTGGGCAGTCATTATCAGAAGCAGAGCAGTTAAGAGTTAATCTAAGCAATCTTTTAAAGGTAAATGAATTTGCAAATACACCTGATAAGGATGATCAAGCATTGATAAACAAAGCATATAGTTTAAATAGTAATTATAATATAAGTCAAGATTTACAGAGTGCTGCATACAACTATAGTAGAGAAAATGCAGAGACTGTAGTTAGAGAAAATAAATATGTTATAAATGAAGATCTGCATAAATTTAATTTGCAAGAAATAGCTGCTAAGTATAATGCTGATAAATTACTAAAAGACCAACAAGCTGGCATAGATGCAAATTTGGAAATTTTAAAATCTCAATTAGACGGTGCAAAAAATTTAGAAAGCTTAACAGAACAAGCTCAATCTGGTGCAGTAATTGATTATTCAGATCCTAGAGCAAATTTAAATGTAATTGTAGATGGGCAGGTAGCTAATAATGCTGACCCTTATGATACTAATGCTGAAATGATTGCAACTGATGGGCAAAATATTTTAACAGAAAAAGCTAGACTACTTGGTCAAATGCTTAAAGCAAGATATCCTGACCAACAAACATTTACCGTAACGTTAGATGGTGAAATGCTTAACTTATCTCCTTCAGCCATAACTGACCGTTTACTTAAGAAGAAACCAATTATTGATGGTACAAAGGTAACTGAAGATCCAAATGCATTAAAGTATGAGACAGATATACTAAGGATGTATGAGGAACAATCAAAATGGTTTGCTAATAAGGATGCTGTAATTGCTCAACATACTCCAGCTTTTGTAAAACCTGGTAGTCAATATGATGTCATGTATAAACTATTATTTGGTAATGATCCAAATAATCCTGAGGCATTAGGTTTAAATCTAAGAGAAGATATATATCTTCAGAGGATAGAAAAGTATGACAATGAATTATATAATAAAGCAAAAGCTGCTGAGATGAAGATGATGGATGGTAAGACTACGTGGAAGAGGGAGATGATAGAAGCTAATTATCCAAAGCCTTATACAGAAAAAGATGGCATTAAGCGTTTTATGACTTTTTCTGAATACCAAAAACTTTTTAAAGATCAAGCATTATCTGGAAAAATAAAAAACTTTGATGTGTCAGGTATTGGTGGAGATCAAAATGCTGGTGCTGATAGAGAAGATTGGTCAAAAATCCAAAAAACTGGTAGTAGAAAAACAGGTACATATAATGAGCGTGTTATTGTAGATGAGGCTGCAATAGCTGGTAAGTCTAAAGCTTTATGGACGGCTTATGCAGAAGAAATAAATTCAAGCTATGAAACTATAGGTGGTAATTCTTATCTTAGTTTAACAGCTGGGTATAATCCTAATTCACCATGGGGCAATATTGGTTTTGTACCAACAATGAGTGCTACAGGTTCTGTAAAACCAGAAGCAGGATCTGCTATGGATAAAGTTTTAGGTACTGCATTAAATCAATTAGCTAGTTCAACAGCTGATCCAGAAACAAGGGTTAGTTTTTTACCTGCTCCAACGGACATAAAAGATTTTAATAATTTTAATATTGAAGCTGGGGTAGATTTGTCTGAAGATGAAAATATTATTGCTAAAAAAATATTTTCAAGCTTACAAAATAGAGCAACTAAAGGAGAATTTACAATGACATACTATCCAAACTTAGGAGCTACTAAGATTGATGATGAAACTAGAAGTCCTATGGGTGGTTATAAGATTCATAACTTTAGTACTGCATTTAAAAATGAGATAAAAAAGATTTATAAAGATGATTCTGAAGCTTTTTCAGATTGGACTAAAGTAATGAATCAGGGTGTTTTAATGGTTTTTGATAGAAGTGGTAATAAAGATATAAACCCTAACAACTTAAACATTATACAAGGTTCATCTTACATTGAACAAATGATGAATTTGAGTAATACTCAATCTTTTAGTTATAAAGATGAAACAAATTTAACAGCAGGGTTTTCTCCAGGAGAAATAGTTTTTCAAGATTTGGGAGATGGAACAATAAGTATTAGTGGATATACTAATGTATATAATCCTAATTCTACTGATGTAAGTATGCAGTATACAAGACAACCTATGAATGCTGCTATACTAAAAAAAGGTAATATAAATTATGCAGCTGATTTAAATAGTAGATTTATAAAGTTACAACAAAACTTTAAAGAACTTGATAGATTAAATAATTTAGCCATTTATCAGGTAAGAGCAAAACAATTATCTGAAACAAAGTTTATTGAAGATTATATGTTAAATAACCCTGGTTCTACTACTGAACAAGCAAAAGATATGTATAATCAAGCTAAGAATTATAAACCACAACAATAACTAAAGTTTATGGCAGACGAGAATATAAAAATGCCTCAGCCTGATTATGATCTTCAACAGAGAATAGCACAGGACGCAGTAGATGTAAATCCAATAGATACATCATTGCCTTATCAGAGCATAGAAGATTTAATTCCTGACATGCGTAATGAAGTAAGTGATGAGTATGATAAGAGTATATCTATGTATAAAGGTCTTATGGATAATATATCACCAGCTACATTAGCTAACATATCAGCCGGTGCTAATTCTTCTGTTATAAATGCTGCCCCTTCTATTCCTACAGAATTAGGATCTACATCTGCCTTTGATGAAATTTGGCAAACACCTTTAGAAACAACTGTTGAACTTCCCAATCCTATTTGGGCAAATGCTAAGTCAATTAATTTTGACAAGTACTACCCTACAGATATATTTAGTGATATAGGATTTACCCCATATGCAGATATGGATAAAGTCTATAATCAAAATGAGACAAGCGGTGATTTCTTAACTAGATTTACACCTAATTTTTTCAGCCTGTTTAGAAGTGGTAGATTTGCAAATTACAGATCATTAAGTGATTTGTTTGATGGTGAAGGATATACAACTGCTCCAGATCTTGAGGGTGCAGTTACTATGGAAGAAGCAATGAGATTGGGTGGTAGTACTACAGGTAGTGTAGGTGGTTTTTTTGCAAACACTGCTTTGAATTGGGCTTATTCTGCAGGTATAGTTTATCAGATTGCAGTAGAAGAAGTAATTGCTGCAGGTCTTGCAGCTGCAGGAGCTGCACCAACAGGGGGTGGTTCATTAGCAGCATTTGGTGCTTTAACTTTAAAGAATTTAGCTACACTTACAAGAATACCTAAGACAATAGCAAATGGTTTTAAAGCTTCTTATAATCTAGTAAAAAACTTTGATAATATAGCTTATGCTAAAAAGTTTTATGATTTTGCCAAAAGTGGTAAATCTTTAAGAAGTATTGGCCGTGGAGGACTTCATCTCTTAACTCCTGAGCTGGCTCATACAATAAAAAATTGGAAGACTACGGGTAATACTTTTCAGAATGCTTATAATATAGGAAAGAATACAGAAGTATTTGGTGCATTTTATAGAGATATGAGAATGTATAATGCTGCATTAGCTGAATCTAAAATGGAAGCGGGACTAGTTTATAATACTGTTTTAAATAATGGTATGAGATATGCTAACTTTAATTCTGATGGTAACGGTGTGTCTCCAGAAGAAATGAAAGAAATTCAATTAGCTTCATCTGAAGCATCTTGGAAAACGCTAGCACCTAATTTTGCAATAATAGCAGCATCCAACAGGGTTGTGTTTAAGAATGTATTTGGAAGTTGGGCAAAAAAATTAAATCAAGGAACAACTACTCAGTTAAATAGAATGTTAAGAGTTGGCCCTGGTCAATATGCAAAGAAAAGCAAATACATGCTTAAGTCTATTCCACAAGAAATTAAGGCAGGATTTAAATTAGGTTCTTGGAAAGGTGCTGCAAAAGCTACAGGAGGCATGATGTTTAGATATGGTGCTAGTGGTCTTGTTGAGGGTACACAAGAAGTATCTCAAGAAGCAATATCAGCTGCAGTAGGAGGATACTATAGTGCAGCATTAAGAGAAACTACACAGGGAGGTGCTCTTACTATGTCTGGATTCTATGGTGCTGCTGGTAAAGAAATATTTACTAAGCAAGGATTAGAAACATTTGCATCTGGATTTTTAATTGGTGGTATGATGGGACCATATCAACAAGTCTTGTTTACAGGAGTACCTTCTATTTTTAGTACTGCACGTGCTAAAGTTTCTAATAGCAAATATTTTGATCCAAGCGGTGATAAACAAGTTGTTGATTATGCTAAACAACAAAGAGAAAAGGAAGAATCTGTAATTGATGATGTAATATCTCAAGCTAATCAGATGGGCACACAGTTGGGGGAACTTGATTTACTATTAGACCCTGCTAAAATGAGTGCTGCATTGCAGGATCAAGAAGCAGGTATGGCAAACTTATCTATTGCTTTAAATGATAAGTATGATTATA
>ENA-OWPI01001135-OWPI01001135.1-marine-metagenome-genome-assembly--contig:-NODE-1135-length-31197-cov-12.536472_pt1 | contig 31197 bp, 26 predicted proteins | sample MGYA00238138_ERZ651775 | MGnify/ENA primary metagenome ERZ651775 (study PRJEB26906, sample SAMN06265043) | marine metagenome | isolation source: Helgoland LTER site | place: Germany:Helgoland, sampling...
ACCGGATTGGGCAGTATGGAAAAAGAAATCGAAGCCATGGGGCTAGAGGCCACTCCAGAACCCTTGATATTGCGAGGTAATCAAGTAGAATTGGAGATTTCCGGAAAGTTCCCAGCGAAGTACTTTGGAAAGAAAGTGAGCATTGAAGCCACTCCCGTTCTAACATGGGAGGGAGGAAGCTCATCCTTTGATATGCAGGGCTTTCAAGGTGAAAATGCCGCAGGTAACTATACGGTTGTTTCATTTGATTCGGGAAAGGCCTTCTCCTATTCTTCGTCCGTCCCGTTTGATCCTGCCATGGAAGATGCTTCCGAGCTGACTGTGCGTATTTCAGGGAAACAAGGGAACAAGAGCGCCTCGTTTGATCCTATTGTGGTCGGAGCCGGAGTGATCACCACCCCCTTGTGGGTCCAAGCCGATGACCAGTTCATTGCGGTGAAGGATAACTTCAAACGAATCATCTCCTACACGGAGAATGGAACCGTCAACTACACTAAGAATTCATCGGCTGTGCGTTCTTCGGAATTGCGTGACGAGGACTGGAAGGCATTGAGAAGTTTGATCAATTTGTCGGCCGACGCCGACAGCGTGACCATTACGGGAGCTTCCATTGAGTCCTACGCTTCACCAGAAGGAGAAATTACCCTGAATGAAGACCTCGCGAGTGATCGCGCGAATTCTTCCGCGAAGGCGCTTACGCGTGAAATGAATCGAGCGAAGCTTACAGCGGACGATGCGTTTTACAACCTTGTCCCCAAGGGAGAAGATTGGCAGGGTTTCAAATCCTTGATGCAATCATCCAGCATCGAAGACAAGAATTTAATTCTACGTGTTCTGGAGATGTATTCTGACAAGAACAAGCGCGAAGAGGAAATCAGAAACATCGCCAAGACGTATAAGGAAATCGAAAAAGAGATTCTCCCAGCGTTGCGCCGCTCGCAGATTGCTGTTTCGTATGATGTTGAAGGCTACACTGACGAAGAGTTGATGAACTATTCCATGAGCAGCCCCGATATGCTTACTGCGGATGAATTGCTCTTTGCTGCTACGCTTCATGCGGATATGAATGATAAATTGACGGTGTACCAAAGTGCCGCACGAGTGCACCCGAATGATTTCCGAGGCTACAACAATGCCGGTTGGTGTTTGGCGCAGATGAACCGCATGAATCAGGCATGGGAATATTTCGAGCAGGCCATGGAATTGGAGCGGAATAAAGCCGTTCTCAACAACGTTGCAGCGATGAAGCGCCAAGATGGAGACATCGATGGAGCCATGAAGCTATTGAACGAAGCGGCGGGCGCCGGTCCTGAGGTAGGTTACAACAAAGGAATTATTCTGATTCAAAAGGGTGACTACGCTTCGGCCATCTCCAACATGGGACGAGTCAGTACCGTGAATGTCGCTTTGGCGAAGCTGCTCAATGGTGACGCAGCTGCGGCCAAAACAACACTCGAAAACGCGGGTGACGAGAGTGCGGTCGCTTACTATGTGCTTGCTGTTGCTTGCGCACGGTTGAATGATCCAGCGGGTGTGAAAAAGAATTTAGGCCAGGCCTTAGCAAAAGATCCGAGCCTGCGCAAGAAGGCAGAGAAGGATTTGGAGTTTCGCGAGGTGCAGGATGCGATTGGTATGTAATTGAATAAAAGTGTTTGAAAAGCCTCGGTTCGCCGGGGCTTTTTTTTTGCACCTTATTTGGAGCGAGGTACATTCGCTGCATGATTGGAATTAGACGCGTTGTACATATCGCTACCGTTGTCGGAACTGTATTGTTTTTGGAGCCTGTGTTTGCTCAAAATGATGTCAAGACGGTTGAGGAATTTTTGTTTGATTTACCGGATGTTCGGTTTGAATCCATTGCCCCACCCGCTCCTTTTCAAGCGGCCTGGGCTTTGCAAATACGTCAGCCGCTGGACCATGCTAATCCAGAGGCCGGAAGCTTCTGGCAACGGGTTTATGTCTCTCAATGGGATGTTACCCAACCGACTGTGCTGGTGACCGAGGGCTACAGCAGAGGGGCTAACTATGCGAGTGAGTTGGCGCGTCAAATTGGCGCCAATCAAGTGGTCGTGGAGCATCGGTTTTACGGAGAAAGCATGCCGGATTCATTGGATTACCGGTATTTGAACATTCGTCAGGCTGTGGCGGATTTGCATCGAATTCGGACGTTGTTGGGAATGTATTTTGATGCGCCTTGGGTAGCATCGGGTATCAGCAAGGGGGGACAGACAACGATTTACTACCGGTACTTTTACCCGGATGATGTCGCGGCGAGCGTGCCCTATGTTGCGCCCATTAACTTGGCGCTGGAGGACGATCGGATCTACGAGTTTTTGAATACCGCAGGCAGCAGAGCATGTCGGAAGCGCATTGAGGCGATTCAATCGAGGATTCTGACCGAATACGATGCGAGCTTATTGAGGTTGAAGTGGCACGCGAAAGGAGAGGGATTGCAGTTCGAATATTTGACGCTGGAGGAGGCTTTTGAATATGCCGTACTTGAATACCCGTTTTCTTTTTGGCAGTGGGGTTCAGATTGCGGTGACATTCCGAATCCGAATGCTGATTTGGAAGAAGTGCTCGATCATTTTTTGACGGTGAGTGGATTGGGATTTTTCTCAGATGATGGTATGGAGAGCTATGCGTCTCATTACTATCAGTGCGCTGCTGAATTTGGTTACTATGGATACGAAACAGAAGCGTTTGCGGGATTGCTTCGCGCTTTGCCCATGACCCCGAATCCTTCCGCAATTTTTACACCTAACCAAATGGAAGTCGAATACGATGGGGGAGCATTGGCAGATTCGGTATACCATTGGGTCGAGGCGGAAGGGGATGGGTTCATCCACATCAATGGAGCGCTGGATACTTGGAGTGCGACGGCCATGCCTGAAAATCAAGACCGAGATGCATTGTATTTCTTCCTGCAAGATCAAAGCCATGGTACCGCGCGAATTCGGAACATGTCCGAGGGACAAAGGGAGGCTGTCCGGGAATCTTTGGAACGCTGGCTGGGTGTGCCGATTCAGGGCTTGCTAGCCGACTGAATTGACTTGAGGCAGGCCCATCTTGCGCGCCGCCTCCCATAAGACCATTCCTCCGCAGACACTGACGTTGAGGCTCTGTTTGACGCCAAACTGAGGAATTTCGATGCTTATGTCCGCCGCTTCAGTGGTATTCAGTTCAACTCCTCGGACTTCATTTCCAAAAACCAAGGCCCATTTTTCGCCAGCCTTGGGGGACCAATCTTGCAGCATGATGCTTGAATCGGTTTGTTCGATGACCGCGATATGGAATCCTTCGGAGCGGAGCACAGCAATGGCTTCTGTGGCGGATTCGTGGCCCCTCCAGGCGACATGCTCAGAGGCGCCAAGGGCACTTTTCAGGATGTCTCGATGTGGGGGGTGAGCGGTGTATCCGCAGAGGTCGATCCCCTCAATTCGAAAAGCGTCGCCTGTTCGAAAGAAGGCGCCTACATTTTGCCCCGAGCGTATGTTTTCAAGGACAAACCGAACCCCCAACTTGGGTGCATCGGCATAGGCTTCCGAACTCAGTCGATTGCGTTCTGTGCTCATTTGCTGGATTTGCGTAGGTCCATGATCTCCTTCAAGGCAAAATACTCATCTCGCAGCCGAGCGGCTTCCATGAAGTCCAACTCTTTGGCCGCTATTTCCATCCTTTGTTTGGTGTGTTCCGTTGATTTTTCCAGCGCTGCATCAGACATGGTTTGCCAGACGGGATCCGCAGCTACCGGTGCAGGCTCAGCGACCATGTGGCGAGGTCGATCGTCGATTTGACGACTTTGTTCAAAGATGGTTTTTTTCTGCTTCTTAATTTGTTGCGGAGTGATTCCATGCTCCGAATTGTACTCCTCTTGCTTTTCCCTTCTTCGCTTCGTCTCGTCCATGGTTCGTGCCATCGAATCGGTAATCTTATCGGCATACATGATGACCCGCCCGTTCACATTTCGAGCAGCGCGTCCAGCGGTTTGGGTGAGCGAACGATCCGATCTTAAAAACCCTTCTTTATCGGCATCCATGATCGCTACCAAGGAAACTTCAGGAATGTCCAATCCCTCTCGGAGCAAGTTGACGCCGACAAGAACGTCGAATACTCCGTCTCGAAGTTCCCGAATGATCTCAACGCGATCGAGTGTTTTAACATCCGAATGGATGTACCGCGCTGGAATGCTCAAGCGGTCGAGGTATTTCGTTAGTTCTTCTGCCATGCGTTTGGTCAGCGTTGTGACGAGAATGCGTTCTCCCTTTTCAATGGTAATCCGGATTTCACCAATGAGGTCATCCACTTGATGCGTGCATGGTCGCACATCGATGGGGGGGTCGAGTAAACCGGTCGGACGAATGACTTGCTCCACAATGACGCCCTCCGATTGCTCTAATTCATAATCCGCTGGGGTAGCTGACACATACACTATCTGATGGGTAATGGTGTTGAATTCATCCGCCTTCAATGGACGGTTGTCCATCGCTGAAGGAAGCCGAAATCCGTACTCTACGAGTGCCATTTTGCGCGAGCGATCTCCCCCAAACATCGCGCCGATTTGAGGCACGGTTACATGGCTCTCATCTACCATTAATAAGAAATCATCTGCGAAATAATCGAGGAGGCAGAATGGCCTTTCACCCGGCTTGCGTCGATCAAAGTATCGGCTGTAATTCTCAATTCCATTGCAGAATCCAATTTCCTTGATCATTTCTAAATCATACAGCGTCCGCTCCTCGAGCCGCTTTGCTTCGAGATATTTGGCTTGTTCAGTAAAAAATACCTTCTGTTTTTCCAGATCCTGTTGAATTTCCCAAACGGCTTGATCTGTTGTTGATTTGCTGGCAACGAATAAGTTGGCCGGATAAATGATGAGTTCATCGAACGCATGAATACGTGCTCCAGTCTCGGGGTCAATGGTTTCCAACTGCTCGATTTCATCGCCCCAAAAGTGCACGCGGAGCGCATGGTCGGCGTAAGCCAAAAAAACATCCACCGTATCCCCTTGGACCCGGAATGTCCCTCGTTTAAACTCAGCGCGTGTTCTGCTGTATAAAGAGCTAACCAGGGTATGCAAGAAGGCATTGCGCCCCCATTTTTGACCAACCTTCAGTGGAATAACACTTTTGTGAAATTCTACCGGATTGCCAATACCGTAAATGCAACTAATGGATGCAATGACGATGACGTCGCGGCGGCCACTGAGCAAGGAGGATGTCGTGCTGAGCCTCAGTTTTTCAATCTCCTCATTAATAGCCAAATCCTTTTCGATGTAGGTATTTGTTGTGGCGATGTAAGCCTCGGGTTGGTAATAGTCATAGTAACTGACGAAGTACTCAACGAGGTTGTTAGGGAAGAATTCCTTGAATTCACTGTAAAGTTGTGCTGCGAGCGTTTTGTTGTGACTCAAGACGAGCGTCGGGCGCTGCGTCTGAGCGATGACGTTCGCCATCGTGAACGTCTTTCCGGACCCTGTGACACCCAATAGCGTTTGATGTTGGGTGCCATTTTGAATCCCCTCCACCAATTGATTGATGGCCTCAGGTTGGTCACCGGCAGGCTGATATTCGCTCTGGAGTTCAAACTTCATGGTACTGCAAAGGTATGGCGGCGGTAAAGGGTGTTGAAAGTTGGCTGCAACAAAAAAGCCAGGCTCGCAAGCCTGGCTTTTTTCTATCACACAGAAGTCGCTTTAATCGGCGACAACCTCGAATTTCACTGTTGCGGTAACTTCTTTATGCAATTTGATCGTGGCTTCGTAAGAGCCCAGCTCCTTGATGCTGTCTTCCGTGATATGGATGCTCTTTCGATCTACAGTTTGACCAGCAGCTTGGATGGCATCCGCAATCTGTATTGAATTGACGGAACCAAAGATTTTTCCGTTTTCGCCCGCTTTCGCACCAATCTTGATGGAAAGCCCTTCCAATTTCGAAGCAATTTTAGTCGCTTCGTCCATTGCTTTTGCCGCTTTGTGCGATTGTTGCTTGATAACTTCAGCAACTACTTTTTTCGCCGAAGGTGTAGCAGCAACTGCCATGCCCTGAGGAATCAGGAAGTTCCGAGCAAACCCGCTTTTCACCGTCACGATGTCGTGCTGGCTACCGAGTCGATCAACGTCTTTTTTGAGAATGATTTCCATGATCGTCGGTTTTAACGGAGGTTATCCGCCACGTATGGCATCAATGCCAAGTGACGTGCTTTTTTAATAGCCTGTGAGACTTTGCGCTGGTACTTCAATGAAGTTCCGGTAAGTCTACGTGGCAAAATTTTGCCTTGTTCGTTGCACAACATCAAAAGGAAACTTGCGTCCTTGTAGTCGATGTACTTGATGCCCTTCTTCTTGAAGCGACAGTACTTCTCCTTTTGCGTGTCAATGCTAATCGGATTCAGATAGCGTACGTTCTTGTCAGCCATGATTGTGTCGTTTTAGGAATTAAGCCTCTTCGGTTGTTTCTGGAGCGGCCACGGGGGCGTCCTTTGATTTGTTCCTGCGCGATTCAGCGTAGGTAACGTGGTGCTTTTCCATCCGGGTGGATAGGAAGCGAATGATGCGCTCATCCCGACGGAATTCAGTTTCGAAGGGCAGAATCACGGGAGCATCGGCTTCGAATTCCAAAAGCTGGTAGAAACCAGTTGATTTCTTTTGGATTGGATAAGCCAACTTCCGCAATCCCCAGGATTCCTCATGCACGATAGTTGCCTTGTGCTCTTTGAGGAATGCCTTGTACTTCTCTACTGTTTCCGCCACCTGATCAACAGATAGCACGGGAGTCATAATGAAAACAGTTTCGTAACGGTTCATGTAGAACGGGGTTTGTTTAATGGGGGGCAAAAGTACGGAGGTCAAAGCTAAAAAACAAGCGTTATTTGGTGGGTAACCTGTTCATAAAGCGGTTTGGGGTTGCATTTGAATCGGTGCGATATTCGCAGAACCAATGAAGACGCCCTCACAGCCCACTTATACCGTCTCTGCGCGAAAGTACAGACCCCAGCATTGGGATGCTGTGGTAGGACAGGATGGGATTACGCGTACGCTGAAGCAAGCGATTCAACAAGATCAGGTGGCACAAGCGTATTTGTTCTGCGGACCGCGTGGAGTTGGCAAGACGACTTCGGCGCGAATCTTTGCCCGTGCAATCAACGGTTTTGAGGCAAGTGAGACGGAAGATTATGCCTTTAATGTATTCGAATTAGACGCCGCATCGAACAACAAAGTAGAGGACATTCGATCCATTGTTGAACAGGTGAGAATCCCACCTCAGCAGGGTAAATACAAGGTGTACGTCATCGATGAGGTCCACATGCTCTCGCAGGCGGCCTTCAATGCCTTCCTGAAGACGTTAGAAGAGCCTCCGCCACACGCCGTTTTTATTCTGGCGACAACGGAGAAGCACAAGATTCTACCGACCATCCTATCACGGTGTCAAATTTTTGATTTCCACAGGATTACCGTCCCAGATATGGTGGAGCATCTCAAGGGCATCTGCGGGAAGGAGGGCATTGAAGCGGAGGAGGCAGCATTGCATGTAGTGGCCGTCAAAGCGGATGGTGCTTTGCGGGATGCACTGAGTATTTTTGATCAGTTAGTGGCTTTTGCGGGAACGAATCTGACCTACGAGACGGTAGCTGAGCACCTCCATGTTCTTGACCAGCAGACGTATTTTGATGTGCTCGATGCCGTCCAAAAGGGTGACATCGCAAAATCGTTGATCGTACTGGACGGGATTGTCTCTCGCGGGTTTGATCCCCATCATTTCATCGCAGGACTTGGCACGCACGTGCGCAATTTGCTGGTGAGCAAGGACGAGAGCACCATTCAACTTATGGAGGTGACGGAAGACGTTAAAGCTCAATTCCGATCTCAGTCGGCATCCGTTGATTTGAAATTTCTGGTGCGGGCGTTGGATTTGATTAACCAAGCAGATGTGCAATACAAAGGCAGTAATCATCAGCGCTTGCTGGTTGAATTGACCCTCATGCAAATGGCTTCACTGAGTGAGGTTCAAAAAAAAAAGCCTAGTCTGAATCCCATTGCTCAAGATGCCTGGTCTTCCAATGTGCTGGATCGTGCACTGAAGTCCGATGCAGATTCGGAGAGGGAAGAAACGACGACAAGCGACTTGGTCGAATCCGTTCCATCACCCGAAGTAGATCCTCCCAAACCTATAGCGGTCGCGTCAGCTCCAGCTGTCCCTCTCTCAACTCCTGTAAATCCTCCCGCCTCATCCTCTTCTCCTCGTCGCACTGCGAGAACGAAGATTTTGGCGCCGACGACCTTGTTGGATGAAGTCAAAGCGCCCGCCCAAGAACTGAACAAGGTGGAGCGTACAGAAGCGTTTTCAGGTGAGGATGTTCAGAAGGTCTGGACTGAATTTGTTTCCCAGACAGAGGAGGAAGGGCAGTTCAACTTTCACACAACGCTGAAGGCGACCACCTTGGCTTCAGAGGGCAATGTCCTGAAGTTTCAAGTGTTGAATAAGCTTCAAGTTGAGCAAATAAGGAGCTCGCAATTGGATATGATGCAGTTTTTTTCCAATGCGTTGAAGAATGATCAGCTCCAATTCGAGGTGGTCGTTAAAGAAGTTGAAAAGGGCGATGTTAGCCAAGAGTTCATGAACGATCGGGAGCGCTACGATGCCATGGTGACGAAAAATCCTGCCCTTGACACGTTGCGGAAACGCCTGGATTTGGATCTAATCGGTTAACTTGTTGAAGCTGTTGCTTTCTCTTTTAAATCAGAAAATCTCGGTGTTTGGTCCTTTTCGTGTCTTTGACATTGAACGGAAGCTGCACGAATCTGTTAGGATTAAATGAAATCGACTAAGCTTCTTCTTTTTGCTGCCTGTTTCATGTGTTTTTTGAATGATGTCGCGGCTCAATCAGAGGGCATCATTCGCGGGCGCATCAATGATCAACAGACCAATGAGCCTATACCCTTTGCAAACGTGGTATTACAAGGGTCCGCTGTTGGGACAACGACAGATTTTGACGGCAATTTTGAACTGACAAATGTGCCGCCAGGGCTCAGGAACATTCAAGTCAGCTTTGTTGGTTACGAGCCCAAAACTGTTTTTGAAATTGAAGTCACCCCTGCACGTCCAGCCGTGGTGAATGTCGTGATGAAGCCTTCTGCGGTTGAGATTGAGGAAGCGGAAGTGGTCGGCTCACGGAGACCGAACGTTGCGGAAGCTCCGCTCAGCGTGCGCAGCTTGGGAACCAACGAAATCAAACGCAACCCAGGCGGAGGGCGGGACATCAGTCGGGCGCTGCGAACCCTTCCAGGAGTGGCAGCAATCCCCAGTTTCCGCAATGACATCGTCGTCCGTGGAGGTGCGCCAAACGAAAACCGATTTTACATTGACGGCATCGAAATTCCCAACATCAATCACTTTGCCACCCAAGGAGCCAGCGGCGGTCCCGTCGGGATGATCAATGTCGATTTGGTGGAAAATATTGATTTTTATGCGGGCGCTTTTCCCGCTGCACGGGGCAATGCCCTCAGCTCAGTGATGGAGTTCAGTTTCAAGGAGGCGAGGACCGATGAATGGACGGCAAACATGGTCGTGGGCACGAGTGACCTCGGTCTCACCTTGGAAGGGCCAACGGGCGAAAATTCATCCTTGATTTTCAGCATGCGCCGGAGTTACCTGCAGTTCGTGTTCAAGGCGCTGGGACTGCCTTTTTTACCTATCTACAATGACTATCAATTCAAGTGGACGGCGCGGCCAGATGATAAGAACGCGATTACAGTCATCGGGCTTGGGGCGTTGGATGATTTTGAATTGAACTTAGCGATCGCGGATGATACCTCCGCCACGAACTATTTAGACCAGGTCGCAATTTTAGGCTTCTTGGATGTCCAAAAGCAATGGAACTACAGCCAGGGTGTCAAATGGGATCGCTACATGGACAATGGCAAGTGGACGATGGTAGCCAGCCGTAACATGCTCAATAACCGGGCATTTAAGCACCTCGACAACGACGATTCGGCTCCTCTCATTCGGGATTACCTCTCTCAGGAAATCGAGAATAAATTCCGAGTGGAGCGAAAAGTATTTGCCGATTCTGGATGGGAGGGCATGTTCGGAGGTGGCTACGAATATGTCAAGTACAATAACTCAACGGCAGAACAACGGTTCAACCCTTCGGAAGGTGTGCTCGAACCCGTTGAGTTTCAGACCGATCTCAAGGCCCATAAATATGCAGCCTTTGCAACGGCCAACAAGCGGTTCATGGACGAGCGGTTGACATTGTCCACTGGATTTCGCTTGGATGGTTCTTCCCTAGCGACAGGGCTGCAAAATCCATTGGAACAATTCTCACCCCGATTTTCCTTGTCTTATGCGTTTGCACCCGGTTGGACGCTGAATGCGAACACGGGCCGATACTTTCAGCTTCCAGCCTACACCATCTTGGGATTTGAGGAGGGCGGAATGCGTGTCAATGCCGGAGAAAGCGCACGGTATTTGGCGAATACGCAGGCTGTGGCAGGTGTTCGATGGGAGGGAGGAAAGCGAAACATAGTGGCATCCATAGAGGGCTTTTGGAAGGATTACGATGGAGCGCCTGTAAGTCAGTTGCAAGGCGTACCCTTGGCGAACCTCGGAGCTGATTTTGGCGTCGTCGGAAATGAAGCGGTGACGTTTGATGGGCAAGGCCGTTCGTATGGAGCTGAAGTACTGTTGCAGCAGCGATTGTACAATGGATTATATGGCTTGCTGGCCTACACGTATGTTCGAAGCGAATACGCGACTCCGTCGGGGGATTTCACGCCTTCGAGCTGGGACAACCGCCACATATTGAGTGTGACTGGAGGCAAGAAGTTTGAAGGAGGCTGGGAAGTGGGGTCCAGACTGCTCTTCAGCGGTGGTTTGCCTTACACGCCTGTCGACTTGGAGTCTTTAAGCACGGAATCTTGGGATTTTTATGGGCGTCCGCTGCTGGATTACAGTTTACTTAATACAGAGCGGAATAAGTCGTTTCATCAGCTCGATATTCGGATTGATAAAAAGTGGTTCTTTAAAAAGTGGTCATTGGATGTCTTTTTGGAGGTGCAAAATGCGACTGGAGCAGCTGTTCCTCAGCCGGCATTTCTCGATGTCGTTCGCAACCCACTGACCGGTCAACCGATACCTTCTTTGGATCAACCAGGCTATTACGATGCGCGTGAATTGGATCCGAGTTCGGGTGCGGTCTTACCCGCATTGGGCATGATCATCGAACTTTAAAAATCTGCGGTACCTTCGAGTTTATGCGCATAGATAAATTCCTTTGGTGCATCCGTGCGTTCAAAACCCGTTCTCAGTCATCGGCTCATTGCCGGGAAGGGAAGGTTTTTATTGGGGAAAAAGCAGTCAAGCCGTCTCAAGAACTCAAAGGGCACGAGCGCATCAAGGTTCGAAAGGGGGCGGTGTATTTCGAGTGGGAGATCATTGAATTCCCTCGCAGCCGAATGGCAGGTGCCAAGGTGCCAGAATTTGCACGAGACGTTACGCCGGAATCAGAGCGGCAAAAGTTGCTGGACATTCAAGCGGCCCAGCGAGATTTAATTCGTCCTGTAGGACGCCCCACGAAGCGCGACAGAAGGGACTGGGAAAAGCACTTTAAATAAAACGATGAACGAGGAATCTGTTTTCCACGTTCGAGCAATCGAACACCACGAAACTCAGGTGCTGCGTCACCGAATCTTGTGGCCGCACAAGGCCGCTTCCCATGAATGCACCATTGACATTGATCAGGCGGCCCACGCGCACCATGTTGGCGCGTTCAACCCGCAAGGGCACCATGTAGGTGTGTGTTCCCTGTTCGCCCAACGTTCAGAACGGTATCCTTCCGTGTTGCCGCTGGGTGAAAGCGTTTATCGCCTGCGCGTCATGGGAACCTTGCCGGAGGTGAGAGGCCAGGGAGCGGGAGCCGCCATCATTGAGTATGCCTGTGATTGGTGCCGGAAAGAGGGCGCGTCATGGTTGTGGTGCGATGCCCGTGAAGTGGCCTTTGACTTCTATGAAAAGGTTGGCTTTTCGTTTGTCTCCGAGCCATACGAAGTGGCCCAAATTGGCCCTCATCGAATGATGGCGCGGAAGCTCTAAATTTGCCGTTGATTTTTGACACATGCCAACTATTTCACATAAGGGACAGCGCATGCCAGACAGCCCCATTCGCAAACTCACACCGTTTGCCAATGCAGCGAAGTCGCGCGGAACCCATGTCATTCACTTAAACATAGGGCAACCCGACATTGCGACCCCAGTGGCTGCGATGCAAGCCGTGCGTGACATGGATCGAACGGTATTGGAATACAGTCCAAGTGAAGGGTTCGCTTCATACAGGGAAGGGTTGGCCCGGTATTACCAAGCGGTTGGTGTGCCGGTCACAGCGACGGAGATTTTGGTCACAACCGGTGGGTCGGAAGCGTTGGTCTTTGCCTTCATGACCTGTTTAAACCCGGGGGATGAGGTGATTATTCCGGAGCCTTTTTATGCCAATTACAATGGTTTTGCAGAATTAGCAGGAGTCAAAGTCGTGCCAGTCACCGCGCACATTGAAGATGGTTTTGCCCTTCCGCCGATGGCGGAATTCGAGGCTGCCATCTCCGACCGAACCAAGGGGATTTTGATTTGCAATCCGGGCAATCCTACGGGAACTAAATACGCCGAGTCATCCCTGTCGGATTTGGCATCACTTGTCCAGCAACATGATTTGTTTTTATTCTCAGATGAGGTCTACCGGGAGTTCACGTACGACGGATCCATCGCTAAAAGTATCCTGGGCATCGCGGGATTAGAGGAGCATGCAATTGTGGTAGACAGCGTATCCAAGCGCTACAGCATGTGTGGAGCTCGAATCGGTGCGCTTGTGACCAAAAATAAGAAGGTGCATCGTGCGGCCATGAAATTTGCCATGGCTCGATTAAGTCCTCCGACGATGGCGCAAATTGCTGCTGAAGCCGCTTTGGATACACCAGATGCATATTTCGAGGATGTGCGGAAAGAGTACAAGGCTAGGCGGGATGCTTTGGTGAGTGGTTTAAACGCGATTGAAGGTGTGCATTGCCCGACACCCGGCGGTGCGTTTTACGCGGTAGCTCAATTGCCCATCGACGATGCGGATCGGTTTTGTCAGTGGATTTTGGAGTCCTTTGAATGGGAAGGGTGCACGGTGATGATGGCCCCCAATACAGGATTCTATGCGACCTCAGGCTTGGGCAAGCGCGAAGTGCGAATGGCCTATGTTTTGGACGTGGAAGAAATCAACAGGGCCGTTGCATGTGTTCAAGCTGCTTTAGCGGCATATCCCGACAGAACGTAAGCAGGGGTATTTAGATGGCTTAAGCTGCGGCCACTGCCAACGACTTTGTAACTTTCCAACTCATTAATCCCCCATTTCAACATGGTTCGATTTGCTTTTGCTCTGGTTTCTACTTTCATTTTGACTTTCGTTTTGACTTGCATTGTGCAGACTGAAATGCACGCGCAAGGAGCAGATACCACCTGGGTTCAATCTTTTACATGGGAGGAACAAAACAACCCGCAGACGGCCTACGACAGCCCTGGTCGCCGATGGTTTGACTTCCCATCAAGTGACAACGACAGCACCTACCAGAAGGTGTTAATGTACTACACGCTTAAATGCTTTGAGGATGGCACGGCAGGAGGGTTGGGATATGCCTGCGGGGAGTGGGACTATCTCACGTACACTTACTTATTTGACCACACTGGATTGTTGGACAGCAATTTATTGACGCATCCGCATTGGCTAATCGATGACGCAAATTTTCTCGAAGACACCTTGGTGATGAATCCAACTTCCTTGCCTGTGGATACGGTGCGTTGGAACTATCCTTCATTCACACTGGACAATGCCATGCCATTGCTGGTTGCCGAAGCCACCGATACCTTGCCCAGTGCAGAACTTCATTGGTTGGGAGAGAATGGAGCGCAGCGTGGTCGGATGCAATGGCTGTGGAGTGCGGATGAGCTGCAAGCCATGGGCTGGGCAGGTGCGGAGGTTTCCGGGTTGAATTGGCCGGAATTAGCAGGTTTGAGCGCTTCTCGCGACGCGGTACAATGGGCGTTTCATTGGACCGAGGTTGATACGCTCAATGCATTTTTGGAAGGCATTCCTGCTGCGGTATGCCATGTCTCTGACGACGCGATTCCGGGTCAGTTTGTCCTGAACGAACCGCTCGCTTGGGATGGCACGAGTCATTTGGTGGTTGAGGCGCGGTTCGAGTTGGATGGAGCGGGTGATTGGTCTGCTTTGCTTCCTGTGGAGCAGGCACCTCAAAAAACATGGCAGGCGGGAACAGCAGGTGAATTTGTTCGTTTTGATGGCAACGATCGCATGGAAGTCGCTGCGGAGTGGCTTGATTCCATTCAGGATGCAGTGACAGTGGAGTTTTGGCAGCGCGGCACAGCTGAATTTCAGCCGGAAAACAACAGCATCTGTGAAGGTGTAAATGCCAGCAACCAGCGGGAGATCAACATCCATTTGCCCTGGTCCAACAGCCGGGTGTACTGGGATGCTGGATTCGATGGAGGGTACGACCGCATTGATCAAGCGGCTAGTGCTGACCAGTTTGAGGGCAAATGGAATCACTGGGCGTTTACGAAGGATGCCTCTGCAGGTATCATGTCTATATACTTGAATGGATCGTTGTGGCACAGCGGCGTGGATAAAGACAATGCTTTCGGTGAGATGGTTCGATTTCACATTGGTTGCAACGGCAATGGTGGAAATGATTATCGCGGAGATGTGGATGAATTTCGGATGTGGTCGACGGCCTTGTCGCCTGAGACGATTGGAGAACACTTCAATGAACCGGTCACCGCTGAGCATCCGAGCTTCGCTGAGCTCATGGTCGATCTTTCCATGGACTACAACGAGGCTATTGGCGCCATTGGTGATGCGATGGGGGTTTATTCGCACGGGAATGCGGGAGCCTATCAACACACAGCTGCGACAGCGTTTTGGCAGCCAGGCGAAATGCCAGGTGATTCACGCCCGGTCTTCAGTTGGTTGACAGGTTCGGCTGGTGCAGCTGTTGATGTGGTGGTGGATCATACAGCCCCTATTCCTGCTTTGAGTGTGGTGGAATGGGCGGTAGCAGGAAATGGAGTAGAATGGGAATCGCTGTCGTACGGATGGCCTGCAGAAACGATGAGGGAGACCCGGACTTCTGGAGGTGAAATTTTGGCCACATACCCCATTTCCGGCGAATCTCAAGTGTTTTCGAACGATACCCTATCGTATTTCTCGCCGGCATTTGAGGTTGTGGACCGCTATGAATTGGCGCGTTACATTACACCCTACGGAATTGGCTTGACCCTGGGAGATGACGGCTGGACATGGATTTTTGATGTGTCAGATTATGCCCATCTTTTGCGCGATAGTGTTGAGCTCCAAGCGGGAAACTGGCAAGAGCTCTTGGACATGCGGTTTGCTTTTATTGAAGGCACACCTCCTCGAGATGTGAAGCGGATGGATGCATTTTGGAAGGGCCAGTATAGCTTGGCTAATTTCGACGGGAATGTTACCGACCATGTATTTACGCCCGAAGAGGGAGAAGAAATGTTTCGCCTCAAAACACGGGCTAGTGGACATGGATTCGGGTCCGGAAACAATTGCGGCGAATTCTGTTTCAATACCCATTCGGTCAAAGTCAACGGTGAAACACAGTGGAGTTGGGAAATCATGCGGGAATGTGCAGACAATGCCTTGTACCCTCAAGGAGGAACCTGGATCTACGACCGCGCGGGTTGGTGTCCCGGTGCGGTGGTGGATACCAAGGACTTTGAATTGACTCCATGGGTCGAAGGCCAGGAGTCCTTTGCGGTTGATTATGACATCACCTATGATCCCGATGGTAATTATCGGTTTGAAGGACAGGTGGTCGCCTACGGTTCGCCCAACATGAGTTACGATGTCGAGGTGTCTCAAATCTTGGCCCCTTCTGCCGACAAATTGGAGTCGCGCTGGAATCCGATCTGCGAATCCCCGAAAGTGCGAATCCGAAACAACGGTTCAGAAACCTTGACCAACTGCTTGTTCACGTACAGTGTAACGGGAGGCTCTGAGGCAACCTATGAGTGGTCAGGAGAATTGGCGTTCCTCGAATCGGAAGAGGTCGATTTACCTTACCAGGATGCGGCGCTTTGGGAGGGAGATGATGAAGAGTGGGTGACGTTTTCGGTCACGGTAAATCAGCCCAATGGCATGGTGGACGAAGAGCCGAGCAACAACGCATCGTCCTCTCGCTTCCATCGCGTGCCAACGTGGTCCTATCCTGATTTGGACGACAACCGGCTGATTGTGTGGACTAAAACGAATTCAGCTCCATGGGAGACGTCGGTTGAATTGTTGGACGGCGATGGGAATGTGGTGTGGGAGCGAGGATATTCCGGAGCGAATTTGACGTTCCGCGATACGCTGTCTTTGAATCAGGGCTGCTACCGATTCACAATCAATGATGTGGGAGACGATGGTCAGGGATTTTGGGCCAATTCGGACGGGAGTGGCTACACGCGCTTGAAAAAAGTCGCAGGTGGAAATTTCATCAATTTTGAACCAGATTTTGGCAAGTTCATTTCCCAAGCATTTTTCTTCCAGACCAACTTGGTGTCAGTGGAAGAGGAGCTGCCTGCGGTGGAGCAGGCATTTTCGGTTTTTCCGAATCCTTCCAATGGGGAGTTTCAAGTCAAGCTCACCGGCTTCGCGGCAGGAAGTCGCTTAGATTGGACGTGCTATGACGCGATGGGGAGGGAAGTGAAGACCGGACAATGGACGGCTCCAAACCAAGGATTGATCACGTGGGACCTTCAAGGGTTGCGCCCGGGGGCGTACGCTGTCTTGGCGATTGGTGAATTCGGTCAAAAGCTATCGAAGTGGGTTCAGATTCAGTAAATCCCTGAGTTTACCCCCAAAATTATAGGGGGTCTGTTGGTAATTTTTAATTTTTTGCTTGATTGTACTCTTAAAATTGGGGGGTACATTTGCGAATCCTTAAAAAAACCAGCTACATGAGCATTTCACGAAAGCAAGCTTTGCAAGATGTTTTGGAGAGAACTCCGCGCATTGTCGAGCGTCCGGACAATAAGATTTCCAACTACTACGGGGAGAACGTGTTCAACTTGAGCAGGATGCGTGAGTACTTAACGGACGAAGCATGCGATGGCATCGTCGACGCCATGGAAAATCACACGTCCATCAGCCGAGCGATTGCAGACCAGGTAGCCTCGGCGATGAAGGAATGGGCGATTTCTCGCGGTGCGACACACTATACCCACTGGTTTCAGCCGTTGACTGGAGCGACAGCCGAAAAGCACGACAGTTTTATCACACCGGTAGCCAATGGTCAGGTGATTGAGAAGTTTGACGGTTCCCTGCTCGTTCAGCAAGAGCCCGACGCGAGCTCGTTCCCAAATGGAGGCATTCGCAACACGTTTGAGGCGAGAGGCTACACGCTGTGGGATCCGACCTCTCCGGCATTTGTTTGGGGAGAGACCTTGTGCATTCCGACGATATTTATTAGTTACACAGGTTTCGCATTGGACAACAAAACGCCTCTTCTCAAGGCGCTTGCACGGGTCGACGATGCCGCCACATCGGTATGCCAATACTTCGATAAGAACGTTACCAAGGTGGTGGCAACGTTGGGATGGGAACAAGAGTATTTCCTTGTGGACAAGGCGCTTCATGCGGCTCGTCCTGATTTACAAATGACAGGTCGCGCCATTTTTGGGGCGACCCCTGCAAAGGGACAGCAGCTGGATGACCACTACTTTGGAAGCATCCCTGCACGGGCAACTGCATTTATGAAAGAGTTCGAGCTTGAATGCCACAAGCTGGGCATCCCTGTTACGACCCGTCACAACGAAGTCGCGCCGAACCAGTTTGAGTGCGCTCCGGTATTTGAGGAAGCAAATCTGGCCAATGACCACAACTTGATGTTGATGGAGGTGCTCGAGCAAGTCGCACGCAAACACCACTTCAGGGTGTTGCTGCATGAGAAGCCTTATCCAGGACTCAACGGCTCGGGTAAACACAACAACTGGTCACTCGGAACCAACACCGGGGTGAATCTCTTGAAGCCGGGCAACAACCCCAAAACGAACTTGCGGTTCCTGACCTTTTTCGTGAACACCCTCGCTGCCTTGGAAAAGCATGCTGACATTGTTCGAGCTTGCATCGCGTCAGTTGGGAACGACCACCGCTTGGGGGCCAATGAGGCGCCCCCTGCGATCATCAGTGCTTTCATTGGTTCGCAATTGTCGGAGTTGCTCGACGCGCTGGAAAAGAGCATCAAAGCGGGCAAATTGACACCGGAAGACAAGACCGCATTGAAGTTGGAAATTGGCAGAATCCCTGAGGTTTTGCTGGATAATACCGATCGAAATCGAACTTCACCGTTTGCCTTTACGGGCAATAAATTTGAGCTAAGGGCAGTGGGCAGTACGGCCAACTGCGCGGTGCCCATGACCGTATTGAATACGATTGTGGCTGAGCAACTGACTGATTTTAAAGTGGCCGTCGACGCTCGCATAGAAAGCGGCGATAAGAAAGACGATGCCATTCTCAAGGAATTGCAAAAGCTCATTGCCCAAAGCAAAGCCATTCGATTTGAAGGCAATGGTTATTCGGATGAATGGGTAAAAGAGGCAAAAAAGCGCGGCTTATCCAATTTGAAGAATACGCCAGAGGCGCTCGAAGTGTTCAACCGAAAAGAGGTGGTGGAGTTGTTTGAAGCTCAGGGGGTCTTGCGAAAAGAGGAGGTCGCAGCCCGCGTCGAGGTGGAGCTTGAGAATTACATCTTGAAGCGCCAAATTGAATGCCGTGTCTTAATGAATATGAGCCGCAACATGATTTTGCCTGCAGCGGTTCGGTTCCAAAGTGGGCTGCTGGCCAATGTGAGTCAGCTCAATGATGTGCTTGGGAAAGATGCCGGTAAATACTCCGAGGCACAAGTGGAGTTGATCAAAAAAGCGGGACAGCTTATTCAAGATTTGCACGGTGCTTGCGACCAGTTAGAGTCCTTGCACGATAAGGCGGAATCTGGCAAGACACAGATGGTGAACGCACGTATGTTTGCAGAGAAGGTGGTGCCCAGTATGGAGCATTTAGCAGGTGTGTGCGGAGCATTGGAGATGCTCGTTGACGATGCGGATTGGCCTCTTCCAAAATTCTCGGAATTGCTTTTCACGCGATAAGCGCGAACCAATAAAAGATAAAAATAAAAATGGCCGGGGATCTCTCGGTCATTTTTTCGTTTGACCTTTTGTCTTGGAGGTTGCTTCTGATTGACGTCTTTGCCTTACATTCGGGAATTGATTTTTAAGCGTTACGAAATGCACAACTACCTGCAAGCTTGTTGGACACGGACCGCACTGGTCGGTTTATTCATAATCTTCACGACGGGATTCATATCCGCGCAAGGCGATTTATCGGCCGAAGCTGATTTAGCCTACGCCCGTGGAGCCTATAGCACCTCTCTTCAAGAGTACATTAAGGTCTATGCCAAGGTCAAGGATATCGATGAAAAGGGCCGCATCGCCTTCATGGCGGGGGAGAGCTTTTTGAAATTGATGGAACCTCAAGGAGCGGAGGAATGGTACGAGAAGGCCATTGGACTTCGGTTTGGTTCTGAAAACCCAGAGGTGTACTTGCATTATGGGCAAGCCATGAGCATGCAACAGGAGTTCGACGAGGCCATCGAATGGTACATCGCCTATAAAGAAAATGGAGGTGACCCCTCGCTCGCTGATGCCTTGATTGCCCAAGCGGATGAAGACGCCTTGGAGCTAATGGAGCCGTCTAGTCGATACATTGTGGACAACCTGCTTCGTTTGAACTCTTCGAGTTTCGATTATGGGGTGGGTTTCGCTTCGAAAAAATCAGATGAAATCGTTTTTTCTTCGTCGCGAGAATCTGCAACAGGCTCAGGGGAGGACCCCATTACAGGAGAGCGCTACATGGACTTGTTTTCTGCTGCGCAGGACAAGAAGGGGAATTGGAGCACGCCTGAGCCGTTGAACTCTACGATCAACACGGATTACAATGAAGGGACCGTGACATTTGATAAGAAATACCGACAGCTTTACTTTACGCGGTGCATTTCAGATGAGGATAACTCCTATGCATGTGATATCTACCGTTCGAGTTTGATGGGAAATAAATACGGTCCATCTGAGGTCGTTGAGCTGATCAATCGCGATGAGAATGACAGTTCGCAGGTGGGTCATCCCTGTTTTACCGTCGACAACAGCTACCTGATGTTTGTTTCGGACATGCCTGGTGGATTTGGTGGAAAAGACCTGTGGTATGTTGCATATGACGACAAGGAGGACACCTTCGGTGAGCCAGTCAACATGGGCCCCAATGTCAATTCAGCAGGCGACGAAATGTTCCCTGCCATGCGGTATGATGGAGCTTTGTATTATTCATCCACGACATTAGGGAAAATGGGTGGGTTGGATATTGTTCGAGCGATGCCCGATGAAGGCGTAATGCAGTTCCAAACAGCTGAACCCATGCCGTATCCGATTAACAGCAGCAACGATGACTTCAGCCTGGTTTTTCGAGATAACGAAGACAGTGGAATCTTCACCTCAGGCAGAACCGGTGGAAAGGGCAAGGATGATTTGTATTCTTTCCGCTTGCCGGAAATGGAATTCTGTTACCAAGGGGATGTCTTCGACTCGTATACGGGCAATCCGCTGAGCGCGACGGTAGTGGTCAACGGATCGAACGGCGATTCATTCACTTTAACAGCAGATACCGATGGAACCTTCGCTTTGTGTGACAAGGAGATCAAAGGCAACACCTCGTACGATGTGGAAGTAAATTATGAGGGCTATATCGTCACGGGTGATCGATTTACCACTGTAGGGCTGAGCAACAGCACGACCATGACCCGTGAATTTCCTATGAAGGAAGTTGTTTTGGATGTAGAATACGATATGCCACTGGTTTTTTATCCATTCAATGAGGCTGAACTGCTCATCAATGCTGAGGTCAACAGCGCGGATTCGCTGAACTACCTGCTTGGCATCATGGAGCGCAATGAGACGTTTGTGATTCAATTGGAGGCTCATACGGATAGCCGTGGAAATGCCTCTTACAACAAAGAGCTTTCTCAAAGACGAGCACAGACCTGCGTCGATTACTTGATCGGTCGCGGGATTGAACCAGGTCGCTTAGAGGCCGTGGGTCTCGGCAAAGAGCGCTTGCTTATTTCTGATGCGGACATCGCTAAAATGTCGTCTGAAGATGAAAAGGAAAGAGGCCATCAGGCGAATCGCCGAACGGTGTTCCGAATTTTGCGCTTCGACTATCAACCAGGGAACTAAGTGGACGAATCGAGGTATGCCCAACGCGGGGTTTCTGCGGGAAAAGAAGAGGTACATGCGGCGATAGAAGGTGTCGATAAAGGACTGTTTCCTCGCTCATTTTGCAAAATTGTTCCGGATTATTTAACGGGAAGTGAAGAGCACTGTGTGGTCATGCATGCAGACGGCGCTGGCACAAAGTCCTCGCTTGCTTATATGTATTGGAAGGAGACTGGGGATATGTCGGTCTGGAAAGGAATCGCCCAGGATGCGTTGGTGATGAATCTCGATGACCTGCTTTGTGTGGGTGCCACTGGACCCATTTTGCTTTCGAGCACAATTGGACGGAATAAACACCTCATTCCGGGTGAGGTAATTAAAGCCATCATCCAAGGAACAGAATCGCTTTTAGAGGAGCTGCGCGGGTTCGGCATTGACATTCAAAGCACGGGAGGAGAAACGGCAGATGTAGGGGACCTCGTTCGCACGATCATTGTGGATTCCACGGTGATTGCACGCATGCGAAGAGATGAGGTGATTGACAATGCCAAGATTGCCCCGGGGCAGGTAATTGTCGGTTTGGCGAGTGATGGCCAAGCCCAATGGGAATCGTCCTACAATGGGGGGATGGGATCTAATGGATTGACTTCAGCACGGCACGACGTATTTGTCAAAGAGCTCATGCACCGATACCCGGAAAGTTTTGACCCCGGTACGGATGCCCAGTGGGTGTACACAGGTGCTCAGCAGTTGACGGATTCAGTGGATGGTGTTCCGTTGGACGCCGGAAAATTGGTGCTCTCACCAACCCGTACCTATGCTCCTTTGCTTGCTAAGATCTTGCCGGAATGGCGCTCTCGAATTAAGGGCATGGTCCATTGTTCAGGGGGTGCGCAAACCAAGGTGTTGCACTTTGTTGAGAATGTGCATGTCATAAAAGATAACCTGTTTGAAACACCGCCATTGTTTCGGATGATCCAGTCCAATTCAGGGACGGAATGGAAGGAAATGTATCAAGTGTTCAATATGGGACACCGCATGGAAATTTACACGGACGAAATTGCGGCAGCGGCCATCATCGAAGAGGCAAATGCCATGGGCGTGGGTGCTCAAATCATAGGTCGTTGTGAAGCTCATACGGGCAGTCGTGTCACGGTCAGTGGTGAGCATGGAACCTTCGCTTACGAAAATTAGCCTGAGATGAAAAAAGAGGATGCTTTAATGCAAAAGCTGGCCTCCATCTCAGACCGTTTTCTGGAAGTAGAAAAACAGGTCGGAGATCCGGAGGTGATCGCAGACCAAAAACGGTACCGTGATTTAATGCGCGAGTATAAACGACTTGGACCTATCGTGGATCAATTCAAGGAGCTGCGCGCATGGGAATCGGATCGAAAGCAAGCTGAGGCTTGGGCCCAAGGCGACGACCCTGAGTTTAAGGAGTTAGCGAACATCGAATTACCGGGTATTATTGAGCAGCTGGAGGCAGGTTATGCTGAGGCGCGAATCATGTTGCTGCCGAAAGATGAGGTCGATGATCGTCCGGTCATGATGGAGTTTCGCGCTGGAACGGGTGGCGATGAAGCGGCAATATTTGCAGGTGATTTATATCGAATGTACCAGCGCCATTGCGAAGGCCGAGGGTGGCGGTGGCAATTGGTCAATGCCAATGAAGGAACGGCTGGAGGATTCAAAGAGATAACAGTGCGGGTCGAAGGAGAGGGGGTATTTGGTTGGTTGAAATTTGAAAGTGGCGTGCACCGGGTTCAGCGTGTGCCGGAGACTGAATCACAGGGCCGCGTGCATACCAGTGCTGCGACTGTAGCGGTATTGCCTGTCGCCGAGGATGTCGATGTGGAATTGGATCTGTCCGTGGTACGCCGAGACACATTTCGCGCGAGTGGTGCAGGAGGACAGCACGTGAATAAAACGGAATCAGCGGTCAGATTGACGCATGCTCCCTCGGGAATCGTAGTGGAGTGTCAAGACGGTCGCTCGCAGCATCAGAATTATGAATATGCTTTGGAAGTACTTCGCACTCGGTTGTTTGAGCAGGAGCGAGATCGCCAGAACGCGGAACGTGCGGAACAGCGCAAATCACTGGTGAGTACTGGAGATCGTTCAGCGAAGATTCGCACGTACAATTATCCCCAAGGACGGGTTACTGATCATCGCATTCAATTCACATCCCACGCCTTAACAGCCATCATGGGTGGTGACCTCCTTCCTGTTATCGAAGCATTGCGGATGGCGGAACAGGCAGAACTTCTGGCCGCTCACTCCTAACTTTGAACCATGGAAAATCGCCAACGCCTCTACGAATTAATGGTCAAGAAGCGATCTTGTCTCTGCGTGGGCTTGGATCCTGATGTGGACCGCATTCCGTCCAGTTGTGGCGAAGGGGTTATTGGAATGGAGGCCTTTTGCAAAGCCATTGTCTCTTCTACGAAAAATTTTGCCGTGGCATATAAGCCCAATTTGGCCTTCTTTGAACAATATGGTGCGGCGGGTTGGGCGGCGTTAAAGCGCATTATTCAGTCGATTCCAGAAGACACCTTGGTCATTGCTGATGCCAAACGAGGAGACATCGGAAATACGGCCAAGCGCTATGCACTGGCTATGTACGAAGAACTCGGTGCCGATGCCGTTACGGTTGCGCCATATATGGGAGAGGACAGTGTGAAACCCTTTATTGAAGGACACGAGGACCATTGGGCCATCGTTCTGGCTTTGACGTCCAATGCAGGAGCTGAGGATTTTGAATTTCACGGCAACCCACCGATGTATGAACGGGTGATTGAGCGCTGTCAAACATGGGGAGATTTCAATCAAATGATGTTCGTCGTTGGAGCCACCAGGCCTGATCGTTTGCGGCACATCCGCTCGCTCGCTCCAGCGTATTTTTTCTTGGTGCCAGGTGTGGGTGCGCAGGGCGGAAGTCTGACGGAGGTGATGGAGGCAGGGTGGACTTCGTTCGGCGGGTTGCTCATTAATGCTTCTCGGAGTATTTTGTATGCAAGTGATCAAGAAGATTTTGCTGACGCTGCCGGCCGCGAGGCTGAGCGCATGCAACGGGCTATGGCACCTTACTTTGAATCGAATCCCGAACGATGACACCTTCATTCAAGCGTCTTCAAATCGCAGCAGCTTTGTTAGGAGGCGTGCTGTGCTTTGGTAGCTTGGGCTATGTATGGATTGAGGGGTACTCGGCCTTGGAAGCGATTTACATGACCGTGATCACGGTGTCAACTGTTGGATTTAGAGAAGTACGCTCACTCTCCGATGGGGGCATGCTTTTCACCGCAGTTTTAATTGTGTCTTCCATTGGAACTTTCACGTTTGCAGCCTCTGCGGTCACCCAATTTTTCCTCGAGGGAGACTACCGTGAGCGCATTCGCCTAAAGAGAATTCAACGAATCATGAATGAAATGGATAACCACATCATCGTTTGCGGGTATGGCCGTGTCGGAGAAAAAGCGACGCAAGAATTGCAGGATCACGACCGCGAAGTGGTGATCATCGAATCCAACATCGAACTGGTCCGAAAGCTTCGTGATTCAGGGGTTCACGTTCTCGAGGGAGATGCCACCGAGGACGAGAATTTGCTGAATGCCGGATTGGATCGCGCCCGGGCCTTGATTACTACATTGCCCGATGACGCTCAAAACTTGTATGTCGTTTTGGCTGCGAAAGAACGCCGAAAGGATTTGTTAATCATTAGCAGGGCCTCCAACGCCAATGCGGTGAGCAAGCTTAAAGTGGCAGGTGCTCAAAATGTGATCATGCCAGATCAAGTGGGTGGAGCGCATATGGCTTCATTGGTTGCCATCCCGGACGTCATGGAGTTTTTAGATCATATCCGCATCCAAGGGGCGGATGAAGTGAATTTGGAGGAAATCGAAGTGCGACAGTTGCCCGACCGTTTGCAGTCGATGACTTTGGCCGAAATCGATGCCAGAAACCGAATTGGAGTCAATGTGATTGGGCTCCGCAAGGCCTCTGGTGAAATGGTGATTAACCCACCTAAGAGCACAGAATTACGAGCTTCCATGAAGTTGTTCGTTTTGGGTACGGCCGATCAGATACGGCAGTTAAATGAGTTTGTAGGAATACAAAGTCCTTCGCTGTAATTCAACCCATCTTCGTTGGTTTGTATATTGGAGGACTCTTGAGAGTTAACCCTACGATTCATGCGCAAATTTCTACCTCTTTTATTGTTATTCGGAGCTGTAATTCAACCGTTTATGGCGATGGCCTCGTCCGTTGACGAAAAAATCAATGCCGTCATGGAGCCGTTGACGAACGTGATCATGAAGGTCATTTTCTTCGAAATCTCGTTTGGGGGCTTATCCGTTCCTTTTGTGTTGATTTGGTTGTTGGCAGGCGCCATCTTCTTCACTTTTTATTTTAAGTTCATCAACATCAGCGGATTCAGGCATGCCTTGGACGTAGTGCGAGGCCGATACGATGACCCGAATGACATCGGAGAGGTAAGTCATTTTCAAGCTTTAACGGCTGCACTGAGCGGAACGGTTGGCGTTGGAAACATCGCCGGTGTGGCTTTCGCGGTTTCGCTTGGAGGTCCCGGTGCGACGTTCTGGATGATTGTAGCCGGCTTGTTGGGAATGAGTTCCAAATTTGTCGAGTGCACGCTTGGAACCAAATACAGACAGGAAAATTCGGACGGTTCGGTTTCTGGTGGTCCGATGTATTACTTACGAGACGGATTGGCCAAACAAGGCAAGGCGGGTTTGGGGAAGGTGCTGGCAGTCTTATTCGCCATCGCCTGCATTGGTGGAAGTTTTGGTGGTGGAAACATGGTGCAGATCAACCAAGCCACGAAGCAATTGATTGAAGTCACAGGAGGAGAAGCTTCTTTTCTTGCAGGACAAAGCTGGATTTTTGGTGCAATCATGGCTGTTTTAGTGGGGCTGATTATCATAGGTGGAATCAAGAGCATTGCGCGTGTGACGGATAAAGTTGTGCCTTTCATGGTTGGTATCTATGTGCTCGGTGCCCTTATCGTGTTGGGGGGTAATTTCACCGAAATACCCGCTGCTTTTGGACTGATTATTTCAAGTGCATTCTCACCTGAAGCGGCGTATGGTGGACTCATTGGAGTTTTGATTGTAGGGTTCCAACGTGCCGCTTTCTCCAATGAAGCCGGCATCGGTTCTGCTTCTATAGCGCACTCCGCAGCCAAGACCAATGAACCGGTGAGTGAAGGAATCGTGGCGTTACTGGAACCGTTCATTGATACGGTGGTCATTTGCACCATGACGGCGTTGGTGATTGTTATATCGGGTTACGGTGAAATCGGACAAGAGACGGCATTGGGATTGGCGCAAGCCCGAGACTTGCAGGCGATTGAGCTGACGAGCAGTGCATTTGCGCAGACAATGAGTTGGTTCCCTGTCGTGCTTTCTTTCGCTGTGATTTTGTTTGCCCTGTCGACCATGATCAGCTGGAGCTACTATGGATTGAAGTCATGGACTTTCTTATTCGGAGAATCGAAGATGGCGGACCTATCGTACAAGGCGATTTTTTGCATGTTTGTCATCCTCGGGTCAGCCATTTCTGCTCAGAGTGTTTTTGACTTCGGAGACGCCATGATCTTTGCCATGTGCTTCCCAAATGTTCTGGGGCTGTACTTCTTAATGGGTGAAGTAAAACAGGACGTCGCAGATTATTTCAAGCGCATCAAATCAGGAGAAATCAAGCGGTTCAAGTAATCCGCTTTTGCAATTGTTGGGGAAGGATGAGGAGAGAGCAGAAGGTGTTGATGGGGTTCGTCGTTTTGTCATGGGCCCTTTTTATCGCTAAAGCTGGGGGAGAAGGTCTCTTGGGGAAATGGCCGAACGAGCCGGTTGAATTCAATGAGGTGACGCTGCTGTTAGAGGGGCTCAACGGCTATCAAGTTTTTTCCGAACCGCGAAAAAAAGAGATTGAACCGAAAGCCCAACTACCTCGCCGTCCGAGATCGCTTTGGCCTAAGCCGGCATCCTTGAATTTAAATAAGGTTGACAGTGCTCAGCTTGAGGGATTGCCTCGACTTGGTCCTGTGCTGGCTGCTCGGATTTGTAAATTCAGGGAGTCCTTAGGCGGTTATCATTCGACAGATCAGTTGAAAGAAATTTGGGGGCTTCAACCCGAGGTGGCAGAGGAGGTCATTCCATGGTTTCATGCGGGTGATGGGGTGTTTCGGTTCTTGTGCGCGGATACTGCTTCTTGGTCTAATTTGCGTGCTCACCCGTACATCGGAACGGAAGGAGCTCGAGCCATCGAGCGTTACCGCCGTTACCACCCGCTGGATTCCATCAATGCCCTTCGGAATGCCATTCCAATCACAGACAGTCTAATTCGGCGGTGGAGTCCTTATCTTCGAATCTGTGAACCGATTGTCCCTTCCCCCTGAAGACTTAGTCCTTGATTTAGAGCGCGGCATCAGAGATGTTCCTAACTTCCCCAAAGATGGTGTGACCTTTAAGGACCTAGCTGGCGTATGGTCAGTTCCAGGAATGAATCAGCGGATCGTGGAGGAGGCGTGCACAAAATTCCAGGGTCAACCAAATGGAGGGCCTGATTGCATTGTTGGGATCGAAAGCAGGGGATTTATTTATGGGATGGCAATGGCTATTTCAATGAGGATTCCGTTTGTAGTCTTTCGCAAAAAAGGGAAACTCCCACCTCCGACATGTTCTGTGGACTATTCGCTTGAATACGGTCAAGCATCGCTTGAATGTGCAGTGGAGGCATTTCCTGCCGGTAGTCAGGTATTGATTCATGATGACGTTTTGGCCACGGGCGGAACGGCCAGTGCCGCCGCACAGTTGGTTCGAAAATTGGATGCAGAAGTTTGGGGGTTTTCGTTTCTGCTCGAACTGGCATTTTTGAAGGGAGAAGCCGAGATAGAGACCAAGGAGCCTAACGCAATTTTACATACGTATTTGACAATTCAATGATGGACCACAAGGAAACAGAAAGTCAACAAGCCATTCGAGCCACAGTTCGAGATTTTGCTCAAAAAGAAATTTTGCCTTTTCGAATGGAATGGGATGAAAAGCAGCATTTTCCGCGCGAGCTGTTCTCGAAAATGGGTGCGCTCGGTTTGCTTGGCATGTTGGTGCCAGAGGCATACGGCGGCGCCGGTATGGGGTATTTCGAATACAAGGCAGCGATTGATGAAATCGCACAAGTTTGCGGTTCAATTGGTTTGTCTATGGCGGCTCATAACAGCTTGTGCACCAACCACATTCTGATGTTCGGATCAGAGGAGCAGAAGCAAACGTACTTGCCCAAACTAGCCAGTGGGCAGCACATTGGTGCATGGGGATTGACGGAGGCGAATACCGGGAGTGATGCCATGCGCATGCGGTGCACAGCCGTTCGAGACGAACAACGTGGCGGTTGGATACTCAATGGCACGAAGAATTGGATTACTCATGGGATTTCAGGTGACGTTGCCGTCGTGTTGGCTCGAACGGGTGAATTGCTCGACAGCCGAGGCATATCAGCATTCATCGTGCGAAGAGGCCAAGAGGGCTTTTCGGGTGGTAAGAAAGAAAATAAATTGGGTATGCGTTCGTCCGAGACGGCCGAGATGATTTTTGATAACTGCTGGGTGCCTGATGATCAATTACTGGGTGTTGAAGGAGAGGGATTCGTTCAGGCGATGAAAATCTTGGATGGTGGTCGAATCTCAATTGCCTCATTGGCCTTAGGTATTGCAAAAGGAGCTTATGCAACGGCCAAATCTTATGCCAAGGAACGAGAGCAATTTGGTAGACCCATTAGTGAGTTCCAAGCCATTGCATTTAAATTGGCCGAGATGCACACTCAAATAGAGGCGTCTGATTTGCTCATCGCACAGTCGTGTTGGCTGAAAGATCGTGGTGAGCCTGTGACCAAGAGCTCGGCCATGGCGAAATACCAGGCCTCTGAAATGTGTGTTCACGTCGCAACAGAAGGGGTGCAAATTTTGGGTGGCTATGGCTACACAAAGGACTTTCCTGCGGAGAAGTATTACCGTGATAGCAAGCTCTGTACCATCGGAGAGGGTACAAGTGAAATCCAAAAGCTTGTCATTGCGCGAGAAATCATGAAAGATTAAAAGGAGATTTGTTTTGTCTTTTACTTGATGAAGCGTAAATTTGCCGTCCAATTTTGACACTATGCTTTCAATTCCCGTAAAAGAAGGAGACAACATCGAGCGCGCCCTTAAGCGTTTTAAGAAAAAGTTCGATCGCACGAAGCGAATGCGAGAGTTGCGAACGCGCCGCGAATTTGCGAAGCCGAGCGTAATTAATCGGGAGCAACGAAAGAAGGCAGTATATAAAAACGGATTAAACTTGAAAAACGATTGAGAAATCCTTTGTTTTTCATCTTAAAAAGACGAAATTGTTCCGGCAGTTTCGTCTTTTTTGTTTGAGCCAAGTCTGTTTTGAACCAAGTATCTCCTGACATAGAACTTTTCCTGGATTACCTCCTCAAGGAAAAAAGAGGCAGCGTCCACACGCTCCGCTGTTATAGGTCAGATTTGGGACAGATGGCGCGTTTTATGAAGAAAGAATTTGATTGCGACAACCTTCATGAGGTGAAATCGGAGTGGCTGCGCTCATACGTCGTGGAGATGATGAGAAAGCAAAAGTCTCCAAGAACAATCCACCGAAAGGTGAGTGCTTACCGAACCTTTGTGAAGTTTGCAAAACGGTGCGGCGACATGATGGAAGATCCATCAGAGTCGATCTCCCTGCCAAAGCTTTCGAAGCGATTGCCGAGTGTTGTTCCAGAGCACGCTATGCGGGATTTGTTCGAAGAAAATGTATTCGCTGATGACTGGAAAGGAAGACGCGACAAAAGCTTAATTGCTTTGATGTACGAGACGGGAATGCGTCAAGGTGAAATAATTGGGTTGCAAATTTCCGATTTGGATACGGAAAGGATGGAATTGTGCGTTATGGGTAAAGGATCGAAAGAAAGACGGATTCCATTGCTTCAAGAAACCATGCAAAGCATCAACGATCACATTAAAGAGCGCCCTTTCAAATCGAACTTTTTGTTCGTGACAGATGCTGGGCGTTCATTATATGCGTCGTTCATCTACCGCAGGGTGCATTATTACCTCTCGCTTGTGAGCTCTTTGAAGAAAATGAGCCCCCACGTTTTGCGTCATACGTTTGCAACACATTTACTGAGCCGCGGAGCAGAATTATCTGCTGTCAAGGATTTGTTGGGGCATGCGTCATTGAGCTCGACGCAAGTGTATACGCACCAATCTCTTACTCGAATGAAGCAGCTGCATGCAGGGAGTCCGTTGGATGTTCGTCCAAAGAAATAACTTAAACTTCATTTAATGCAACTTCAGATTCACTCCATTCACTTCGATGCCGAGCGTCGATTGCTCGACTTTATCGAGAACAAAGTTGAAAAACTAAACACGTTTCATGATCAGATTATTTCATGCGAAGTGTTTTTGAGAGTTGAGAAAAGTGATGACCGGGAGAACAAGGTATCTGAAGTGAAGATTCACGTGCCAGGAGCTGATTTTTTTGCGAAGAAGAGGGCGGCTAGTTTCGAAGCCGGCATAGATGATTCGCTTGAGGCGATTCGAAGGCAGATTCGGAAGCAGAAAAAGCTACGTCCCGTGGGTGTCTAAGTACCTGTTATTCTGTAAATTAGGTGCCTCAATATTTTCGTCTCAACAAAACGACGACTGAGGCATTGAATCCAACAATTTCTTTCATACATTTGCCGTCCTGAAAACCGAGGCGCTTTAGTGTCTCAGTTCTTTGACACGATGCCGATGTAGCTCAGTTGGCCAGAGCAGCTGATTTGTAATCAGCGGGTCGGGGGTTCGAATCCCTCCATCGGCTCA
>ENA-OWPI01001144-OWPI01001144.1-marine-metagenome-genome-assembly--contig:-NODE-1144-length-31076-cov-3.433046_pt1 | contig 31076 bp, 22 predicted proteins | sample MGYA00238138_ERZ651775 | MGnify/ENA primary metagenome ERZ651775 (study PRJEB26906, sample SAMN06265043) | marine metagenome | isolation source: Helgoland LTER site | place: Germany:Helgoland, sampling...
CTCAGGAGCAGGGTTGTGAGGAACACCCGAGTAAGATCGAATCGAACCTACAGCAGCCTTACGCGAAGCCTTGAACTGAACGTCTTGGCCCGTTCCCAGTAAGGCATTGAACGGACGATAATTGTTATATCCGTATGCCAAGACCATGAAATAGTAGGTCTTAAAATTCACCAGCCGGTTGTCGCCTTGGGCAAAGGCATCCGTGGTGACCCGCATGCTATGAAAAATGCCTTCGTCCTGGCCATCGGCTTCAAGGATTGGAACCGACAACTCCATGGTCGGATCAAACTCGTAATTGATGACCTGGGACACTCCGTTTTGAACGTCGCATTGAGCAATCAATCGCGCAGCGTCAATGTCACCGAGATCAGAAGGGCTCACCGCATTGTCCCGCAATTGATAAACCAAGTAACCCTCGAATCGATAGCTGCGTTGCTCTTCGCTCAATACCGTTCCATCCTCCAATTCGGTCGGAATCGATGGATCATTAGCGCTGTACTCCTCTTCATAATTATTCGAAAGCGGATTCGTATTGGTCAAGTAGAGAATGAGTTCATTTTCCAGCTCTTGAATACTCACATCAGGCGCATCCGGTCCAGAAACAATCTCAAAACAATTGTCAAACAAGGATTGCGCCTTGTCATCGGCCAAACGAAGCAATTCAACGCTTTCGAAGGGTTCTCCACCCGTTGCTCTAGCCCAAACCATTCCCACTGTGATGTTGTTGTAATCACCCGGTTCGAGCGTAAAGGGACCAGCAGATTGCAAAAACAGTCGATCACCTGGCGGGTTTCCTGCACCAACCTCGGTCCATGGCTCGACATCAACCCCTGAAGTGCCCCAAGCATATGGGTCCGTGTCGTCCGGAAACATGTAATCGGCCGGAATTTCCAAATCGGCTCCGGTGGCTGCGGTCAAACCGTCGCCACCATAAGCCATGCGCTGACCGTTCTTCCAAAAACCACGCATGTAGTTGTAATACTGCGCTGCAAGCGTTGGCTGGCCATTGATGCCGAAGTTCCAGTTGTAGTATATAAACTTCCGCATTCCATAGCGCTCGTTGTCAATGATTCCGTCGCCATAGCCAATGCCTATTCCTTGGTATGGAATACCCAAAGAATCAATGGCGTCACTGAAGTTGGTCGTCAGGGGGTTGTCAATTGAATCCGCGTCTTGGTACGGGCCTTCAAAGAAATCCACACCCATGGCCGGCGGATTCTCGCCGTATCCAATGGAATAGCTCGTGGCTTCATCAAACGCGTCGCCATTGTATGAGTAACCCAAGCCTCGGTTCACATCCACGCCTACATAGTCATCCACGTGCCCTCCCAAATCACAGTCTATCCATTGCGCGAAATACGTCTCGGTGAGGGTTTGAGTCCCTTGGTTGATCAACACGTAGTTGTAAAACTGCATATTGTTGACCTCATCGTTGGTCGAGAAAGCAAAGGCTTGCGCTCGAATTTCCATTCCAATCGGCTCGCCCTGCGACTCCGAGTGAATGTTTCCTTTGTCATTGAAAATCCAATAATAGGTCTGGTCACCGTACAACGGCACAGGGTCTTGGCGGCGGCGCTCTGCACAGTCAATTTCCTGGAGGAAATCGTACCAAGGATAATCCCCAGCAGACGGATCGTAAAAGCCGTTTCCGTCGTAATCATAGAACGGCGAGAGATAAAAATCCTGGTTCAAACTGACATTTCCGTGCGCCGGATATTCAAAGAAGTAAGACGGAATGCTGTAGCCGGTTGGAAACTGCTCTTCCATGTCACAATCGGGATCTCCTGCGCAGTCAAAATACTGCCGATGGCGCATGGCATCGGCCCTTTGTGAAATGGCAAATCGATCATACTGCTCGCAGACTGAAGGCCCCACCTCGGCGGCTCCTGTGTTGGTCAATGGACCTGGCCAAAAGTCGTTTCCCGTATTTCGATAACGGACCGCAGCCAATTTCAATTGCTGATCTGGACTGATTCCCCCCAACCACAAAGCGCCGCCATAAACAACCGAAACGCCTTCTTCCTTAGGCACCATGAAGGCGCCTTTATCGATTGCCCTGTTGTACCAGAGTGCTCCCGCATTTTCAATGAGAGCGCGAACATTGTTCCATTCCAGATCCCGCAGCGCTGTGGCAGGGGCACACGCTTCGGCACGGATTTCGCCTCCCTCTGTCGCATGGGTTTGTGGAACCGGAAAGCCTTTCTGAAACAACGGCCCACCGTTGGCACCCGTTTGTGCATTCGCTTCAAAACCTGCCAAAAAAACAACGCCCCAAAAAATGAAGGTTCCTGTAAAAAACTGGCGAAATGAAAAAGGTGATGTCATCATGATTCCAAGCTTGGGAAGCAAGGTACAGCGCTCAACTTAAAAACAAGACCTTCAGACAAATGGAATCAATCCAACACTTGTTCCAGACGCATTTCCGAAGTATAAAACACCCATCCGCATACGTTGTGCGTGGCCGAATCTCCGGCGAGGGCATCGCAATAATTTCGCACCTGTTCTGCGTGTTTCGACTTCGGTTGGCCCGTCTTGTAATCAATGACGTGCCAGACACCGTCCAGTTGCACGACACGATCGGGCCGGCCAACTTTTTCTGCGCTCAAACGCAATGCCCGTTCCGCAAATACATGGGCATGCGGCACGTCAAAAAATCGCTGCATTTCGGGGTGGTGAAGAACGTTCTCAGCGGAATTGGCAATGATCGAGCGATGCTCGGGCGCAAGCAAGGCCGTGCGCATAAGCCGTTCCTTCACAGCTCCCCAGTCTTCTCGAACCACCACCTCGCTCAGTACGCCGTGAACGGCGTTTCCAAAATCCCTAGGACTCATTTCACCGGCGGGCAGCGGTTCCGACCAATGTGCTTTGGGCCGAGCCACCAGCTGTTCATAGGATTGTCCGAGCACGAGCTTTGGGTTTAGGCGTTCAATCGGCTCATCGGGCGAAGCTGCTTCTTCCGACGATTTTCGATCCAATTGGCCATGCACGGAAAGCGCGCTATCCTGAAACGCTTCCGAAAACTCCTCCTTCCAAGCCTTCCAGAGGGCATGCGAAAGACCCTTTGTTGTCGCCGTTTCTTCCGGCTCAGACTTGAATTCCAACAACACATCCAAGCGCTCAATCGCGCGAGTCATTGCGACGTAAGCAATGTTGAACGCATCCAATTGCGTACGACCAATCTCCTCTTCACGAATGGCGTTCAATGGCGTGTCCTTCAAATCCGAATCACGCAGCAGGGCTGCTGGCAGACCATACTCCGAAGCATCCAACAACACCGGCAGTTCATCCTTGAATTTGGTGAAATCCGAGTCGATGACGGGTGCAATCACCACCGGAAAGGCGAGGCCTTTCGCTTTGTGCGGCGTCATGATTTGTACCGCATCGTTGCCTCCACTGACGCGAATGCTGCGTTTGTCGCCTTTTCGATCCCACCAATCCAAAAATGTGCGCACCGTTCCGTTGCGCTGAACGCTCAACTCTTGAGCTGCTTCGAGCATTCCCTCCGCGTACGCCGGGAACATCCGACCCCAACCCAAGGATTCAAAGCAATGGCCAACCACAGTCGTCAGAGGCTCCGATGCATGTTGCTTCATCTGCAGCAGCGGTGCGATGGCCTCCATGAGATCCGTCGTCTTCAATTCATGCTTGACAAACGAACGGCCTTCTGAGTCTTGGTAAGTTCGTTCATCCAAATGAGCTTGGAGGATTCGGGCTTCATTGTGTTCCTTGTGGATGGCACAAAAACATTGAGTGAACTCGATCACATGCTTGGGGTCCTCAGGCTCCATCGCCATTCGCATCGCAGCCACCACGCCGCGGGGAGCCGGATGTCTTCCCAAATGCAAGCTCTCTGAAGTCCAGGGTGTAACGCCGTGATCCAACAAATACTGTGCAAGCAAGGCACCGTCACGATTGCGCCGCATCAGCACAGCGACATCCTTCAGTCCGAACGCGGAAGGATCTTGTGAGGGCACGAATGTGCGCTTTCCACTGGATTCGCTGAGGCTGCCGCCGGTATGCGCCAAAATGCGATCCAGCACCCAACGATGGCGCTGGGCCATGCGTTCATCGCTATCCTTTTCCACCAGCGAGCGAACGACCACTTGACCCAAAAAAGATTTGGCTGCGTCTTGGCGCAAGCCTTGATAAACCGATTTCAAACCTTCAGGAAGTGATTCTTGGATCTTAGTGAACCAACGGTTATTCCAATCGACGATGGCCGATCCGGAACGAAAATTCTTTCCCAAAGTGACCGATTGCTCGGTCCGCTCAAGGGTCGTAGCTGCCATTTCAAGCACTGACCCTGGTTCACCAATCAATTTGGGTAAGGCCTCCAACTGCTCGTAATTTCCATTGCGCCAGCGGTAGATAGCTTGCTTGCCATCGCCGACGACCATTCCCATGTTTCCGGTTGACAGGATGTGCTCAAACAATTGCACAAGGTTGTGCCATTGCGTAATGGACGTGTCCTGAAACTCATCGATGAAAATGTGCTGGTAACGGTTTCCAATGCGTTCGTAGATATAAGCGGCTGGATTTTCGCGGACGATGGTCGCAATTTCACGATTCAAGGTAGAGAGCAAGCGCACGTTGCGTTCTTCTTGCACCGCATCCAATTCGGTTCGAATCAATCCCAAAACCCCAATCAAACTAACCCTTTCCTGCAAATGCTCGAACAGTTTAAATTTCGCCCCTGATTCTCCTTCATAAAGGGTTTGCCAGGCTTCGACCGCTTGGAGTGCATCCGGCAAAATGCCTTCAATTCGTTGAATCACATCCGAAGCGGCATTCTTTTTGAAGAATTCCTGCGACTCAATCTGGCCCGAAAGACGATTGCTCATTGGCGGCTTACGCCCTGCACCTTTCGCAACGCGAGCGAGCCATTTGGGCAAATCCGAGTAATAAAAGTCAGAGGGGTCCAATCCTTGGTCTTCAATCGCTTGAAGCGCTGTTCTGGCTTTGCCCACCACTTCCTTGCGTTGCGCGGCCAGCGTTTTTCGAATGGCTTTGCGGTATTCATCCAATCGTTTGGGGTGCCAAATCTCTGAATCCAATGCGTTAAGGGCCACCTGCATGTTTTCCTTGGTAACCTGCTTGCCAAATTTGACCAACTGCGACTTGAGTTGGGCATTCCGTTCTTCCTCAACCTGCTGGCGAACAAAGCCTTCCAACAATCGGGTCAGCGCCTCTTCACCCGGCCGACCCACACGGTCCAAGACCCGCGTCACAGCCGCTTCAACAAGGGCATCCTCATCCAATTCGATCTGAAATTCTTCATCCCATTTGAGATCGCGCGAAAAACTCCTCACCAAACGATTGACGAAACTGTCAATTGTCATCACACTGAAATCCTCGTACCGATGCAGCATCGCTTCGGAAAGCACGCGCGCACGACGCTGGATTTCACCTGGAGGTAGCGTCAAATGCGCGGCCGCATTTTCACCAGAAGGATCGGCGATCAGGGTTTCCCACATGGACCCTTCGCCCAAAGAAACCGCGACAACATCTTGCATGATGCGGTCCTTCATTTCTTGAGCCGCCTTATTCGTAAAGGTGATGGCTAAAATTCGTCGGAAATAGTGCGGATCATCATGGCGCAGGCAGCAGGTGAGATAATCCTGAACGAGGCGAAATGTTTTTCCCGAGCCGGCAGAAGCCCGAACAATGAAAAACTGACCTTCTCGCACGTTTCGCGCCATGATTTACCGGAATTTGTGACTAAAATGCAACTTCAGAGCAAATTAGGTGTCTTATCTTGAGAACCCATACTGCACAATGGAAAAGCACAAAAATTTCTTCACAATTCGGTTGGACATTCTTGTTATTGCATTCCTGCTGCTTGTTGGCTGTCGTCCCCAACCGAATGAGCCAGAAATCCCCGGTTCGATTCGCCTGGATTTCAATCTCCAATGGAACGGGGAGGATTGTGCGGTCGGAGCGGTTCAAACCGACCACTTGGGCCATCCTGTTCGCATCGATAATTTGCAGATGTACATCGCCCCCATTGAGATTCGAAATGAGCGAGGTGAATGGCTTGAAATCAACGATGTCGCTCTGTTGGACTTCGGGGTTCACGGTCAAAAAATTACGGCAGCTGCAGATGTTGGAACCTACAATGCGATTCGCTTCGGCATGGGCTTGCCGGCCGAAATCAATACGGACATCGATCCTGCATCCTACGCCAACGATCATCCATTGAGCGTGCCTGGATCTGCCGGAATGTTTTGGACCTGGTCTTCTGGCTATGTATTTGTCAAGTACGAAGGGAAGTTCGCTACCGAAAGCGGAGAACAATTGATAGAACCGCTTTCCTACCATTGCGGAACCGACGCAAGTTACCGGACGGTGGTCTTCGAACTGGAAGACGTTTTCGCCATTGAAAGCCAAGAACTCACCGCGTTCACGATTGATTTCAATGCTGCCGCAGCATTGGTCGGGGAGCAAGATGCCATCGATATCGTTGAAGACCCGGTTACCCATAATGCCCAAGGCACTGTGCTGGGGGAGCGCCTGATGGACTTGATGGACGACGCTTGGAACCTCACGCGGCAATGATGATTTCGAAGCAGCTGCACACACTCATCGCTTCATTGATCCTCATTTCCTTGACGGGGTGTGAGCGGTGCAATCCGGATTCGTGCGATCCTCCGTGCGATGCCATTGCTACACCCTATGCCTTGGAAATCCCCCCCTTCTTCCCGCCAATGGACATTCCCGAGGACAATCCTTTGACAGTAGAAGGTGTTGAGCTTGGACGCCTGCTTTTCTGGGAAAAATCCCTTTCTGCTGATGGCACCATGAGCTGTGGCTCATGCCATTTGCCATCCGCTGGATTCGCCGATCCGAATCAATACAGCACTGGAATCACAGGAGCACAAGGGGTTCGAAATGCGATGGCCATTGTAAACATTGGCTGGTCCACTTCCTTCTTCTGGGATGGTCGGACGACCTCCCTGGAGGAGCAGATCCTCGAACCGGTTTCGCATCCGGACGAGATGGCCTTGCCATGGGATGAAGCCGTTACGCGGCTACAAAATGCCCCAAACGCAACGACCCAAATCGATTATCCAAGTCGGTTTGCCCACGCTTTTGGGCCCGGAGATATCACCGCTGAACGAACCACTCAAGCCATTGCCCAGTTCCTTCGAACGCTGATTTCTGCTAACTCGAAATTTGACCAATGGCGCCGTGGGGAAACTACGCTTGCGGATGACGAATTTGCAGGATACGAGATGTTTCTCCGGGAAGGAGGAGATCCCGAGGTAACCCCGGGCGGTCAATTTGGTGGGGATTGTTTTCACTGCCACAGCGAGGCCGGTTTGCAATTCAGTGATTATCTCTTCCGAAACAATGGCTTGGACAGTGTTTTTACGCCTGATCCGGGGCTAGCAGGCGTGACGGGAAACGCTTTAGACTCCGGACGCTTCAAAACCCCAACGCTGCGCAATGTGGCATTGTCGGCGCCCTACATGCACGACGGTCGGTTTCAAACCTTGGAAGAGGTCATCGAGCATTATAATTCCGGTGGTGTGCCTTCGACCACCATCGACCCTTTCATGAAGTACAATTCGGGTGGCCTTACCCTGAGCGCGGTGCAAAAAGGAAACCTTTTGGCTTTTCTCAATACCCTCACGGATACAGCCTTTGTTTCTGACCCTCGATTCCAAGACCCACATTGAAACCTGAATTACAGCAAAACTTGCTCTGGTCCGCCAAGCACAGAAAGGACATCAAGAAGCAATTCCTACGGTGGAAAAAACAGCCTCCTAAGGGTTTGGATGAGCAATTTGAAAGCACGCATGATGCCGTTTTCGAGACGGTCGATTGCCTCACGTGTGCGCATTGCTGCAAAACAACGAGCCCTATTTTTAAGGAGCGAGACATACGGCGCATTGCGAAGGCACAGCGGATGTCCATCTCACAGTTTTCAAGGCAATATTTGAAACGAGATGATGAAGGAGATTGGGTGTTGCAGTCTTCCCCTTGCTCCTTCCTGGAATCAGAAACCAATGCCTGCTCGATTTACGATGTGCGTCCGCAAGCCTGTCGCGAATATCCCCACACCAATCGAAAAAATATGGCAGGGATTTTGAATTTGACGGAACAAAATGCGCATTTGTGCCCGGCAGTCTCCTCGATTGTTCAGAAGATGATGGAAGGCACTGACAGTGTTTAAAATGTAACCTACGCGGATTATTGCCGTAAAAGGCGATATGATCCGCTTAAAAATCATATCATTCGCATTGTTGGGTAGCTTATTGCTGCCCCAAACAATCCTCGCGCAATGCGCGACAGTATTGGGTTCTGATGGCATTGCCACCAATAATCCTTCGTGGTACAGCTGCTCGGGTTCCAACGAGCTTCAAATCGAGACTTCATCGGCTTGGACCGACTTGGTCGTTGATTGGGGGGATGGATCCAGCACAGAGTCCATCGGAACATTCATCGTTGATGATGTCCCCTTAACGCACGTCTACGACGGCAGCGCTGACAATTACACGGTTGTGCTTTCCGAAGCAAACGGTTCATGTGAAATTGTTGGGCATTTTAACATCGGCATGCCTGAAAGCAATTTCACGAGCAGCGATACACTAATCTGCCAAGGCAATTCCATTCAATTTTCCCAAGGTGCAGTCGGCGTCGATTACACTTGGAACTTTGGTGCGAATGACATTTTCCTGCCAACCGGTGCCGGAAATGTGAGTTTCACGTTTCAAAACCCGGGGAACTACGAAGTACAAAGCGTTATTTCTATTCCTGGATCGGATGCCACTTGCACCGATACTACCAGCATCATGGTAGAAGTTCTGGAGAATCCAGTGATCCAAACCTCATTCACAGCCACAGAAGGCTGCGGAGACGTTACTTTTTCAGCGGAAGTTTCAGCGGCCAATTCATACATCTACGTGTGGACATACAACACCGATCAACCCATGTTCTACAGCGGAACAAACTTGGAGTCGGTCACATTTGATGCCGTGGGCAATTATCCCGTTGCCGTCGCAGTGACGGGTTGGAACGGATGCCAATCTTCTTCCCAAGAAATCATCACGGTTCATCCTGAACCAATTGCTGATTTCTCATATGATGCAGTCTGCCAAGGCGAGCCAACGGTTTTCGTTGATCAATCAACGGCACATGCCACTTCCAACATCACAGGTTGGCAATGGACATTTGGCGACGGAAATGAAAGCTATGAATCAAGCCCATCGAATGGCTACGCATTCACAGGCGATTACAATGTTTCGTTGGTCGTCACAACACCTGAGTGCACCGCATCAACTTCGCAACTGGTTTCGGTGCACCCCAACCCCACCGTGGGCATTACCTCTTCTTTTGATACAGGCTGCTCCCCATTGGAGGTGACCCTTTCCGCAGATGGTGTCTTTGCTAACACGTTCGACTGGAACTTGGGCACAGCAATGGCATCGGGCGAGGAAATTGCCCACGTATTGACTACTGCCTTGGATGAAAATCCCATGCATGAGATTGCGGTAACGGCCACTTCAAATGAAGGCTGCACAGCAACCGAATCAATCGCAATCGAAGCATTGCCGTCAGCCATTGCTCAATTCACCCTAGCTGCTGCTGCCGGATGTGCGCCTTTCACTCCCGTGATCACGAACGCCTCTTTGGGAGCGATCAACTACGAATGGTGGTTGGATGGTGCCTTGGCTTCTTCTTCAAGCAACTGGAACACAGCGTTGGAAAACAACGGCGATTTCATTGCAAATGCGGAGATTGAGCTCATCGCCCTTGCGGCCAATGGATGCCACGATTCCAACACGCAAGTTGCACAAGTATACCCACAAGCAGATTTCAGTTTCGCCTTGCCAACCGACTCGGTTTGCTCACCGCTGGAATTCACATTGCCCGTCGTCAATGGATCTGTCAATCACGAATGGAACCTAGGCAACGGAGCTACTACCACTGCGGAAGCACCGAATGTTTTTTACCAAAATACCGGTACGGGATTGATGGGCGTCTCCATTACGTATGCAGGAACGTCGCCATTTGGTTGCACCGACATGCACACCGAAACGGTTTACATTCGCCCGCAACCTGTGGCTTCTTTCACTTCAGATGAAGTAGACGGTTGCGAGCCACTCGCTGCAAACTTCGAGAATACTACGACCAACGCCGACAGTTACATCTGGGATTTCGGCAATGGCATCACAGATGATGGTGAAACGGCTTCCTATGCGTTCTCCACATCCGGAGAAGTAACGAATTTCCAGGTCACTTTAACCGCGATGGACGATCTGGGATGTTCCGATGTTGCGACACATACTGTTACGGTATACCCTGCCGCTGACTTTGCATTGGATTTGACATCTGCACCGACATGCGCTCCCGTCGAATTGACCCTGCCTTCATTTGAAGGGCTTTACAATTTCGATTGGAACTTTGGTGACGGAACCACATCCACTGAAAATGGCCCTACCCACGTCTGGGAAAACGAAACCGACGCAGCTGTCGCATCCATCATCACTTTGGAGGCTGAAACGGAATTCGGTTGCGGAGGAATGGCAGTTGCCTTGTTGCAAGTAAAGCCTTCCCCAACTGCTGATTTCAGCACGGACATCGATTCAGGATGTGAGCCGCTTGCGGTGAACTTCATGAGCGAGAGCAACCTCGCGGATTCATTCTCTTGGGATTTCGGCAATGGCCAAACGGCTGCAACCGAAAATGCAACCGAGCAATTCACGACCAACGGGGAAAACACAGAATTTGACATCACGTTCACTGTCACCCATGCATTGGGATGCACTGACACTGCGACAAAAGCGGTAACCGTCTTCCCAGCTGCTGTGGTCGATCTCAACTTCGGAATCGATTCCGTTTGCTCTCCTTTGACCTTGACCATGCCCGCTTTCGATGGTGTTGAAAACATCACTTGGGACTTCGGCGATGGAAACACTTCCAACGAAGCAACTCCATCACACACCTGGGAAAACAATACTGGTGAATTGATGGCAGCTACCGTGACATTCTCCGCGCAAACCGAAAACGGTTGCACCGGAACAACGTCTACTGAGGTCTTCATCAAGCCACAACCTGTGGCGGCATTCACAGCATCGGAAGTGAGTGGTTGTGAGCCGTTATTGACCACATTTGACAACGCCAGTACAAACGGCGATGCATACATCTGGAATTTCGGTGACGTTCTGCTCCCGGGCGAATTCAATATGGCTCCAACAGTGGATCATGAGTTCAACGCAGCGGGCAATGATGCAACTACTTTTACCGTCACGCTGTTGGCGATTGATAACTTGGGATGCACCGATGAGCGCACATTGGACATTGAGGTGCTCCCCACCCCTGAATTCAATTTGGTCTTGGCTGAAACTGAGGCTTGCTCGCCATTGGTTTTGACCATGCCTGAGATGAACAACGCAACCACTGGATTTTGGTCCTTTGGTGACGGGACATTGTCCAACGAGAGCACGCCAACGCATAGCTGGAGCAATTCTGACATGGACTTGGCAACGTTCTCCATTGAATACCAAGGATCCAATGCATTCGGCTGCACGGGAACTGCAAGTGCAGACGTAGACGTAAAGCCACAACCAATTGCCGCATTCTCAACTCCTGATGCAGAAGGATGCGCTCCGCACGAAGCTTCATTCATCAACATGAGTGAACGAGCGGATAGCTTCATCCTGGACTTTGGCAATGGAAACGATGAATCCAACAATGGATTTGCGAGCGTTCTTCATTCGTTTGAAGGGGCTGAATCAACCGTGGATTATACCGTCAGCCTGACTGCGATGCACGCTTTGGGTTGCAGCGATGTTCACGAGGAAGTCATCACCGTTTTCCCAGCTGTTGTTAGCGCTTGGATGGGTGCCACAGAAGGTTGTGCTCCGCTCGATGCCACTTTTGCTTTGGAGTCGAATGACAACGTAAGCGCTGTTTGGAACTTAAATGGAAACACGTTCGTGGGAGATTCATTGAACGCGACGCTGGATGGAATCACTGGAGCAGATGCACAGCACACCATTGGTTTGGCCGTTACATCCGCCTTTGGTTGCCAAGACTCGACTGAAATAATGGTCACGGTGCACCCTGTGCCTGTATTGAGCCTTTCAACTTCATCCGCGGCATCTTGCTCCGATGAGGAATGGATCATCTTCAATGATGCTCAATTTGCAGACAGCACCGCAATCGTGTTCGACAATGGAACATTGATGACCAATCCAGCAGACAGCATCATCATCAGCCTGGCCAACGAAAATGCGGAAGACCTGGTGATTGCACTGACTCAGTTAGCTTTCACAGACTTTGGATGCTCAGCGGCATCTGGGTTGGCGCACATCGTTCACCCCAATGTAACTGCTGCTTTTGACGCTCCTGAGGCGGCTTGCACGCCCCTTGAGGTCAATTTCACAAGCAACTCTGTGAACGCAACAGGCAGCACGGCATGGACTTTCGGCGATGGCACATCATCGGTTGAAAACAACCCAATGCACGTTTTTGCAACCGAGTCAACAAACGATTCGACCTTCACGGTTTCGCTACTCGCAACAAATGCTGCGGGATGTGCGGATAGCACTTCTGCGGAAGTCATTGTTTTCGGAAGGCCTGTGGCTGAGATTGCTTTGGACAGCCTTGAAGGTTGCTACCCGGTAAATGCCACCTTCGCCAATAACAGCGTGGGCAACACCTCTGTTTCTTGGAATTATGGCAACGGAGAGTTCAGTGCGATCAGCGATTCACTGCACACGAAGACGTTCTTCAATCCGACCGAAACGTTGATCACGTATACCACGATTTTGAGCGTGAGCAATGAGCACAACTGCGAAGCTTCATCCAGTGTTGCTTTCGATGTTGCCCCGCATTTGAACGCCCAATTTGATATGATTGGCCAAGGATGTTCCCCGGTTGATGGTCAATTGATCAACCAGTCCGAAGGCGCTGCATCATTTATCTGGAACTTCGGTGACGGGTCTGCCTCATCAAATGAGACCAATCCCGAGCACGTATTCGTGAATACTACGAATGAAGACCAGACCTTCCAGGTAGAGTTGATTGCATTGAGCGCATACGGATGCGTTGATACTGTCACCGTTGGTGTTGAGGTTTACCCCATGCCAGCAGCTCAGTTCAGCGTGACTCCTGCGATTCAAACGTACCCCAACACTACGGTAGGCATCAACAACAACAGCTTAGCTTCGGCGAGCGCGGTTCAATACTGGAGCTTTGGTGATGGCGATGAAGTGGTCGGTGACCAACCGGTTTTTCACACCTTTGATTCGTGGGGAACCTACAACATCACACTGCTCGTTGACAACGGCATTTGCGCGGATGCGCACACGGAGCAGATCAACATCTTGTCTCCGCATCCCGTGGCGAGTTTCGTAGGAAGCGGCAGCGGTTGCGCTCCTCTCATGGTTGCATTCGAAAACAACTCCAACCACGGTGCTGGATACGTTTGGAACTTTGACGACGATCAGATGACTTCAGAGGAATCTCCTGTTCATGTATTCACGCGGCCTGGAACGTACAATGTTTCCCTCACGGTCATTGGCTTCGAAGGCCAAGAAGAAGAAGTGATTCACTATGGCGCAGTCGAAGTATTCCCTTCTGCAACAGCCGCATTTGTGAATAGCCCTACCGAAGTGATCGTACCCGACCAGCCGGTGGAGTTTGTCAACCTTTCTGATGATGCGTCCGTTGAATTCCTTTGGAACTTTGGCGATGGCCAGGTGAGTACAGAAGTGGATCCAATCCATTTCTACACAGAACCCGGAATCTACGATGTGACGCTGACCGCGAACAACGCTTTCAACTGCCCAACCTCTTATACATTGGAGCATGCCGTAGAAGCAACAACCGGCGGATTCATGGAGTTTCCGACTGCATTCACGCCCATCAACGGCGGCGGAAACGGCGGTGGATACGACCCTGCAGCCCTCGACAATGACATCTTCCACCCTCATCACACTGGAATTGTTGACTATGAGCTCATCATCTTCAACAAGTGGGGAGAGTTGATCTTCCGATCGACCGATGTTTATGTGGGTTGGGACGGATACTACCAAGGGATTTTGGCCCGACAAGACGTCTATGCTTGGAAAGCCACCGCCCAGTTTAGCAATGGTCACCGCGTAACCAAAGCAGGTGATGTAACCCTGATCGTTCAGTAAAAAAATCGAACCATGACATTTCAATTGATATCCCCTCGCGCCATGAAAGCGTTTAACATCATTGGTCTTTTGACCTTCACCCTTTTGACAAGTCAAGGCTTGGCACAAGATCTGCGATTCACGCAATCCAATGCCATTCCAACGATTGTAAATCCTGCCTTTGCTGGTTCTTCGGACGACGCACGTGTCTCCAGCGTTTACAGGAACCAGTGGGCTTCCATGCCGGGTTCGTATGTCGCTATGCACGTCGCACACGACTGGTACAACCGGAATTTGAACAGTGGCTTTGGCATCTTATTCAGCAACGAAGAAGCAGGTGCCGGCGGCCTAAAAACCACGCGAATTGCTGGACAATACGCCTACGAAGTGCCGCTTGGAAACGGATGGCGTTTGCGACCTGCATTGCAGGCCGGTTTGGCTTCGCGTTCGATCCAAATGCAAGATTTGACCTTCGGAGACCAATTGATTCGAGGCCCACAAGTCTCTTCCATTGAAGACCGTCCGAGCGTTGCTCAGCACTACTTTGATTTTGCGGCGGGAATGCTGTTGACCGGACAATTCACCTGGTTGGGATTCTCCTTTGATCACTTGAATAATCCGAACGAAAGCCTAAATCCAATGTTCATTGACCCGATGGATGTCAAAGCCTCGGTTCATGGAGGGTTCCGAATGCCTCTCGTGGATCACATGCACAAGAAATACCACGGTGATTTGGTGGTCGCGTTCAATTACATGGCGCAAGGACCGTTTAACCAAATGGACTTGGGCGTGTATTACGACACGAAGCCGTTGAGCTTCGGATTGTGGTACCAAGGATTGCCTTTTGGACACACCATTGAGGGCGGAGCCGACGTGGACGCAGTGAGCGTAATCCTCGGTTATGGACAAGAGAACTGGAAGGTGGGTTACAGCTATGACATGACCCTGAGCACCTTGGGCTTGGCCACAACGGGTGGAAGCCATGAAATCGTATTGAGTTACAACTGGCGAACGCAACAGCGCAGTCGGCCGAAGTCGCCGCGTTACTTGCCTTGCCCCGTTTTCTGATAGTTAAGCGGATCAGAATTCACAAGGCAAGCCCGGTTGTCTCAGTTGATCACATCAATTGAAGCAGTCGGGCTTGCTTCGTTTCAGTGGGCTCCTAGTTGATTGACTTCCGGTTGCAGCTCAACCCCAAATTTGTGCTGTACATCGGCAACGATGTCGAGGGCCAATTGCCAAATTTCCTGACCGGTGGCTTCTCCATAATTCACCAAAACCAAAGCTTGTCGGTCATGTACCCCACAATCTCCTCGTCGGTAACCTTTCCAGCCTGCTTGCTCAATCAACCAACCCGCAGCCAATTTGTACGATCCATCTTCGAGGGCGTAATGAACAACCTCGGGAGTCTTTGACATCACAGATCGAAATGCTGGAGCTTCGAGGATGGGGTTTTTAAAAAAACTCCCAGCGTTGCCCAATACTGCCGGATCAGGCAATTTAGATCTTCGAATACGCATCACGGCCTCGGCAACATCTTTGTGGGTAATATCAGGAGAAGAGAGATGCTTTAATTCCGATTGAATTGCACCGTAATCCGTGTGCAAAGGCGCGTTGCGCTCCAGTGCAAATGCGACGCGAACAATGATCCATTGGTCCCTAGCACTTCGCTTGAAAATGCTCTCTCGATAACCGAATTCACAGGTCGCATGGTCGAATCGGCGAAGCTCTCCTGTACCCCGATGAATCGCTTCGAGCCACGCAAATCGGTCTTTCAGTTCAACGCCGTACGCGCCAATGTTTTGCATGGGAGATGCTCCAACCGAACCGGGAATCAGGGCCAAATTTTCGAGTCCATTCCATCCTTCGTTCACAGCGTGTAACACCCACGCATGCCACGATTCCCCTGCGCCAACAACAACTTCTATGTGATTGCCATCATCGCTGAGGACTTCGATCCCCTTGATGTTCATCTCAATGGTCAAACCCGGCCAATCCGAGTGCATCAGCACATTCGAGCCACCTCCTAATATCAAGGGTTCCCAGTTCTTTTCAACAGACATCAACAGCGCCTCGCGCACCTCCTCATCTGAATGCACCAAGGCGTGGCGTTTCGTGGCCGCGGGCACACCGAATGTTGTCCGTTCTTGGAGTGCTACGTCCGCAGTAACATCCAGATTCCGATGCACATCTTCTGCAACAAAACGTCCCAGCTGGCTGGACGCACCTCGGACTTCCCGGGTCTGAAGGAGCTCCAAAAACCCTTCCCGCGAGATGGCCCGGGCATGTCCCGTTTCATTCTGCAATTCTTGCAGCCAAACAAACCTCGGATAATCCGTGGCCACATGGGCATGAGGCATCCATTGCTTCAATCCGAGGGGCTGAAATTCAACGGCGTGACGTGGCCCTTCAATCACATAAAGCGTTTCCGCCCCTTCCAATAACCGATATTGGGGAAATTCCATCATCATTTTCACGAGCAAGTTCGCATGTATCGAGGAAACAAACGCGTACGATTGGCGTTGTATTTTTGAACAAGTATTATTCCTTCATGGCTTCCTCTGATAACGCATCTTCGCCCAAAGGGCATCTCTCTGTCGAACAAGGCCGTTCTTCGGCAGAACAAGGCCAATGGGTCAGTGCGCTGATTGCTTATGACAATGCGCTGAACGAATCAGACCATTGGAATTCCATCCCCGATTTCCTCAACGACCGAGCCGTAGCGCTTTTTCACAACGACCGAGCGCATGACGCCATTGAAGTGCTCACCCAAGCCATCAACTTGCAGCCCGGTTATGGTTATCGGTTCGCCGCACGGGGCTGGATGCGGCAAGCCTTAAAGGATGTTAGCGGTGCCATTGCGGATTATGAGATAGCATTGGAACTCGACCCGGACGATGCCATCACCCAAAATAACCTCGGACTTTTGGAAGAACAATTGGGCCGCATGGAGTCTGCGAAGCAGCGGTTTGCGGCAGCTGACCAGCTCGATCAAGTGCTGACCGAGAATCAAATTCCACTGCAAACGAATGCCACACCAGAGTCACAGCCAAACAGTGCCGTGGACAAGGCACCAACCCCAAAGCACAAGGTGCAGAATAAAAACTCCGCGTGGTCTGAAGTCTCAAAAGCGGTGACCACTTCCAAAGGCCGCAGGGAATTCATTGATTTCATTCGCAATGGTTTTAAATTGAACCGTTCAAATAGCCCCGATTGAACCCAACCTCCGCTCCACTGCACTTTTTAAAGCGAACCGCTCAGTTGGTTCTGGCTCATGAACAACCCACTCAGTGCTTGGTCATTGTTCCAAGCTCCAGAGCAGCGCGCAAATTGGAGCGGACCCTTGCAGGCATGATGAATGAAGGCGGATGGCTCCCGCAAGTCAAAACACTCAGTGACGTGCTGCGAGAAAGCACGAGCATGAGCACGCTAGACCCACTCGCCGCTCAGGCCGAATTGTTTTCTTGCTGGAGAGCACTGCACATCCATGAAGACGATGGAGGATCTGCCGATCCACGTTCGTTTCAATCGTTCATGCCGTGGGGACGCATTGCACTCCGCGACTTCAATGAAATTGATCAACACCTGTTGGATGCGCCAAATGTTTTCCAGAACCTATGTGACATTGAGGGCATCGAAGATTGGAGTTTTGCGGACGAAAAATCATTGGGCCAAGCACAGCGTTCTTTTTTGAAACAGTACCTGCAATTGGGACCGCTGTATGAAGCATTTCAGCGTCGGCTCTTGAAGCATGGTCTGGGCTATGCCGGACTCATTGCTCGAACCGCAGCCGAAAAGCAAACCGGTCTCCCATACGCCCATGTATTTGTCGCCGGGCTGAGTGCCTTGACACCCGCTGAGCGCAAATTCCTGCGGCAATTTGAAACGAAAAACCTTTTGACTTGGGTCTGGGATGGTGACGAGAGTTATGTGCATTCCAAGGAAATTGAGGCAGGACTTTTCATCCGCGAGCAAGGTGGATGGGGAGCTCCCAACACACCGAATGCGTTGTCCAACCGATTGGCCCAAAGTCCTCCTACCATTCACCGGGTTGCATGCAGCAGCTCAGTCATGGAATGCCAATATGTCCGGGAGGTCTTGGAATCCATTCATCCGGAAGAATGGAGCAAGACGGCTGTGATTCTACCCGATGGAGCGCAGCTCCCTTTGCTTTTGCAATCGCTCCCCACAGGGATGCAAACTGCCTACAATGTGACCATGGGACTGTCCTGGAATGACACTCCTGCGCATTCATTCTTGTTCTGCATTCGCGCGATGGTCCAAAAATCAACGACTGCATGGCATTTCAGTGATTTGCAGCAGCTGTTCAGTGAATCCATCACCCGACAAGCACTCGGTGCCCATGCGCTCCAAATGGATGGGGCAAATGTGCTGCAAGCCGCAACCAAGAATAAGTGGGCATGGATCAATGCGGAGCGATTGAAGGAACACTCGGATGGAACGCTTGCGAGGTTTTGCGACGACCTCGGGCAGTTGCGCACCTCCGATGCGACGGGGCTGCTTGACGCATTGAATCACTGGTCCCTTGGTCTCGCCGGTGCCCTCGAAAATAATGATCACTCCGATCCTTGGAGCTTGGTAGGCTGGGAGCGCGTGACGCGTACCGTAGGTCTGTTGATCCGCTTTCAAGCAGAGTTTGATTTATTGGAAAGCGCCAATGATGTTTGGTCCATGATGTTTTCCAGCCTCGCCACGAGCCGGATTGACCTGCTCGGAGAACCTGAAGAAGGCCTCCAAATCATGGGACTCATCGAAAGCCGAGCGCTCGACTTTGAACGGGTGATCTTATTGGATTGCAACGAAGGAAACCTCCCCAAAACCAGTGTCCCGGATAGTTTCATTCCATTTGATCTGCGCGCAATCTGGAAACTTCCCAACCGCCATCAGAAAGAAGCAATCTACGCGTACTACACCTATCGGCTGATGAACCAAGCCAATGAGTTGCATATGGTGTACCGGGCTGAGGATGAATCCGCTGAAAAAAGTCGGTATTTGTTGCAAATTGAACGTGCCTTTCGGCCGAACGGAAAGGACTTGCTTCCCCTGAAAAAAACAGCGGTCTATGCGCCATTGCCCGACCCTCGACCCGAGATTGCCCCTGTGGAATGGGACGACTTTGCACGCGGTCGATTGCACGAATGGGCACAACGGGGCATCAGTCCATCCGCTATGAACTCATTCATGGCCTGCAAGCGGAATTTCTATTATCAGTACATCTTGAGGCTGAGCGAGCCCCGTGAATTCACGGAAGAAATGAATTCTGGCACCTTTGGAACCATCGTCCACCAAGTCCTGGAGGACGGGCTAACCGAAATGATTGACCGCCCCTTGACGCGTGAGCTTCTGCTTCACTTCAAACAACACCTCACCCCTTTGTTGCAAGCATCTGTCGATGAACACTTCAATAAAGAACTCACCGCCACGGGAGAAAATTACCTCCACCTCACCATTGCAGAAGCCACTTTGGTGAAACTCATTGGCGCAGAGATGGCCGAATTGGAAGAAGTTGAACAACGGACCATTGGTTCATTGGAGGCTCGCATCGGACACACGTTTCGAGACAACCCGTGGGATTTTTCTGAAATCCGCCTGCACGGAATGGCCGATCGCATCGACAATGAAAATGGCACAGTGGTCGTGACCGATTACAAAACCGGTACCGTCGAAGCTCGCGAACTAAAATTGAAAGGCAACTGGACGGAAAAATTAGACGAGGGCAAGTCTGGAAAAGCGCTGCAACTGCTGATGTATGCGGCAATCGCCTTAGAAACCCTCGGTCCCGATGGGCGTCAACGAACGGATGCAACGGGCCAAATCGATCGGGTCCGGGCCGGAATACGCTCGGGGAAAAACGCACACGCCGGCCTCATTCCGCTCAGCATCGATGGGCAAACGTTTATTGAACAGCAGCATGCCAGCGAGCTCTTGCGTTGGATTTCGCAAAAACTACACGAGTTGCATGAAACAAATACAGGGCTCGAACATGAAACCGAGTCCAAGTATTGTGCGTATTGCACGGTACTCGATCCTTTGCCCGAATACTTTTAATAGCCCATGAGCGTCATTGCAAAACAATCCGGTTTGGCATCCATTGCATTGGGCATTGGGCTAATGCTCGGTGCTGCAAATACCATGTTTGTCTTGCCACGTGCTTTCGAAGGCAACGAAGCTGTGTGGGGACTATTGCGCATCATGACATCCTGGGGGATGATTTGCTCGTCGATCTTTCCGCTGGGCGCGCCTCCCGCCATTTTGCGCTTTCTAAGCCGCTATCCTCAGGCTGAACAAGGAAAACACCTGAAAGCCATTCTGTTAATTGCAGGATTTGGCATTGTTGCAGGACTCACAATGATCTCCATATGGGGACCGGCCTGGATCGCTCAAATGTCTGAACAGGATACTATTCTTCTGAAAAACAACGTGGGCGGATTCATCACAATCATCGCAATCATGAGCTTAATGGCCTTGTTTCGGGCCTTGCTCACGTTGAAGTTGAAAACGGGCCTGATTGCCTGGGTCGACGAAGTTTGGCAAAAAGGAAGTTACCTCATGCTCGGCGGGGCCCTTCTCCTTGGCTACCTGCCATTGGAATATTTCATTCCGGCCTATATCGCTTCATGGGCCATCTCGTTGATCTTACTGGCGTTTTCTGCTCGACGAACAATTCCCAGCACCGGCGATACGATTGATTGGAAGCAATTTCGGCCCCTCGCAAACTTCAGTCTGTTCAGTCTGTTCGCTGGTGGCGCGGCGATCATAGCCAATCAGCTGGATTATGTCATGATTGGCATGTACCTCGGCCTCGAGGAAGTGCCCGTCTACACGATGGGGTTTTTCATTGGTTCTGTGGTGGCCATGCCCATGCGTGCCACTCAAAGGATTGTTTCGGGAATTGTTGCCACCAAAATCCACAACAGTTCGAATGCAGAAATGCAAAAACTGAGTCAAAATTCTGCTCGGGTCAACTTTTTGCTCATGGCCAGTATCATGGCCGGAATTTGGGCGGGATTTCAACCATTTCAATTGCTTCTGCCCGAAAAATATAGAGGGTTGGAAATCGTATTCTTGTGCATTGGCCTGTCAAAAATTGTGTCCGGATTGAATACGAGCAACAATTCCCACCTTGGATTCAGCGAGCACTACCGAATCATGCTACCGATTAACTTGGGTTTGGTGATTTTCACCCTGTTCTCCAATTACCTCTTTCTGGTCATCCTTGACATGGGAATTGCCGGGGCGGCCCTCGCCACACTTGGAACCGTGCTCTGGAATAATACCTGGCGCCTTTTGGTCGTATGGAGAAAATTCCGCGTGCACCCCTTCACATGGTCCATCCTTCCGATGTCCTTGATTGCACTCACCGTAGGTTGGTTCTTCAACTGGGAAGCCGGCACCTTAGGCGCACCGCCCCTCTTCGAGGCCATTGCATTGGGCGCGCTTGCCTCAGGGATTTGCCTCGTGACATTCTACGTTTTGGGGTTCTTCCCAGAACTGCGGAGCGCCATCAAGCATCGGCTCCCATGGTGGCCTTGATTCAGCTATCGGCGCGCAACCATTTTTGGGTACGGTACAAGAAATAGATGTATCCACGTACCATCAAGACATTGGAGTCATCCTCGTCGAGCCACATTTCACAATCGTAAATTTTGCCATTTTTCGGATCGCAAATCGTACCATCCTCCCATTCCAATTCCGCTCCGTCCTGGACCATGTTTCGAACGATTTCCATGCCCAATGCAGGCTGGTCTTTTCGATCATCCTCGCAATCTGAGCAAATGGGATTTTGATCCTCCTCCGGCAAACGAAACAATTCGATCACCGTACCAAACAATTGGCCATCCTTTTCCGTGATGTCCACGATGCTTTTGATGCGTCCGGTTTCATCGTCAATCGTTTTCCATTTTCCAAGAACAGAACTTGCGTCTTGGGCGAAAGAAGTCAAAGCAAAGGCGCAAGCAAACAATAGAGAGAAGTATTTCATAAGGTCGTGTTTTCTGTGTTTTCGGCATCTCGCTGAGCCCGTTGGACCGCCGCGTTCAATTCAAAGCCCAATAATAAAATGGAACTGTTGGAATTCAACCATAAAAGTGTAATCATCAGTGTGCCAAGGGATCCGTACAGGGTATTGTATGAAGCAAACTGCCCAATGAACCACGAGAACGCAAAAGTGACGATGATGAGCAATGTCGTCGCTGCAGAGGCGCCAATGGAAAACCATTCCCAACGCTTGTTGATGCGATTGCCTGCATTGTAGAGAATGGCTACCGTTGCATACATCAATGCCAAAGACAACGTCCATCGGGCCATCATGAGCAATGGAATATCGTCGGTGTTCAGTAGGTTTTTCGTTTCGGCCCATTGCACTAAGTCTCCAGCAAAACCAATGAGAAACACCGCAATTCCCAGCAGAACAGACAACAGCAGCATGAGGCCCACGGAAAGCAACCGGAACAGCAACCAGTTTGGCTTGCCCGGCACGTGTGGGCTTTCTCCAAATCCCCTCAGGATCGAATTGACACTGTTGGAGGCGTAATAAACCAACAACACCACACCCACCGACAGCAAGGTGCCTTGGCGTTGATCGATCAGGTCCGTGACCGTTTGCTCGAACAAATCAATCGCTTGTTTCGGGAAGAAATATTCCAAGCTTAGGAGAACTTCTTGCGTTTCGAGCGGAGTAAACGGAACGATGCTCAACAACAAGAGCATGGCGGGGAAAAAGGCCACGAACAACCGAAAACTAATCGCAGCAGCGCGTGTGGACACAGAACCATTGATCAGCCCCAAAATGAAGAATCGAAAGACATCGTACACATTCATGTCCTGGTCCTTCCACGGGCGCAATCTTCGCAAAAAATGCCGCAATCGATCAAATCCCTTGTTGGACTGAAGCCATTTGAATAACGGCCCATCGGGAACCGGTGGAGGAGGCAATTGACTCATGTCAGGGCATCCGTTGATTTGAGGCTAAAGTCCATGCCTTTTACGCTGTGCGTCAACCATCCCATCGAAACATAATCCACTCCCGTACGAGCATAGTCCGGCGCGTTCGAGGGTGTTATTCCGCCTGAAGCTTCCAAGTCAATCGTTCCACCCCATTGCAGCACCTGCTGCTTGACCTCCTCCGGCGTATGGTTATCCAAGAGCAAGCGGTCAATCAATGCCGCACCCGATGGCTTGTGCAAGAGCGCCTGCATGCGCATGGCTTCTGCCGCTTCTGCCGAATCACGCACCTCAATTTCCACAGGCAAATCCTTTCCCAATTCTCGGAGATATTCGGAAACACGCTGCAAAGCTACCTCCACAGATCCCGCATAATCAACATGGTTGTCCTTGATCAGGATCATATCGTACAACCCCATTCGATGATTGGTTCCGCCGCCAAGACGCACCGCCCATTTTTCAAAGGCGCGCAAGCCGGGCGTTGTTTTTCGGGTATCCAAAACACGGCAGTGAGTCCCTTCGAATGAAGCCATTACCTCTGCTGTGCGAGATGCGATTCCGCTCATTCGTTGGATGAAGTTCAGCGCCAGACGTTCGCCTTCTAAAAGCCGCCTCGCATCCCCCGAAACTCGAAAAACCGCTTGGCCATGGGTCACGCGATCTCCATCTTCACACAGCATCTCCAACGCAAGCTCGGGATCCACCCGTCGGAAAACCTCCCAAGCCACCGCCAATCCTGCAACCACGCCGTCCTCTTTGGCCAAAATCCAACCCTCTCGCTGCAATCCAGCAGGCAAGGATGAAGCCGATGTGTGATCACACTCTCCCAAATCCTCTTGCAGGGACCAGTCAATCAATCGAAGCATCTCTGGCGTTAGCATGGTGCGAAGATAAAGGTGTGCGGTCTTTCCTCGTGCACAGTCAAACAAACTCATCAACTAACTTTGCAGCATGCAAATGACCTTGGTCGCTCTGGGGAAGACCCAATCAAAATGGATCGCGGAAGGCATCGCGGTGTACGAAAAGCGGCTCCGGCATTATGGTAAATTCCGCTTTGTGGAAACGCCAGACGTCAAGCTGAAGCAGTCGAAAGCGGACCCTCTTCAAGTGATGAAGGCCGAAGCGTTGTTGTTGGAAAAACTGCTCTCCGGGGTGGACCACTTGATCTTATTGGACGAACGTGGAAAAAGTCGATCATCGCTGCAATGCGCTGAGCATCTGAGAAAGCTTCAAAACCGCGGGCTCAAGCATGCCATGTGGGTCATCGGTGGGCCTTACGGTTTTGACGAAAGCATTCGAGCCAAAGCCCATGAGTTTTGGAGCCTAAGTCCAATGACATTCTCCCATCAAATGATTCGTCCGTTCGCCATTGAACAAATCTACCGGGCGCATACCATTTTGAAAGGAGAGCCCTACCACCATGAATGAAAAAGCCCGGCGAATGGCCAGGCTTTTTCAAAGAATTCAATCGTAATTCGTCAAGCGGCAAGCACCGTAACGACGTTGTTCAAGACTTCCACGGTTCCACCTTTGACAGCGAACGTCTCCTCTCCGTTCCCGGTTCGCACAAGCACTTCACCCGACTGCAACGTCGTGATCAATGGAGCATGCCGCTCCATGATGCCCAGACTGCCATCCGATCCAGGAAGTCCGACATACACAGCGTCTCCGCTAAACAATGTCTCGTCGGGGGTAAGAATGTGAACTGTCATGATTCTCGAATCAGGCCTCAGCCATCATTTTCTCTCCCGCCTCGATGACTTCTTCAATGGTTCCTTTCAAGTTGAATGCTGCTTCCGGAAGGTGATCCAACTCACCGCTCAAGATTCGCTTGAATCCTTTAATGGTATCTTCAATTGAGACCAAAGAACCTTGAATTCCGGTAAACTGCTCCGCGACGTGGAAAGGCTGGGATAGGAATCGGCTGATTCGACGAGCACGGTATACCGTTTGCTTGTCTTCTTCCGATAGCTCATCCATTCCCAAGATCGCAATGATGTCCTGAAGCTCCTTATAGCGCTGCAATGTCTCCTTCACATCTTGTGCACAATTGTAGTGCTCTTCTCCAACGATGTCTGGCGTCAAAATTCGCGACGTGGAATCCAACGGATCCACCGCTGGGTAAATTCCCAAAGAGGCAATCTTTCGCGACAGTACAGTTGTTGCGTCCAAGTGAGCAAATGTTGTTGCCGGTGCCGGGTCAGTCAAATCATCCGCAGGGACATAAACCGCCTGCACAGACGTGATCGATCCACGCTTCGTGGAAGTAATTCGTTCCTGCATCGCCCCCATTTCAGTGGCCAATGTTGGTTGATAACCTACGGCAGATGGCATACGGCCGAGCAGGGCAGACACCTCAGAACCCGCTTGGGTAAATCGGAAAATGTTATCAATGAAAAACAAAATGTCACGTCCTCCAGACTCTTCATCACCATCGCGGAAGTACTCCGCAACCGTCAATCCCGATAGCGCAACCCTTGCGCGTGCTCCGGGAGGCTCATTCATCTGGCCGAAAACGAGGGTAGCCTGCGAGCTGGCTAGCTCTTTGGTGTCCACCTTAGAAAGGTCCCAACCTCCAGCTTCCATGCTTTCTTCAAACTCCTTTCCGTATTTGATTACGCCCGACTCAATCATCTCACGAAGCAAGTCGTTTCCTTCACGTGTTCGTTCCCCGACCCCTGCAAATACAGAGATGCCTTCGTAGCCTTTGGCGATGTTGTTGATCAATTCCATGATCAATACCGTCTTGCCGACACCGGCTCCTCCAAACAATCCAATCTTTCCTCCTTTGGCATAAGGCTCAATCAAATCGATGACCTTAATTCCTGTGAAAAGTACCTCTGTCGCTGTCGAGAGATCTTCGAATCGCGGAGCATCCTGGTGAATCTCGCGGCCTCCATCGGAATCGGTGATTCCACCAATTCCGTCAATCGCTTCACCAACAACATTGAAAAGTCGGCCTTTGATCTGTTCGCCTGTTGGCATCGTGATGCCTTTTCCGTCGGAAGAGACAACCATGCCACGAGACAATCCCTCGGTCGAATCCATTGAAATGGCACGAACCGTGTCCTCTCCAATGTGTTTTTGCGTTTCGAGGATCAAGTCTCCTCCTTCCCGTTCGATGCGCAACGCATCAAGAATTTTTGGGAGGGGAGCACCGGCTGGAAAACTAACATCGACAACAGGGCCAATGATTTGGGAAATGGTTCCTTTTTGGGACATGAGCAATTAGGTGAATGAGCTAATTAATTTCGGTGCAAAAGTACAAGCGAATGAGCTAGTTTACCAACCTATCTTTGCAAAAGTGAAAGTACACCTCCATGCAAGCGATTTTGAGTCGAACCGACCCGTGGTTTTAACCGTCGGAACGTTCGATGGCGTGCACATCGGGCATCGGGCAGTCATTGACTTGCTCACTCAACGAGCGCGGGAATTGAAGGGTGAATCGGTGCTGCTAACGTTCCATCCCCATCCACGGACTGTCTTGCACCCCGAACAACACCAACTCAAGCTGCTCAACACCATTGAAGAACAAAAAATGCTGTTGCGCGATGCCGGTTTGGACCACCTTGTTATTCACCCCTTCACAGAGGAATTTTCACGAAAAACGCCGCTTGAATACGTTCGAGACCTTTTTGCGGAAGGCATCCAACCACAGAAAGTGATTATCGGATATGACCACCGATTTGGGCGAAACCGCGAGGGTTCTTTTGATTCTTTGATCAACCTGGGCAAGGTATTCGGTTTCTCCGTGGAAGAACTGCCTGTCCAAACCATCGAAGACACCAAGGTCAGTTCCACGAAAGTCCGGGAAGCACTTCAGGCCGGCCATGTTGCCCAAGCAAGACGTTGGCTCAATCGGCCTTATCCGCTCAGTGGTCAGGTCCAACGCGGAGAACAATTGGGACGAAAATTGGGCTATCCGACGGCCAATCTCCTCATCAAAAACCCATTGAAATTGGTTCCTGCCGCTGGCGTTTATGCGGTATTTGCCCGGTTGGAAGGAGAACAAACTTGGAATCCCGCCATGGTCAACATCGGAACACGGCCCACGATTGAATCCGACGCCACTGAGCAGCAGATCGAAGTACACCTCCTTCAAGGTGGAAGGCAGTGTTACAGCGAACGCATTGATCTGCGTTTCATGAAGCGCATGCGCGACGAGGTTGCATTCGATGGATTGAAAGCCCTGAAGCAACAGCTGCAACAAGACGAGATCAACGCGCGTTCTTACCTTGACACTGTTCAAGACTCCTTTGTCTCTAATTGATCCATGCGCAACATTGACTCTCTCATCCCAAATTGGAAGCCACTGCGCGGCAGATGGAGATCGTTCGCGTGCCATGCTTTCACCCTCGTTGTAACGTGTTCCTTGAATAGCGTCTCAATGACCGCCCAGGATGACGAATCAGCGCATTGGACCGAAACCCAAGTGTTCGAAGATTTGGAGGAAGCAGCTGAGGCCCGGCGAAACGGCGTGCCGATTTTTCGGCTGGACTTGAGCAAGCAAAGGCGAAGTGAAATCCCCGCTGAAATCCTGGAATGGACCGAGCTGCGTGAGGTAATCTTGGATCGCAATCGGTTAAAATCCATCGGACCCGAATTGAAACAACTCGTATTTCTCGAGCGATTGGCCGTGAACTCCAATCAACTGGAGTATTTCCCTACAGTTTTGACACAAATGCCCCATCTCAAAACCTTGGAAATGGGGGACAACATGATCGATTCCATTCCGCTGAACATTGACAAAATAGAAGCCCTTGAATCCTTGGAACTTTGGGACAATGTATTGGCCTACTTTCCTGCCTCGTTGAGCGATTTACCCAATTTGCACAGATTGGATTTGCTGCACAATGACATGGTGCTTGAAGAACAGGAAGCCTTGCGCAATTGGCTGCCAAGTCATGTTGAACTCATCCTTTCCGCGCCTTGTCGCTGTGATTTTGACGAATAATGCAGCGCGATCCTGCCTTTCGTGTTTCGTCTAAACAATCATCGGAAAACGGCTGGAAAGCCTGGCATCGATGGGGAGAGCCAGTTGCAGCCGTGCTCAATTTGACTTACACGATTGGCTACATGAACGCCGCTTCTTGGAGTTTCCTTGTTGCCGCCTTGGGGTCGACCCTGTACCTGGTTATTTGTTGGCAACGCCAAATGTTGGCGGAGTCATTTCTCTGGCTGTATTACATCGGAATGGCATGCGTTGGAATGGTCGCTGTTGAGGAAGCTTGGCCCGATCCACTCCCCGTTGCCCACTGGCAGGAACACGTGCTTTCCATTGCATGCGCCCTGTTCCTTTGGGGCATAGCGACAACGATTCTCAAGCGAAGGGGACGGGCTTGGCGACCTGGATTGGATGCATTCACCACGGTGGGTAGTTTGTTAGCGACCTATTGGATGCTGCAATTCGTCCATGCCAATTGGCTCTATTGGATGGTGGTCAACTCCGCAGCCATTGTGTTGTATAGCAGCCGAAAAATGAGGTGGACCGTGGGGTTATTTGTACTGTACACATTGCTGGCAATTGAAGGCTGGTTTGACTTTTTTCCATGAATAAGGTCATCACACGCATTGCCATTAGTGGGGTCGAATCCACAGGGAAAACCACCCTGGCTTTGGCACTTTCGAAGGCCCTTGGTGCAGAGGTGGCTTTTGAATCCGCACGCAATGACCCAAGGGTGCGAGCGGGTACGATTGAACAGCCCGATTTGAAACGATTGGCAAATGCGCAATGGCACGCCTGCTTGGCAGCCGAAGAGCGAGCGTCCAAGTCGCAATCTTCAGCAGTAATCTCCGATACGGATTCCACGGTGATTCGAATGTGGGGCCGATGGGTATTCGATGCCGAAATTCCGGGGCTGGAAGACCTGGAAAAATGGGCGGATATCACCTTGATTTGTGCGCCGAATATCCCGTGGGTTGCAGATCCCTTGAGGAGTTTGCCAGATTTGAGCGACCGTCAAAAATTGCATCAACACTACTTGGATGAACTCCAGAATCGCGCGGACCATCCATGGGTACTGATCGACGGTTTAACCCAAGAAAAACGGCTCGAACAAAGTGTCCGAGCCGTCCAATTCTTTCGGAGTGATTCCAGCCTCAGCGAATGATAAACTTTACGGGAATCGTATACTGAACACTCACCGCTTTTCCGCGCTGTTCTCCGGGTTCAAAAGTTGGCAAACTCTCGACAACCCTCGTTGCTTCCGCATCCAGTCGAGAATCCACTTCCCGCAATACCCGGACGTCGCGGACTTTGCCGTCCTTTCCAACCACGAAATAAACGAATACCGTTCCCTGGATCCCTGCATCCTTCGCAATGGGAGGGTACTTGGTGTTTTTCGAAACGTACTTAATGATTTCAAGCTGCGTGCATTGATGCCGCTCGTCGCCACGCAACTTTCGGCAGTCGCCCATGGCCGGCATATTCTCAACAATCATGAAGGCCACATCCTCCTCCTCTTCTTCGTAATCCTCGATGATCTCAATCTCCGTGTCCTCATCCAATTCAATGTCCTCAATCTCTAATTCTTCCTCAATTTCTTCCTCATCATCCACAATTTCAATGACGGTTGTCTGCTGCGGTGGTGGTGGTGGTGGTGGCGGTTGAACGATATTGACAGGGATCTCCTCGTCTTCGAGCAAATCCGCTTCAAAATCCAGGGAACGGGTGATGGCCACATCGTAAGATGTCCATGCCAGGGCACTCAACAGCAGGGAGAATGACGCGACGAACCCTATGGCTCGCCATGCCGATCGCTTGTTTTCTAAATTCGCTTGAGGCGTTTTACGACTGAGCATGTTGCTTTTCTATTGGGGTTCGAAATTAAGACAACTTTGGCATTGTAGCAGCAGAATCGTGGAACTTAACAACGGCGAAGCTTAATTCCAGCATCCGTATATCCATCGGAAGAGCAGGCGACCCGCACCCACACCCAATCCATCTGCGAACATATCACCAAAACTACTGGTTCGGCCTTCGAACCATATTCCCTGTGCAAATTCCAAGCCAAAACCGTACATCACAAGGACTGCTGCCGCAAACCATTTGTATTGCCGCACGGAACCCGACTTGCCGAGTGCGATAAAAACGCTCGAACTCAAAAACATGAACATCATCAAGTGGATCAGCTTATCCATGTGCAATTCCCCAAGCCAATTGGATTGTGGCAAATCCTTCCCGGGTATCGCATGCAATCCGAAGATGAGCAAGGCCCATAAACCGGGGACGACTGCATGCCGAAATTGGAAATCCCCTGCCACGCCCGATTCGTTGAGGTCTCCCCTCATGCTTTCTTTCGCATTAACTGATTAGGGCAGCGTATGCTTCTGCCGTCATCAACGCCTCGAATTCTGCCGTATCCGCGATTTTCATTTTGATGATCCAGCCCGTGCCATAAGGATCGTTATTGACCGCCTCGGGCGTGTCTTCTAGCGCCTCATTGAACTCGGTGACCACACCGGACAGAGGGCTAAACAAATCGCTGACGGTTTTCACGGCTTCGATGGAACCAAACACTTCCTCCACAGCCACCTCTTCATCCACTGTTTCTACTTCGATAAAGACGATGTCTCCAAGCTCTCCTTGGGCATAATCGGTGATTCCCACGGTGGCGACGTCCCCTTCCAGTTTCACCCACTCGTGTTCCTTGGTATACTTGACGTCATCCTTGTATTCCAGACTGGCTTCCACGTTTCCTCCTTTCGCTCTTCTTTAGGACGCGCAAATGAGTCGGTTCGATTGATGGTTGGTCCATTCAGGGTTTCTCGACCTTTTGCAGTTGCTCTTTACGATAGGGCTTCGCCAGGTAGGCATCCATTCCGGCATGCAAACAGCGCTGCTCGATGCCTTCCTTGACACTACCGGTCAAGGCCAGGATGGGTAGATGCGTCCCATCGCCATGTTCCTGCTCCCACTGGCGGATAGTGCGTGCCGCCTCGTAGCCATCCATCACCGGCAGGTCGCAATCCAGTATCACCAGG
>ENA-OWPI01001145-OWPI01001145.1-marine-metagenome-genome-assembly--contig:-NODE-1145-length-31068-cov-42.322287_pt1 | contig 31068 bp, 25 predicted proteins | sample MGYA00238138_ERZ651775 | MGnify/ENA primary metagenome ERZ651775 (study PRJEB26906, sample SAMN06265043) | marine metagenome | isolation source: Helgoland LTER site | place: Germany:Helgoland, sampling...
AGCATATACATAAACAGTGTAATTATTTAGACCCGGGGTTGTATATGTAAATTCAACATTACCACTAGCGCTTTCAATTACTTCTCCATTTCCAAATCTAAATTCATAATTTATTGCGTCTGTAGCTGATGCTGAACAGATTATAATCCCACTACCATCGCCATTTAAATTATCATTGTTTTGTCCAACAATATCAATTGTTAAATTTAAGTTTGAAGGAATAATCTCTTCGATAGTAATTCCTGAATTTTCTCCTCCATTGCTAGATTTTTCACTTGAACATGAAGTGGCTAACAAAAGAATAAGGGTGATTAAGTTTTTCATGTTTAAATTTTAAGGTCATAAATATAATTAAAAAGAGAGAAATAAATAATCATTTCTCTCTTTTTAAAATATTATGATATTATAATGTATTACTGCTCATTTGTGAGTATTATATACCAAGCCAAGCCTTCAAAACCTACAGTTTTAAGAGTTAAGGTATTTGATGAACTATCGATAATTTTGTAGGCATGGGTTCCTCCAACATAAAATCCAAAAAATCCATTTCCATCAAGGTAAATGTGTTCCTCACCACCTGGAGCACCTATAGTCCAATTTGATGTAAAATCTTCAGTCGGATAGTACTCATATTCATTATTTCCGTTAGCTTCTAGTCCTTGATCTCCTACAAATTCATCAGCTAGTGGTGGAGCTTTTCCAAAAATACTACCAAAAGTTTCAACAGTTAAAATTCCATCAGGTGTAAACGTGTATCTGTCATCGTACATTCCTGTGTCTACTTTATCAAATGCTGCAGCTTGCCACCAGTCTGGCGTATCTAAATCAGATGGGCCAACACCCATATGTCCAAACTCTTCGGCCTTTACTCTCCAACTTCCAGTGTACATAGCTTCTAATAGTTCTGCTGGTGGAGAATATAAGACTAATACATCTAAAGAAATAGATGTATTAGAAACAACTCCAGCTGTTCCAATTGCGATCACTGTAACGTCATAATTACTCAATCCAGTCGTAGAAAAGTTGTAAGTAATCATTCCACTAGGAGACATCGTTTCTACTCCATTACTAACAAATTTATAAGTAATTGCATTGTCTGCTACAGCCGTCAAATGAACTGTACCACTACCATCTCCATTTGGATTATTATCATCAGCCCCTACAATATCTGCTGAAACTTGTAAATTAGTAGGGTTGACTATATCACCAAATTCGTGATCTTCTGTTTCGCAAGAAGTAAAAACTAATGCTATAATTACTAATAGAGATTTAAATAAATATTTAATTTTTTTCATTGTTATATTTTTTTAATTAACCAATTTTATTTCATCAAAGTGATAAACTCCTTCTCCAGTATTTCCAAAATCATAAAATACAATAAAAGATACGTAATCTAAATCAGGTGCTAAACTAAAATCATATGTTAAAGTTTCCCACTGATTAGCTACTGTTGTTGTCATATCAAACTCATATGTTAGACCATCAACATTTCCTTCAATAGTCTCTAATTTAACCTTAACAACTTTACCAGCTTCTGGTGAGTAAGATTGAATTTGAATTTGATTCATTCCAGCAGAAGAAAAATTAATAGGGTCAACTGAAATTCCCATTCCACCCCATACTTCTGATCCTTCTGTCTTAGTACATTGCATAACATTTGCTGTTGTATTAGTTCCAGAACTATTAGGGTTTTCAACAATCTGAACTCCTTCAACACCACCAAAAGAGAAGTTTCCTGGTAAGTCACCTTCAAAATCTTCAATTGCTATACTCGGAGCTTGTGTAGGAATATATTCACCTAATCCAACTTGAATTTCATCAAAGTGATAAACTCCAGCTGATTGATTTCCAAAATCATAAAACACAATAAATGATACGTAATCTAAATCAGGAGCAGCCGAGAAATCATATGTTAAGACTTCCCATTGGTTTGCTACTGTAGTGGTCATATCAAATTCGTAAGTCAATCCATCAACATTTCCTTCAACAGTTTCTAATTTAACTTTAACTACCTTTCCTGCCTCTGGTGCATATGAATTAATTTTTATTTGATTTGTTCCATTAAAGTTAATGATTCCATCAACTGCAAATCCCATACCTCCCCATACTTCAGCTCCTTCAGTTTTAGTAAACTGCATTACTGTAGATGTAGTATTTGTTCCAGAAGGATTGGGGTTAGATACTAATTGAACTCCTTCAACTCCACCAAACGAAAAGTTTCCAGGTGTATCACCTTGAAAATCCTCAACGGTAGTAAAGTTAGATACTGCAGGAAGAGACAATCTAATGTTATCAAAATAATATGAAGTATCATCTCCAACATTTCCAAAATCAAAGAATATTACAACCCTATCATAATCTTGTGATAAATCAGATCCACTAAAGTCGTAAATTAATGTTTCCCATCCTTGATTTACAGTAGTTGTCATATCAACTTCAGTATTAATATCTGGGTTAGCTGAGTTTTCAAGTTTTAGCTTAACAACTTCTCCAACTTCTGATGTCCAAACATCAACTGCTATATTATTAAGTGATGAAAAATCAACAGGTTCGTCAATAGTTAAAAATGAACCAGCCCATACTTCAGATCCGCTAAACTTTACTGATTGAGCAACAGTACTACTAGTATTAACACCAGATGGATCTGGGTTAGGAATCACAGTACTTTGAGCATTTCCAAAATCAACAAACGAATAATTTAATGTTGGATCTTCAAAATCAATAGGCATTAATAATGGGTTAACTATGGTAACTACCTCTGAGTATTCAGTTGTAGCTGCTCCACCACTTAATGCAACTACCGTAACAGTGTATTCTCCAACATTTGAATACGTGTATGTTAATGTCTCTCCAATTTGTAGCGGAGTTGGCGCCTCGTCAGCTCCTTGATCTCCAAAATAAACCTCAAAAGATGCAGCTAAATCTGCAGATGCAGATACAGTTATATCAAAAGCATTGCCGGGAACATTATTAATCGTTACTAATAAGTTTTCAGGTGCAGAATAAGATACTACAACAGAGACAACTGTTGAAGTTACTTCACCATTTAAACCAACTGCTGTTATGATTGCCTCGTAGGTACCCTCAGGATATGTATTTACTACAGAGTTTCCTGGATTTACTGAGTCAGAGGAATCAGAACCATCACCAAAATCAACAGTATAACTAACAACCCCTTCACCAGTAGGTGTAATTGTAACTACTCCAGTGTTATCTTGAGTTATGCTAATCATTGCTGATACATTTGTTGGGGCTTGAATAGTCTCAACAAAATCAATGTTATTTTCTATTTCTTCTACACAAGCAAATATTAGAGCAGAAGCAAGAAATACGTTTAATAAATATTTTAATTTTTTCATGTTTTTGTATAAATTAATTTTTAGTAACCAGGATTTTGAGTCAAACCAGAAATATCAATTTCCGCTTGTGGAATTGGGAAAACTTCATGTTTTCCTTCAACAAAACCATTAATTTTGGAAGCTGCTTGATTAGTTCTTACTAGATCAAAAAATCTGTGACCCTCCATTGAAAGCTCAAAGTTTCTTTCAGCCCAAATAGCATCTGTAAGGGCAGTTCCTGTAGCTGTAATATCATGATCTTGGTCTCCAAAAGCTCTTCTTCTAACTTCATTTAAGTACTGTTGAGCTAAAGCATCACTAATACCACCTCTATTATTGGCTTCAGCAGCCATTAATAAGACATCAGCATATCTAATTATTCTATAATTATTTAAATAATTTAATTCTGTTTGAGCTCCACTTTGTCCAGCTCTAGGAATATATTTATTATTGTAGTAACCTGTATGCTCATATCCTTCTGTGTAGTTTGCTCCTGTTGCAGCAGAATAAGCAACCATATCTAAAATTGAAGCATCTCTTCTTGAATCTCCTTCTTCAAATGATTCATATAAAGAATTTACTGGTACATTAAAACTCCATCCTTGAGCGTATTCAGGTCCATCCCATCCTCTTGGTCCGTTCATTATTATTCCATAATTTCCTTCTGAGCATTGTGGGCAACCCCAATCATACCAATTTGATGTATTAGTGTATTGAATTTCAAATACAGATTCTGGCCCGTTTTCACCAAAAGATAAAAATTGACTTCCATAATCTGAAACTAAAGAGTAAACTCCAATAACTTGATCAAAAGCTGCTGCCGCTTCAGTAAATTTATCTTGGTATAGTAATACCTTCCCAAGTAGAGCATTTGCTGTAAATTTATTAACTCTTCCTACTTGACTTTGAGAATTAGGTAAACTCGAAATTGCATTTTGAAGATCAAGCTCAATTTGTGCATAAACTTCTTCTTTAGGAGTTCTACTTAATGTTCCAGCATCTCCGGCTGTTAATCTTTCGTTAACAAATAATGGAACATCTCCGAAGAATCTTACTAATTCAAAATAGTAATAGGCTCTTAGGAAATAAACCTCTCCGTAAAGGGCGTCTTTATTTTCAAAATCTAATAGAGATTTATTTTCTTCCATATAATTAGCTCTATTGACACCTTCATATAACCACTGCCAAATTGATCTTAAATTATCATTGTTTGGATAATGAGTCATATCATCAATTTGTTGTAGACCAAGATAATCTGATGCACTTTCGCCTCCACATAGAGAATTATCAGAAGCTATATCTCCAATTTGCATGTTAAAAAACAGCCATTGAAGTGGATCGTAAGTTCCTATCAATGCAGCATCATAATCATTCTCTGATTGAAAGTAAACGTCTGCAGTAATAGCATAACCTTCTATTGGTTCGTAGTCAACGTGATCAGCACATGTGTATGACAAAATGCTAATAGTCAGTAATAAAAATATTTGTTTAATCTTTTTCATAATTTCTATTATTAAAATTTAATATTTAATCCCATAGACCAAGTTCTTGGTTGTGGGTAGGTTCCTATATCAATACCAGTGTTTAATACTCCACCGTTTGAAATTTCTGGATCATAACCAGAATATTCCGTTAAAGTAAGTAAGTTTTTAACTTGTGTATATGCTCTGATTTCATCAAAACCAATTTGATTTGCAAACGATTCTGGAAAAGTATATCCTAGTTGAATATTTTTTATTCTAAGGTAGCTTCCGTCTTCAATGTATCTATCAGATGCTCTTCTGTTATTATTTGAATCAATAAATGAGACTCTAGGTTCTGAATTACTTGTCCCAGCTCCAGTCCATCTATCTAATGTTGAAGCAAATCGATTAGTATAATTTAAGTTCCTTTCATAAGCTCTGTAAATGTCATTTCCAACTGAAGCGTAAGTAAATACACTAAAATCAAAATTCTTATAATCAACAGCTAAATTCCACCCAATTGTAAAATCAGCAAATGGATCTCCGATTTCAGTTCTATCACTGTCATTTATAATCCCATCCGAATTAACATCAACAAATCTTATATCTCCAGGCGCTGCCCCATTTTGTGTAGCATGTGAATTAACCTCTGATTGAGATTGGAATATTCCATCTGTCTTATAACCAAAAAAGTATCCAGGGCTATATCCTTCTTCAAATCTTACAATTGGAGTGTAAGGAATTCCATATCCAGCTCCCCATATATACCTGTCTCCATTGTTTATTTCTAAAACTTCATTATCTGATGTTGTGAAATTAAGGTTTGTGCTAACATTAAAGTCTTTTCCTATAGTTGTATTATACGAAAGTGAAGCATCTATACCAGTACTTTGGGTTTTACCAATATTAGTAGTTGGAAAACTAGGTGTACCAAGATAAAGAGATAAATTAGGACTAAAGAGTAAATCATCAACTGTTTTCTTAAAATAATCAACTGTTATTGAAAGTTTATTATCAAATAGTCTAGTATCAATTCCAAAGTTCATCTGAACTTGATTTTCCCAAGAAACATCCTCATTAGGAACAGATCCAAGTGCAGAACCATTAATTATACTTCCATCAAAAGTATAGCTAGGAAAAGTAGAAATAAGTGCAAATTGAGGGTTGATATTATCATTTCCAAGAGACCCATAACTAGCTCTAAACTTTAAGTAATCTAAAGGAGCATCGCCAAAAAAGTCTTCCTTTGAAATTACCCAACCTAAAGAAGCAGAAGGGAAAAATCCAAACTTATTGTTTGTACCAAATGATGTAGATCCATCTACTCTTCCAGTGAAAGAGAAGTAGTATTTTTCATTAAAATCATATAATAACCTTGAGAAATAAGAAACATTTCTACCAACATACTGCCAAGAACTTGAAGTTTGCTGAGATGCATTACCAGTAGCAGCACTGATATCTGCATAGGCCCAAGAGTTAAAAGGAACGTCTTCATTAAATGCACCTATATACTCACCTTTATTTTCTCCAATTGAAAAACCTAGCACCGTTTGAAAGTTATGATTTTCATTAACTGTAAAGTCATAATTTGCATATGTTTCAAAAGTGTAGTTGAAATAGTTTGTTTTAGATTCTGATATTCTATTATGAGTCGAAACAATTGTACCTTCTGCATCAACAGAAACTATAGGACTTAAATCTTCATTAGCATTTGTAGCATTGTGACCACTACCATAAAATGCTAAAGGAATAAAGTTTTTGTTATAGATATCAACAAATGTATAACCAAATCTAGAAGTAACTTTTAAATTATCCATTAAATCATGTTGTAATTCAATCTTACCAGTTAACTTATTAGTGTTTCCTTCGTTATATGTATTATCAATTTGAGCTAATGGATTAATTATTTCTTGAGTAATTGTTTCACTAATTCCAAAACTTCCATTTTCATAAGGACTAACCGTTGGGTCAAAATTTAGTGAGTTAGAAAGAACACTATTTATTCCATTTTCAGGAAGACCTTTTCCTTTAATATTAGTGTAATTTGTGTTAACTAATAATTTAGTTTTATCAGTTAAATCAGTATTAATATTTGTTGTAAAGTTAGTTCTATTAAAAAAAGATTTATCTGATGGACCGACGACACCGTCTTGACCTAAATAACCAGCTGAAACGTAAAAAGATGTTTTATCACTACCTCCAGATGCAGTAATAGAATGATTAACAATTGCAGCATCATTAATCACTTCTTCTTGCCAGTTAGTACCTTTACCTAAACCAGAAAGATCTGGATAGATTAATCCTTCTCCAGCTGCCATACTAGCTTCATTTAAAATAGCACCATATTCACTTGCATTTAAAACATCAATCATTTTAACAACAGATTGATTACCTACTGAAGTACTAAAATTAAAAGAAGTATCAGAATTTCTTTCTCCAGACTTGGTTGTCACAACGATTACACCACTACCTCCTTTAACACCATATATAGAAGCTAGAGCTGCATCTTTCAAAACATTAACAGACTTAATATCGCTTGGATTTAGTGAGTTTAAATCATCAATTGATTGCGAAACACCATCAATAACAACTAATGGAGAATTACCAGCGTAAGATGTAATACCACGAATTAAGACTGTAGGTTTAGAGCCAGGTGATCCACTAGAAATAATATTTATTCCAGAAGCTTGACCTTGTAAAGCATCTTCAACTCTTACAGGTTTTATTGCTTCAATAGCACTTGAACTAACTGTAGAAACAGCGCCAGAAATATCACTCAGTTTCTGAGAACCATAGCCAATTACCACAACTTCATCTAATTCGCTTAGATCTTCTTGTAAAACAACAGAAATATTTGACTGCATACCAACAACAACAGATGTTGTTTGGTAACCTAGATAACTAAATACTAAATTAGAGTCTGAACTAACATTTGAAAGCGAAAAATTTCCGTCAAAATCAGTAACAGCACCATTATTAGAATTTTCAACACTAACATTAACTCCACCCAAGGGAATAGAATTAGAGTCTTTTACATTTCCAGAAATATTCTGGCTCTGGATAGTAGAGAACATTGTTCCTGTAAACAGACATAAATTTAAAAGTAATATTTTCATGAATTTTTATTTAAATAATTTTTATTATAAATATTTACTAGTTTTCAAATTATTAAGGAATTAATAAAAAGCTTTTATTTAATTAGTAATAACTCAAAATAGTGTTCGCTAATTTAACACATATGCAATAATTTAGAACATGACAATTGAATTTTTCAATTAAAAACAGTAAAATCGAATAAAAAATATTTAATTAATACTAAAAAATAGATATAACTGAGAATTCAATAATTATAACACGAAAACGTTATAGTAGATAAAATATGCTTCAAAAGTGTTATTAATTGATTGAAATGTGTTATTTAAAATAAAAAAGCATCCCGATTTCTTAAAAAAGAAAAAGGAAAGCTTTCCACTGGTTTTGTAAAAAACCTCTAATAGATAATTTTTACCTATTAGCAACACAACATTTTAATTGCGGTCTGGACGGGACTCGAACCCGCGACCCCCTGCGTGACAGGCAGGTATTCTAACCAACTGAACTACCAGACCGTTGCTTTAAGCGGAGCAAATATACACTCGATTTTTTATACCACAAATAATTTTATATAAATTATTAATTTATTGTAAAATAAATAAATTTATAAGATTAAAATGGTTATTTAAGAAGATTGTCTAATGCAGCAGCATATGTGTCTTTGGGAGCTACACCTACATGCCTATCTACCAATTCACCATTGCTAAATACTAAAACCGTAGGGATATTCCTTACCCCATATTTGGCAGCAAATTCTTGATTTGAATCAATATCTACTTTTCCAACAATAGCTTTATTTTCATATTCACTACTAATTTCATCTATAATTGGTCCGACCATTCTGCATGGTCCGCACCAAGCAGCCCAAAAATCAACCATTACAGGTTTGTCACTTTTTAATACTGTTTCCTCAAAACTACTATCTGTAATTTCCAATGCCATATCTTTTATATTTTATATGTTAAAAATCAAAATTAATTAAAAAAATATTACTAATTATTACTTAAACTTTTTAAATAATTGAAATGAGCTTTTTTCTTACCTGATGCAAATCTCGTTTTACGTTTTGATAATGTATAAAAATCATTTTTTAGCTGCATTAACAATCCCTTAATTGTTGGATTTAAATCTTTTTCTTCCATTAGTAAATTTATTCTATCTACAAAGTGAAGCTGTAGTCTTTGTTCAAATAAATCCTCCTCAATAAATGACTTAGTAGATATTGCTTTAAATAAACTTTGTAGTAACTGCTCAACGGTCAATGCATTACCTAAAAGAGATTCTTGAGCAGATAACATTCTGTTTAGTTTACTTACACTCAAGAATCTATTTAAAGCACCAATTTGCAAATCTTGAAAAGATGCTAAAACTCCTTCTTTCTTAATTTTTGAAATTAATCCCTTATTCATAAGCCAATTTTGTGTTTTCCATAGATTATCTTCTAAAAATAATAAAGCTTCTCTTTGCTTAGAAACATCAGTGTTTAAATATGTTGTAACTCCAGTTTGATTTGAATTATGGGTTGTATTATAAATTCCACCTACTATACTATGTACATGGTAAATATATCTTCTATAAACAGAAATTAGTTCTCCATATATTTCATTTAAATCTTCATAATTGGCATTTGGCTCTAAAGTCCAATTCTCAAGATTATTAGCTACAATCTTTAGATTTTTAATTCCATACATGCTAGCCTTTACTGGATCATCTCCAATATTTTCTGTTTGTGAATTAGGGTCATTACCATAACCGCCAAACATATAAATTGGATCTAATGACTTAGAATCAACAAACTTTCTTAAAATTTCTCTTTCATTTTCTGGGGTATCACCAAAATATCTATATCCCCATTCAATTGAATAATCATCATAAGGACCAAGCTGTCTTACAAATCTGATATTTTTATCGCCAGGTTGAGCTACATAATTATATCTAGCATAATCCATTATTGATGTTGCAATTCCAAATTTCTGAGTAAAATTTCCTGACCTTAATGAATCAACTGGGTATGCGCTACTAGCTTTCATATTATGAGGAAGACCAAGAGCATGCCCAATTTCATGAGAAATAACACGACGCATCATTTCACCAATTTCTTCTTCAGGGGTGTTTAAAGTTCTAGCTTTGGGATTTGCCGCGCCAGTTTCAATTAAATACCGGTTTCTATAAGACCTCAAGTGATTATGATACCAAATAATGTCACTTTCTAAAATTTCACCTGTTCTTGGGTCTGACACACTAGGACCAACAGCGTTTCTAGTCGTAGAAGCAACATATCTAACAGTTGAATATCGAATATCTTCAGCACTAAAGTTAGGGTCTTCCTCTTTTGTTGGTGGATCTTTTGCAATAATAGCGTTTTTGAAACCTGCTTTTTCAAAAGCTGTGTTCCAGTCCTCAATTCCCATTTTAAAATATTTTCTCCATTTAATAGGAGTTGCGGGATCTAAATAATATACTATTGGTTTTATTGGCTCTACTATAACTCCTTTTTTGTAGGCATCTAAATCAGAAGGCTCCAACCTCCAGCGTCTAACAATACTAAACTTATCTGATTTTAAAGCGTTAGAACTGTAATTAATTTTTTCAGTATTAAACCACCCTACCCTTTCATCTTCATATCTTACAGGCATTAAATCATCTGGAAGAGCAATAATTGAATGGTTAACCTGAAAACTAAATGACTTAGTTTGATTTTTTCTTGGAGCCTTATTTGCGCTAAAGGTAAGAGTGTGCAATACTTCTATATTTTGCGGAAAGCTTTTAGCGGAATCTATAAAACTTCTTTTTTTATCAACTCCTCCAATTTTATAATTTTCTTTATCATAGGATCTAATAATATTAAATCCTGGCGAGTCTGACATAAAATAAGCTGTAACATCAATTAAATAACTATCTTCATCAGAATTTTTTATTTCAAATGCAGCCAGAATGGGTTTAAAGTTGTTTTCAGAAACACTGATTGAAATTGGATCATTACTATCAGCAATATTTGAATAACTAACCTCTTTTAATAATATTTTTTGTCCATTTTTTACAAATTCTACAACATGTTCCGCTGTTTTAGATCCTGCATTAAGATATCCCGAGTAATCAGCAGGAACCTGAGCTAATCGAGTAACAACTAAAAGCTCTTTTTTAAGCAAGCTTTTATCAATTTCAAAATATAATTCATTTTTTTTATTTTGGTAGGTAGTTATTAAACCTTTGTCAACTTTCATGTTAACAGTAATGGAGTCAATAGATTTAAGATGCTCGATTGATTTAGCTTTTTGAGCGTAAAAATTAATATGAGCTATAAAACTCAACAATAAACATAATAATAATCTCATTTTTTTTTAATTTAATTTAAAATAAATCTTTTCCTTATCTAATTCATCTAATAGCTCCTGAGAAATATTCACTTTTTTATTTTCACTGATCATGTCTACCTTCACCTTTTCAACATCATCATAAACAACAAAATTAAGTCGATGACTACCTTTAAATTTTTTAATTATTTGATTTAACTTAACTAACTTATTATTATCAATTTCATTAATTTTTAATTGAATGGATAGTTTTTTTGCAAACGAATCTAAAACATCATGCAATAATTTAAAACTATTAAATTGTATCCTCGGATCTCCTTTTTTTCCAGTATCTCTGTTTTGCCATCCTTCCTTAATAAAAGCTTTAATAAATAAAAAGTTATTAATAATTAAAAAGTGTTTAAACTTTAAATAATCCTCTCCAAAAATTCTAAATTCATAGGAATCTAAATAATCCTCCATAATAAATGATGCCCAACCCTTTCCTTGCCTACTTATTCTGTGCTCAACTTCAGTAAGAATTCCTCCAAAAGCTAATTCTTTATTAATAAAATTTTCCATGTTTTTAAATGCAGTGACATTAGAATTGCAGAAAGTGTTCATTTCAATTTTAAAATCATCTAACGGATGTCCTGAAATATATATTCCAACTACTTCTTTTTCTCTAGCTAATTTTTCTAATGGGTCCCATTGATTACAATTAGGAATAGATGGTTCAGAGAATTGAATCTCACTAGAATTTTCAAATAAACTAACTTGAGAGGAGTTAATGTTTTCTTGATATTTTGAAGCATGGCGTATTGTTTTCTCTAAAAATGTTATACCATCTCCATCATCATTAAAATACTGGGCTCTATGAACATTATTAAAACAGTCAAAAGCTCCAGAAGAAGCTAAATTGTCAAAAGCCTTTTTGTTAGCAGCTCTAAGATCAATTCTTTTAGCTAAATCAAAGATTGAATTGTAGTTTCCCTCTTTTTTTCTATTATTGACAATTGTAGCCACCGCATTAGCTCCAACTCCTTTAACTGCACCCATTCCAAATCTAATTTGATTTTTTTTGTTGACAGAGAATTTATAATATGACTCGTTAACATCAGGTCCTAAAACATTTAATTTCATTCTTTTACATTCTTCCATAAAAAACGTTACGGACTTAATATCATTCATATTATTAGAAAGAACTGCGGCCATGTATTCTGCAGGGTAGTTAGATTTTAGATAAGCTGTCTGGTACGCAATCCATGCATAACAAGTTGAATGAGATTTATTAAATGCATAACTCGCAAAGGCCTCCCAATCCTTCCAGATTTTTTCTAATTTTTCAATATTTAACCCTTTTGCTGAAGCCTGAGTTAAAAATTTGGGCTTCATTTTATCAAGAACAGACTTTTGTTTTTTCCCCATTGCCTTTCTCAAGACATCAGCTTCACCCTTTGAAAAATCGGCTAATTTTTGTGACAACAACATTACTTGCTCTTGATATACTGTAATGCCATAAGTTTCATTTAAATACTCTTCCATTTCTGGCAAATCGTAATCTATTTTTTCATCACCATGTTTTCTATTTATAAAGCTTGGTATATACTCCATTGGTCCAGGTCGATAAAGAGCATTCATTGCAATTAAATCATCAAAAACAGTAGGTTTTAAATCTCGAAGATGTTTTTGCATACCAGCAGATTCATATTGAAAAACACCGACTGTTTCACCTCTTTGAAATAATTCAAATGTTTTTTTGTCGTCAAGTGGAAAATTATCTGGATCTAAAACAATACCGTGCTTTGCTTTTACAATTTTTACCGTACTTTTTATTAGCGAAAGTGTTTTTAGTCCTAAAAAATCCATTTTCAATAAACCAGCTTGTTCAACTACTGAATTATCAAATTGGGTCACATAAAGATCAGAGTCTTTTGCAGTGGCTACTGGAACAAAATTAGTTATATCATCTGGTGTAATTATAACTCCACATGCATGTGTTCCAACATTTCTTACCGAACCCTCTAAAATTCTAGCTTGACTTATTGTTTCAGCCTCTAAATCATTTCCATCTGAGATATTTAAAAGTTGATTAACTTTGTCTAAATCCTCTGGCCGAAATTCGCTCCTAAGTTTATTGGCTTCAGTTTCAAATATTGTTTTTAATTTTGACATATTTGGAACTAATTTAGCTAATCGATCAGCATCGTTTAGAGGTAAATCCAAAACTCTGGCAGTATCTCTAATTGATGATTTTGCTGCCATTGTTCCATAAGTTATAATTTGTGCAACCTGAGTGTCTCCATACTTATTTATTACATAATCCATAACTTTACCCCTTCCTTCATCATCAAAATCAATATCAATATCAGGCATACTAACTCTATCGGGATTTAAAAATCTCTCAAACAGTAAATCATACTTAATAGGATCAATATTTGTTATCCATAAACAATAAGCTACAACAGAGCCTGCAGCTGAGCCTCTACCTGGACCAACTGAAACATTCATTTTTCTCGCTTCCCTAATAAAATCTTCTACAATTAAAAAATATCCCGGATAACCAGTTTTTTCAATAGTTTTTAATTCAAAATCAATACGCTCAGTTAGCTCAGCTGTTAATTCAACATACCTTTTTTTTGCTCCTTCAAAAGTCAAGTGCCTCAAATAATTATTTTCACCTCTTTTACCAGCATCTTTCAAATCATTAGGATCTTCAAATTCACTTGGTATTTCGAATTTTGGCAGTAAAACATCCCTGAATAAGGAATAAGTTTCAATTTTATCTACAACCTCTTGTATGTTAATTATAGATTCTGGACAATCTTCAAAAAGAGATTTCATTTCATCTGAAGATTTATAATAATATTCGTGGTTTGGTAATCCATATCTAAAGCCTCTGCCCTTGCCTATTGGTGTAGATTGTTTTTCACCATCTTTAACACACAATAAAATATCGTGAGCATTAGCATCTTGCTTTTCACAATAATAATTATTGTTAGTTGCTATTAATTTAATATCATGAACTTTTGAAAATCTTTTTATGACTTTATTTACAACTCTTTCGTCTTCTTGATCATGATTCATTATTTCAAGATAAAAATCAGTTCCAAAATTTTTTTTCCACCACATCAAAGAATCCTCTGCTTGTTTTTCACCAATATTAAGTATTTTACTTGGGATTTCTCCAAATAGATTTCCGCTTAAGACAATAATGTCATTCTTATATTTTAGTATTAAATTTTTATCAATTCTAGGAACATAATAAAAGCCTTTAGTGTAAGCTATTGAAGATAATTTGGCTAAATTTTGATAACCATTTTTATTTTTAGCTAATAAAACAATTTGATATCCATAATCTTTAAAGGATTTATTTAGGTGATCTTCACAAACAAAAAATTCACAACCTAAAATAGGTTTTATTTGAGGTTTTATTTCATCACTTCCGTCACTGAGTTTAGAATTATCAATTATTATTTGCTTGTTGTATTTATTAATTTCATTTATAAATCGAAATGAACCCATCATGTTTGCATGATCAGTCAATGCGACAGCAGGCATATTATTTTTTGAAGTTGAATCAACTAAATCCTTAATACTAATTGTGGATTGAAGAACTGAAAATTGAGAGTGATTGTGAAGGTGAACGAAATTTGAATTGAGCAATTCTTTAGAAACTACAACATTTTGATCAGCAAAATTTTCAAGCTCATCATTTAACTTTTGCTTAATTAATGTAGATTTCTTTTTTAGATTGATATGTTTAATTCCCACTGGCTCAATCGAAGATTTATTTTGTTTTAAAAAATCTTCGTAATATCCGTCAGACTGTTCTAATTCAGTTAAAGAATAATTTTTAATTCTAATCAATTCTAAAAAACATCTAGCAGTAGCTTCAACATCAGCAGTTGCATTATGCGCTTCTGCAAAAGGCTTTGAAAAAAGAAAAGAGTGTAGTTCGGTTAAGGTTGGGAACTTGTATTTTCCCCCTCTACCTCCGGGTATCATGCACAATAAAGCTGTTTTTTCATAACAAGTGTCAAGAATATTTGCAACATCCAAATTATTTTGAAGATTTGCTCTATGAAATTCACAACCCATTATATTTAAATCAAACTTTACATTGTGACCAATAACAAATTTTGATTCTTTTACAGCTTCATTGAATTGTTTTAATACATCTAATAAATTATAACCATCTTTTTCGGCCAATTCTGTAGAGATACCATGTATTTTTTCTGAATCATAAGGAATATTGTATCCATCAGGTTTAATTAAAAAATCTTTATTATCAATACAATTACCGAGATTATCGTGAACTTGCCAAGCTAATTGAACACAACGAGGCCAATTATCAATATCTGTAACAGGTGCGTTCCACTTTTTAGGTAACCCGGTGGTTTCTGTATCAAATATTAAATACATTAATTAATCTGTAGTTTGCGTTAATGGAAGTCTGTAAAAAATGCCTTGAGAAACATTAACAGTTGATTCTCCAGAAGAGTTGTAAGCATTAAAAGTAAATGTTCCACTAATTTTAGAATCGGAAGTTATTTCATTAATTGAAATTTCTCCATCACTGAAATAAGCTATGCTAGCTATTCCATCATTTAATGTTGAATATTGAATAGTGTCTTGGTAAGTAGCTTCACCAATTAAATTTTCACGAAAATCATAAACGCCTATATTAATCGACGGGAATCTTAAGCTAATAGCTGAATTAAAATTGTTACCTGTGATTATTCCTTCACCTAAGGCATTTGTAGTAACATTAAAGTTTGTTGCCTCCCAATTATTAGAGCCGTTTATCGTTGCCTGGAATGCCGGAATTTTATATTCTATCTCAGAAGAACAACTTGAAATCAAAAAAGTAACGAATAAAATGTAGATGATTTTTTTCATAAAATTTAATTATTTATATAAAAGTAAAACAAAAAAACAAAAGAATTAATCAGAATTAGAAAATATTATTATATTTGCGCTCTCATTAATAACAGAGGTCGAGAACCTCACAAATTAATTATTATGCCAGTAAAAATTAGATTACAAAGACACGGTAAAAAAGGAAAACCTTATTATTGGATAGTCGCAGCTGATACCAGATCAAAAAGAGATGGTAAGTATTTGGAAAAATTAGGAAGTTACAACCCCAATGTAAACCCTCCGATAATAGAACTAGATGTTGATGGCTCAGTTAAGTGGCTTCAAAATGGTGCTCAGCCCACCCACACTGCTAGAAATATTTTATCATATAAAGGTGCAATGCTCAAACATCACTTATTAGGAGGCGTAGCAAAAGGTGCTTTAACATTAGAAGAGGCTGAAACAAAACTTGCAAGTTGGCTAGAAGAAAAAACATCTAAAATAGATTCTAAAATTAGCTCTCTTGAAAAAGAAGAAGCTAGTAAAAAAGCTAAAGAATTAGAAGCTGAAAAACTAGTTAATAAAGCTAGAGTTGAAGCCCAAGTAGCCGCTGCTGAAGAAGCTGTTGCTGAAGAAGCTCCTGCTGAAGAAGCTGTTGCTGAAGAAGCTGTTGCTGAAGAAGCTCCTGCTGAAGAAGCTCATACTGAAGAGGCTGTTGCTGAAGAAGCTGTAGCTGAAGAAGCTCCTGCTGAAGAAGCTCCTGCTGAAGAGGCTGTTGCTGAAGAAGCTGTAGCTGAAGAAGCTCCTGCTGAAGAGGCTCCTGCTGAAGAAGCTCCTGCTGAAGAAGCTCATACTGAAGAAACTGTAGCTGAAGAAGCTCCTGCTGAAGAGGCTCCTCCTGAAGAAGCTGTAGCTGAAGAAGCTCCTGCTGAAGAGGCTCCAGAGGATGATAAATAAATATTAAAAAAACATTTAATACATTTATAACCTGTTAATTTAAAATTAACAGGTTTTTTTATATGAAAGATTATTACTATTTAGGAAAAATTACTAGGAAATATAGTTTTAAAGGAGAAGTATTATTAAAAATTGATACTGATCAACCAGATCATTATAAAAAAATTAAATCTTTATTTATTTATCAAAAAGACAAACTGACTTTGCATAAAATTGAAGTTGTAAGATTTCACAAGGAGAAGGTTTTAAGAATAAAATTTAATGATATTAATTCCGAACAAGAAGCAAACTCAATAATTAATTGTGAAATTTATTTACCCTTGAACTCATTACCTAATTTATCAGGAAATAAATTTTACTATCATGATGTAATAAACTATTTAGTTATAGATGATAAATTTGGTGAAATAGGTAAAATTAAAAATATAAAGGAAAATATTTCTCAAGATCTTTTTGTTATAGATCATAAAAATAGTGATGTTTTAATTCCAATCCATGATGAATTTATTAGTAAAGTTGATAGGGACAAAAAGCAAATAACAGTAAAAACACCAGAGGGACTTATAGATTTATATATAAATTCTTAAAAATAAGTTATATTAACTTTAATTAATACATTCACATGAATTTAAATATTAACTCTGACATAAGTAAAGCAGAAACTTTGCCTTCAAGTTTTTATAAGGATTTAGAGTCATTTGAAATAATTAAAAATAAAATTTTCTTAAGAGCTTGGCATTGGGTAGGAGATGAAAATCTAATTGCCGAAAAAAATTCACTTTACCCATTTACATTATTGGAAGGCTTTTTGGATGAACCTTTATTATTATCTAGATCTACAGATAACAATATAAAATGTTTATCAAATGTATGTACTCACAGGGGAAACTTATTGCTCTTAAAGCCATGCAAATCAGCAAAAATTAGATGTATGTATCATGGTAGACGTTTTAAAAGTGATGGTAAATTTGAATTTATGCCTGATTTTGAAAAAACTAAGAATTTTCCAAGGAATTGCGATAATTTAAATTCTTTTTTAGTGAAAAGTTGGAACAAATTACTTTTTACTGCCTTCAACCCTATAGTTGCTATAGATAAAGTTCTTGATATCATGGATAAAAGAATTGGATTTTTACCCTTAAATAAAGCAATATTTGATTCTTCACTTTCTCAAAACTTTAAAATTGATGCACACTGGGCTTTGTACTGTGATAACTATCTTGAGGGTTTTCATGTTCCATTTGTACATAAAGACTTGAGTGAAGTTTTGGATTATAATAGTTATGAAACAGAAATTTATGATCATTGTAATTTACAAATTGGGTATAGCAACAAAAAAGAAGATTGTTTTATTTTTCCTAAAAATCACATTGATTATGGAAAAAATATTGCCGCATATTATTTTTGGATTTTTCCAAATATTATGTTTAACTTTTATCCTTGGGGAATTTCTATCAATGTAGTTAAACCAATAAATTTAAAATTTACAGAAGTTAAGTTTAGATCTTATGTTTTTGATAAAACTAAACTAAATAAAGGTGCTAGCAGTGATTTAAATAAAGTTGAAAAAGAGGATGAGTTCGTAGTTCAGAATGTACAAAAAGGAATAAATTCAGCATTTTACAAATCTGGAAGATATTCAGCGACAAAAGAAAAGGGGGTTCACCATTTTCACTACTTATTGTCTAAATTTTTAAACTCTTAAATTCTTGTTAAGAGAGTTAAAAAAGTTATTTCATATACAATAATTCAAGAAGCTTTGTTTATTTTTGTATAATCAAAAATCAATTTTATGAAACCAGATTTATTTGAAGCACCTGATTACTTTAATTTAGATGAGCTACTTTCCGAAGAGCATTTATTAGTTCGTGATGCAGCCAGAGAATGGGTTAAACGAGATGTTAGTCCGATTATTGAAGAATATGCTCAAAAAGCAGAATTTCCTTCTCAAATTGTAAGCGGATTAGCTAATATTGGTGCGTTTGGACCATATATTCCAGAACAATATGGTGGAGCTGGACTTGATTATATTTCTTACGGATTAATAATGCAAGAAATAGAAAGAGGAGATTCAGGAGTTCGATCAACTGCTTCAGTTCAATCTTCACTTGTAATGTTTCCGATATGGAAATATGGTAATGAAGAACAAAAAAAGAAGTATTTACCAAAACTAGCATCTGGTGAATATATGGGCTGTTTTGGATTAACTGAACCTGACCATGGGTCAAATCCTGGAGGTATGGTAACAAACTTCAAAGATAATGGAGATCATTATTTACTTAATGGAGCTAAAATGTGGATTTCAAACTCACCAATCGCACAAATTGCAATAGTTTGGGCGAAAAACGAAGAAGGACGAATCCATGGCTTAATTGTAGAAAGAGGCATGGAAGGTTTCTCTACCCCGGAAACACATAATAAATGGTCATTACGAGCTAGTTCAACAGGCGAATTAATTTTTGATAATGTAAAAGTTCCAAAAGAAAATTTACTTCCTAATAAATCTGGATTAGGAGCACCTCTAGGGTGTCTTGATTCTGCAAGATATGGTATTTCTTGGGGAGCAATTGGAGCTGCAATGGATTGTTATGATACAGCCTTAAGATATTCTAAGGAGAGAATCCAATTTGGAAAACCAATTGGTGGATTTCAATTACAACAAAAAAAATTAGCAGAAATGTTAACAGAGATTACTAAAGCTCAACTACTAGCTTGGAGATTAGGTAATTTAAAAAATCAAGGCAAAGCTACTACAGCTCAAATTTCTATGGCTAAGAGAAATAATGTTGAAATGGCTATAAAGATTGCGCGTGAAGCTAGACAAATTCTTGGTGGAATGGGGATTTCAGGAGAGTATTCAATAATGAGGCATATGATGAATCTTGAAAGTGTAATTACTTATGAGGGGACACATGATATTCATTTACTTATTACTGGCTTAGACATAACAGGATTAAATGCATTTAAATAAAAACACATGACAGTTGAAAAAATCAACAATTCTATTTTAAATCATAGAAAAGAATTGTTAAATCATAATCTATATTCAAATATTAAAACAATTGACGACTTAAGAGATTTTGTCCAAATTCATGTTTTTGCAGTATGGGATTTTATGTCATTATTAAAATCTCTTCAAACAAAATTAACCTGTGTATCAACCCCTTGGCTTCCTAATAATAATTCCCAAACAGCATATTTAATTAATGAAATTGTCCTTGCTGAAGAAACCGATATTAATCAAGTTGGTGAGAGAAAAAGTCATTATGAGTTATATTTAGATGCAATTAAATGTTTTGGTGCAGATACTAATGATATTGATCACTTCTTAAATAAATTAAATGATGTAGATATTTTCAGTGCTATTAAATCCTCAAATACCCCAAAGGAGGTGAAAGATTTTTTGGAATTTACCTTTAACATAATTGAAGAAGGAAAGCCTCACAAGGTTGCTGCAGCTTTCACATTTGGCAGAGAAAACCTTATTCCTAGTATGTTTACAGCAATATTAAAAAACTTTCAAAAGAACTTTCCTGAGCAAGATATTTCAAAATTGATATACTACTTTGAAAGACATATAGAATTGGATGAAGATGAACACGGGCCTATGGCTCTAGAAATGGTTAAAGAATTAGCAGAAAATGATCCAACAAAATGGAAAGAAATTGAAGAAGTTTCAATAGAAGCGCTAAAAAAAAGAATTGAATTATGGAATTCAATTGAAAAGATTATTGTAGGAAAAAAGGTTTTAGTTTAAATGAGAAAAGCGATTTTATATATTATTATTATTAGTGTATATAGTTGTGATATTTTTCGAGACGCAGAAGATATGGGTATTTATCCAGTAAACTATAAAATATTATCATTAGGTGACAGTTATACAATTGGTCAAAGCGTTTGTGACGAATGTAACTTTCCAATGCAACTTAAGGATTCACTGCAAAACACATTAAGAATAGACACTGTAAATGTTGAAATAATTGCAGTTACAGGGTGGACAACTACAGCACTAATTAATAGTGTTGATCCAGTTCTTGAAAACAATAGTCCTGACAATATTTTTAAAGAAAATGACTTAGTCACTTTATTAATTGGGGTTAATAATCAATACCAAAATAGACCATTTGAATTATATGAAAATGAATTTCCTGAGTTAGTAAATAAGGCTATAAGTTTAACTAAATCCCAAAGTAGTAATGATCTTATAGTGATATCAATTCCAGATTATGCATATACTCCTTTTGGACAGTCAGGACCTAATCCTTCTATTACAAGCCAAGAGATAGACATGTATAATACTTTTGCTGAGAATCATTGCCTAGAAAATGGAATCAATTTCATTAACATAACAGACATTACGAGGCAAGGATTGATAAATCCTGCACTTGTTGCAAGTGACAATTTACACCCATCAGAGCTAGCTTATAAAAAGTTTGTAGAAAGAATTTTTCCAGCTGCACTAGAAAAAATATTAGATTAATATTCTGGTGCAATTCTAATAATCAAATCTTTTAAGTCTTTTGTAATAGGTATTTGACATGAAAGTCTACTTGAAGATTTTAAGTTAAAGGCCTCTGAAAGCATAGCCTCTTCCTCATCTGATTTGTGATTCAATTTATGAGTGGATTCTATGTAACATTGACATGAAGCGCACATAGCCATACCCCCACATATACCGATCGATGCATCATCGGCTAGTTCATAAGACTTAATTAATTCCATAATATTCATGGACATATCTAACGGAGCTAAAACATTGTGTTTTTTTCCTAATCTATCAATTATAATAATATTAATATCAGTCACTATGAAATAGTTTTAACAACAGCTTTTTCAGCTTTTTTATGTGACCCGTCAAAACCCTTTACTCCAGAAACGGTAGTATATTTTAAAAGGAATTTTTTGTTTGGATTTAATATTTTGAAAGCTGACTGACACATTAAAGCAGCTTCGTGAAAACCACATAATATTAATTTAAGTTTTCCCGGGTATGTATTTACATCTCCGATAGCAAAAATTCCTGGAATATTAGTTTGGTAATCTAAAGAGTTATTTACTTTTATTGCATTTTTTTCTATTTCTAATCCCCAATTAGCGATTGGACCTAATTTTGGTGAAAGACCAAAAAGAGGGATAAAAAAATCAGTTTTAATCTGTGTTTTAGATTTGTCTGAATTCTCAACAATAATAGACTCTAAATTATTATTACCATTTAATCCAACTACTTCAGCTGGAGTTATAATATTAATTTTATTCAAATTTTTAAGATGTTGAACTTTTTCGACAGAATCAAGAGCGCCTCTAAATTCATTTCGCCTATGAACTAATGTTACTTCAGAAGCAATATCACATAAAACAACAGCCCAATCTAGTGCCGAATCTCCACCTCCTGCGATTACAACTTTTTTATTTTTAAATTTATTAGGGTCTTTAATGAAATACTCAAGTCCAGAACCTTCATATTTTTCAATATTATTAATTAATGGCTTTCTTGGTTCAAAACTACCTAAGCCTCCAGCTATTACAACAATCGGTGCTAAGTGTTTTGTTCCTTTATCGGTTGTTACAACAAAAGAGTTGTTTTCTTGTTTATCAATGGTCATAGCTCTTTCTCCCAAGGTAAATCCAGGTTGGAATTGAGAACATTGTTCCATTAACTTATCAATTAGACCATCAGCTAATATTTCAGGGTAAGCTGGTATGTCATAAATAGGTTTTTTAGGGTATATTTCAGAGCATTGACCTCCTGGTTTTGGTAAAACATCAATTAAATGACATTTCATTTTCATCAAACCTGCTTCAAATACAGCAAACAGGCCTACCGGTCCCGCTCCAATAATTAAAATATCAGACTTTATCATTTATGATTCAATATTAATAACATTTTGAATTTCTGGAGCATGTTTTTTTATAGTCATCTCAACACCCGATTTAAGGGTCATTTGATTGATAGTACATGTAGAGCAAGCTCCTTCTAATTTAACTTTAACAGTGTTTTTTTGAATTTCAATTAATGAAATATCACCACCATCTTTTTGAAGGAATGGTCTAATTTCATCCAATGCATTTTCAATTTTTTCTTTAATATTTTCAGACATAATAATTTATTTATTTGTTAACTGCTGAACAACCCGCCATAGTTGTAATTTTAATTGCTTCCGAGACAGGAAGGTCTTTATTTCTTTTAATAACTTCAGAAACTATCTTTTGAGTAATTTTCTTTAATTCTTCACTAATAATTGTCTCTTCTTGCATTGCTACTGGTCTACCAAAATCTCCAGCCTCCCTTACACTTTGAATTAGTGGAATACAGCCTATAAATGGTACTTCTAAGTCATCAGCTAAGTTCTTTGCGCCATCCTTACCAAATATGTAATATTTATTTTCTGGTAATTCTTTAGGTGTAAAATAAGACATATTCTCAATAATCCCTAAAACAGGAATATTAATTAGGTCTTGCTTAAACATGGCTACTCCTTTTTTTGCATCTGCCAAAGCAACATTTTGTGGAGTACTGACAATTACAGATCCTGTAATTGGTAATGCTTGTAGTATACTTAAATGTATATCTCCTGTGCCTGGCGGCAAGTCAATTAATAAAAAATCTAATTCTCCCCAGTTAGCATCAAAAATCATTTGATTTAGAGCTTTTGACGCCATAGGTCCTCTCCATATAACAGCTTGGTCTGATTTTGTAAAAAAACCAATAGAAAGGATTTTAACTCCATAATTTTCTACAGGCTCCATTTTACTTTTACCTTCAATCATAATTGATTTAGGTCTTTCCTCAGCAACATCAAACATAATTGGAATAGATGGACCGTAAATGTCAGCGTCAAGAAGTCCGACTGTAAAGCCCATTTTTGCAAGTGAAACAGCCAAATTTGAAGTCACGGTAGATTTCCCAACACCTCCTTTGCCAGATGCAATTGCAATGATATTTTTTATACCAGATATTTTTTTAGCTATTATTTGGTTCTTCTGCTTTTTAGCTACAACATTCTTAAAATTAATTTTTAATTTGAATGAAGAAAGAGATTCTGAGTTAAAGAAATTATTTATTTTTATTTCAGCATTTTTCTTGGCCTGAAGAGTAGGATTGGATATGTTAACGTCTAAAATAATCTCATCGGAAAAATTTACAATATTAATGAAGTCACAGTCATTAATATTTAACTCATTTAATTCTTTGAGTATTTCTATTTTATTTATTTTCAAAGCCTCTTATTATTTATGCAAATATAGTGCGAAAACTTGATTTTAATAAATGTATTGGATTTATAGTTCAATACTAGGGTCCCAGTATAATGAGTCAAATCTACTAACCTGATTATCAACAATTTCAATTCCTTCACTTTCTAAAAGATCTTTCATTAAATTAGAACCAAAAAAATGATGCTTACCTGTCAATAGACCTACTTTATTAACAACCCTATGAGCGGGAACATCAGCTAAATTATGTGAGGCATTCATAGCATAACCAACAGCTCTTGAACTTTTCGCAGAGCCTAAATATTTTGCAATAGACCCATAATTTGTTACTCTTCCATAAGGGATTTGTTTTACTACCTTGTAAACTCTATCAAAAAAATTGTCTGTATTTGGAGTCAAAACTAAATTTTAAATTTTATAAATGTAATAGGCTTGTCATTATTTAGAAATAAATTTTCATAATGCGTTTTAATTTCTATAGCTTCTTTTGGACTACCCGATCTTTTATAAATATCGTGATTAGAATATAATATTTCAGCGTTATTCATTGCTTGTAAAAGTCCAATTGTATAGCCATGTAAAAACTCACTATCAGTTTTAAGATTAATACATCCGTTGATGTTTAAAATTTTCTTGTATTTATTTAAGAACTCTAAATTAGTTAAACGATGTTTTGTTCTTTTAAATGTTATTTGTGGATCGGGGAATGTTATCCATATTTCAGAAATTTCATTTTTTTCAAACAAATATTCAACAAGTTCAATTTGAGCTCTAATAAATTTAACATTATCAATATTTTTTTCATTAGCTGTTTTCGCTCCTCTCCAGAATCTAGCTCCTTTAATGTCTATTCCAATGAAATTAACATCAGGGTTTTGTCTTGCAAGTTCCACTGAATACTCCCCTTTACCACATCCTAATTCTAGTGTAATTGGATTAGAATTATTGAAAACTTTTTTTGCCCATCTTCCTTTAAATTCGAAATTACCAGAAAGCAATTCTTCTCTAGTAGGTTGAAATACATTATCAAATTTTTCGTTTTCTTTAAATCTTTTTAGTTTATTTTTGCTTCCCAAATCTCATTATTTTAAAGAAATTAATTTAAATCTTTTGTTAAAGTGAAAGAAAATTCACTCCCAATCCCAAACTTTGATTCAACATAAATGTTCTCATTGTGAGCATCAATAATGTGTTTTACGATAGATAGACCTAAGCCAGACCCTCCTTGTTTTCTAGATCCACTTTGATCTACTCTATAGAATCTTTCGAAAAGTCTTGAGAGATGTTGTTCTTGAATACCTTCTCCGTTATCAGTAATTCTAACGATTAACTTATCAGAATTAATAGACTCTAAACTAACCTCTGTAGTTCCTTTGTTAGTTCCGTATTTAATTGAATTAATAACTAAATTAGTAATGACTTGTTGAATTTTATCTTTATCTGCAAAAACAATAATTGATTCTAAGTAAGGTTTGTTAAAAATTAGCTTTATATCATTTTTTTGAGCTTGAATTTCTAACTGATCATAAATGTTTTTAACAAGCTCAATTATATCAAATGAATCTTTTTCTAAATTTAAAGTTCCGGATTCTAACTTTGTGATCATATCCAAATCTTTAATGATATAGATCAACCTTTCAACACTAATTTTGGCCCTATTTAAAAACTTATCTCTAACCGAATTATCATCTATAGCTCCATCAATAAGATTTTCAATATATCCCTGTATCGTAAATATTGGGGTTTTTAATTCGTGTGCTACGTTTCCAATGAACTCTTTTCTAAACTCTTCTCTAACCTTTAGAGATTCTATTTCTAATTTATTATCTCTACTAAATTCACTAATATTATCCAATAACGATTTCATATCTGTATTAATATCAGCTTTGGATAGAGAAATAGAATCAATTAAATTTAATTCTTTATATAAATTTTTAATTTTTGAATAAATAAATGCCTCTATTCTTGATTGGATTATTAAAAAAGAGATGATAAACACTAAAGCTGCTAAGAAAATGAGTTGAAAATAAAAATAACTTAAGGTAGACTCTACCCAAAGAATAGCTCCAACGATAAGTGAAGTAACTAAAGAAATTGCAAATGAGGTCTTAAATGCAAATGAATACGAATTTTTAAATTTAAAGGACATTAGCTTACAAACTTATACCCAACACCTTTAATAGTTTTAAACGAAGAAGCTCCAATTTTTTCTCTTATTTTTCTGATGTGCACGTCAATAGTTCTATCTCCAACTATAACATCGCTACCCCAAACAACATCTAAAATCTTTTCTCTTGTAAAAACTGTGTTAGGACTTGATACTAACAAATATAGTAATTCAAATTCCTTTCTAGGTAAATTAAGCTCAATACCCTTCAGATTTACAGAGTATTTTGATCGATCAATAATTAAATCGTTTATTTGGATTATAGTTTGATCTTGTTCAGAACTTTTTCTACGTAAAAGAGCTTTAACTTTACTCAATAAAACTTTTGGTTTTATAGGTTTAGTAATGTAATCATCTGCTCCAGCTTCAAATCCGGCAATTTTAGAAAAATCTTCACCTCTAGCAGATAAAAAAGTAATAATTACATCGTTTAAATTATCAGATTTTCTAATTGCATCACATGCATCAATTCCATTCATATGAGGCATCATTAAATCCATAATGATTAAATCTGGAATTATTTTTTTAGCAATTTTTATCGCCTCTAATCCATTATTTGCTTTATAAATCTTATAACCTGCAGATTCAAGTGAATATGAGATGATTTCTAATATATCTGGTTCATCATCAACCAGTAATATTTTATAAGCCATTTCGAAGAGTTACAATTTTTACAAATATATGAACTAAATATTATTAAAAATTAATATAAATAATTGATAACATTTTAATAACATTAAATAAATGTTCAATTTTATTACGATGTATATTATTTTAAATACTTTTGAATATATGATAAACATTAAAGATATTTTTAAAATAAAAACTGAAGATGAATTTGAATTAATGGCAAATAAAATATTTGAATTTCAATTTAATAATAATAATATCTATAGATCATTTTGTGATTTAATTAATAAAAATCCATGTGATGTCACAAATTCAAAACAAATACCTTTCCTGCCTGTTAAGTTTTTTAAATCTCATAAAGTTTTAAGTTCTAATAAATCCATAGAAAAAACATTTATTAGTAGTGGTACTACAAAAACTAATTTTAGCAAACACCATATAATTGATCTCAAACTATATGAATCTAGTTTTGAAAGTTCATTTAAATATTTTTTTGGAGATATTAAGGAATATACAATTTTAGCATTACTACCTTCATATTTAGAGAATAAAAATTCATCATTAATTTATATGATAAATAAATTAATATTAAAAACTAATAAGCAGGATAGTGGTTTTTATCTCAATAATTATGATGAATTACGAAATAAATTAATAGCTCTAAAAAATCAAAAAGTTTTATTGTTCGGCGTCACTTTTGCTTTGTTAAATTTATTAGAAAAATTTACGTTTCAATTACCTAATTTGACTATAATAGAAACTGGTGGAATGAAAGGGAGAAGAAAAGAAATAATAAGAGAAGAACTGCATTTAATAATAAAACAAGGCTTTGGTACTGATCTAGTTTGCAGTGAGTATGGGATGACTGAGTTACTTTCACAAGCTTATTCACAAAAGAATGGAGTTTTTCAGTGTCCACCATGGATGAAAGTGCTCATTAGAGAGCCACAAGATGCCTTATCTTTTAAAAATAATGGTTCAACTGGGGGAGTAAATATAATTGATTTAGCAAATATTAATTCATGTTCATTTATTGCTACTGAAGATTTGGGTAGGAATAAAAGTAAAAGTGAGTTTGAAATTCTTGGCAGATTTGATAATTCAGATATTCGAGGTTGTAATCAAATGGTTTAAGTTTTTATATGAATTTTATTATGTAGGTGTTTCTTTTACCTTTATTAATTATTACATATTTGTCATTAATCAAATCTTTAGTTTGAATTAAATAATCCTCTTTGACTTTAGATTTATTAATCGAAATTGAATTTTCTTTGATGGCCCTCCTTGCTTCTGAATTTGAATTCAAAAAATCTGTTTTGGAGGATAAAGCAGATATCATATCAATTCCATTTAATAATTCGTCTTTATTAATTTCTGCAAATGGAACCCCTTCAAATACCTCTAAAAAAGTACTTTCATCGATAAGTTGAATATCTTGTTTAAATGTCTTGCTATATAATATAGAAGATGCCTGTTCAGCCTGTTTAAATGAATTTAGAGAATGAACAATTATTGTTATTTCTTTTGCTAAAACTTTTTGTAGTAATCTTTTATGAGGTTCTAATTTATGCTCATTAATTAGATTAGCAATTTCTTTCTCGCTTAAGAAAGTAAATATTTTTATATATTTTTCTGCATCTAAATCACTAGTATTTAACCAATATTGATAAAATTTAAATACTGAAGTTTTGTTAGGATCTAGCCAAATGTTTCCTCCTTCAGTTTTACCAAATTTTGATCCATCAGATTTAGTAATGAGTGGACAAGTTAATGCATATCCTTTTCCTGAATCTACTCTTCTTATTAATTCTGTTCCTGTTGTAATATTACCCCATTGATCACTACCACCCATTTGAATTGTACATTTGTAATTTTTATACAAATGTAAAAAATCATATCCTTGAACAAGCTGATAAGTAAACTCCGTAAAACTCATTCCTGCGGAAGATTCTGACGAAATTCTATTTTTAACAGAATCTTTAGACATCATATAGTTAACAGAAATATGCTTTCCTATATCACGAATAAATTCTAACAATGTGAATTTACTCATCCAATCAAAATTGTTGAGAATTAATGCACTATTTTTTTCTTTAGAATCAAAATCTAAAAAATGAGACAACTGTTTTTTTATTGCTTTTTGATTTTTAGATAATGTTATTTCATCTAACAAATTTCTCTCAGAAGATTTTCCAGACGGATCTCCGATCATACCTGTTGCACCACCTATTAAAACGATAGGCTTATGGCCAGAGCGTTGAAAATGAGCTAGTAGCATAATAGGCACAAGGCTCCCAATATGAAGAGAATCAGAAGTTGGATCGAATCCAGTGTAAGAAACTCTAAATGAGTCACTTAAATGATCATTGATGCCAGGCATTTCATCATGAATCATCCCCCTCCATCTAATTTCTTCAATAAAATTTTTCATCAATTATTCAGTTGTTATAACAAAATGTAAAAATAAGCAATACTAATTTGAATTAATTAATTTTATTTTACTAATACTATCAATTTTAATAGTATCAATTAATATTTTATTTTTTTTACTTTCTTTAATTAGTTTTTTACTCAGTTCACCAGAAATTTGTTTTAGGATATCAATACTATCATTAATAATATTTTTATTTTTTTCAAGTTTGATTTTTACCTTATCATAAATTGTTTGATAAGTTTTTAAATCATATGAGTAGTATTCATTACTCTTTGCAAATAATATACTATCTATAGAGTGTTTATTAAAAAGATATTGCTCAGGTATTATTCCATTATTTTCTAAAATACTTTTATTAACACCTTTAGCTACATTAATTAAAGTCATATCATAAATAATATCAATCATTTTTTCTTTAGATATTAAATTCTCTGGTGGTATAGGTTCTTGATTTAGGGAATTATTGCAACCTAAAACTAAACTCAAAATAATTATAAGATTTAATTTATTCATCTTTCAAATGTTAGCCTTTTACCTCTAGTTTCATTAAGAAAAGAAGTGTTTTCATATATCAAATTACCATTAATAATTGTGTGTGAAATTCTTGATTTGAATGATTTTCCTTCAAAAGGGGACCAACCGCATTTATATAAAATATTCTCTTTGTTAACAGTCCATGGATTGTTTAAATTAAAAATAACTAAATCAGCAAAATAACCCTTTCTAATATAGCCTCTTTTTTCAATTTGAAAAAGAATAGCTGGATTATGACACATTTTCTCAACAATTTTCTCGAGAGATATTTTATTATTATGATAAGCCTCTAGCATTGCTGGTAGTGCGTGCTGTACAAGTGGCCCTCCGGATGGACAATTCAAATATTTAGATCTCTTTTCTTCCTCGGTATGAGGAGCATGGTCAGTTGCAATTACATCAATTCGATCGTCTAGTAATGCTTTCCAAAGAGCATCTCTGTCAGTTGAGCTTTTAACAGCTGGATTCCACTTTATTTTTGAACCATATTCATCATAATCTGAATCAGAAAACCATAAATGATGTATACAAACTTCTGAGGTGATTTTTTTTTCTTTTAACTTCTCTTTATTTGAGAATAATTTAGTCTCTTCAGCAGTTGAAAGATGAAACACATGTAATCTAGCCCCCGTTTTTTTTGCTAATTTGATAGCATTTGAGGATGATATGTAACAAGCTTCTCTACTTCTAATTAATGGATGAAATTTCATTGGAATATCTTCTCCATACTTATCTCTAAATAATTTTAAATTTTCTTTTATTGTAGATTCATCTTCACAGTGAACTGCGATGAGCATATTTGTCTTAGAAAATATTTTCTCTAAAACATCTAAATCATCAACTAACATATTGCCAGTAGAAGAACCTAAAAATAATTTCAGCGCAGCTACATTTTTTGTGTCAACTTTTAAAATTTCATCTAAATTATCATTTGTTCCACCAAACATAAATGAATAGTTTGCCAATGAATCTTCAGATGCTATTTCAAATTTTTTATCTAATTCTTGAATAGTCGTAGCCTGAGGATTGGTGTTAGGCATTTCAATGAATGAAGTTATACCACCCGCAACAGCGGCTTTTGATT
>ENA-OWPI01001146-OWPI01001146.1-marine-metagenome-genome-assembly--contig:-NODE-1146-length-31067-cov-18.339206_pt1 | contig 31067 bp, 32 predicted proteins | sample MGYA00238138_ERZ651775 | MGnify/ENA primary metagenome ERZ651775 (study PRJEB26906, sample SAMN06265043) | marine metagenome | isolation source: Helgoland LTER site | place: Germany:Helgoland, sampling...
AAATTTTTTTGCTTAATCAAATGATACTCAATTTTGATAAATAAATGAGAAATAATTGAATTAAACTTTAATTATTTCAAAATAATAAAAAAGGCAGCATTATGCTGCCTTTTTTTGAGGAACAAAATATACTAATCCTTACTTGCTGCAGATAATTCTAAAATCTCTTTCACAGATAAACCAATCTCTGGTTTTTTATAGGCTGATCCTGTTTTAAGCGTTTTGTAGTGATTTGTAATAGCAGCATATTCTTCATTATTAAACGGAATATAGCCCACTTCTTTTGAAAGCTCACCTGCGTGTTTTAAATAGAACTCGATAAACTTTTTCACATTTGGATCAAAAGCGGCTTTGGTCGCATTGAGATATATAAATAAAGGTCTTGATAAAGGATTATAAGAACCGTTCATAACAGTTTCAAGACCAGGCTTTACAAATTTACCAGCTGAATTTTTAATTGCAACTGAGTCAATTAAATTTTTATTTTCTTCGTAATAAGCTAGACCAAAGTAAGCAATTCCACCCTTATCTCCAGAAACGCCTTTCACTAATACATTATCATCTTCTGAAGCTGTAAAGTCACCTCTAATGGCTTTTGATTCTTCTATAACTGCTTCTGTAAAATAATCGAAAGTTCCTGAATCTGCACCTGGACCATAAAGTCTTAGAGGGGCATCAGGCCATCCAGCTCTAATTTGGCTCCATTTTGTTATTTTTCCTTGTGCTGCAGGCTCCCACATTTTCTTTAATTCTTGTGTTGTCATTTCTTTTGCCCAATCATTCTTTTTATTTACCACAACAGTAAGAGCATCATAGGCTACAGGTATTTCGATAAATGAAATGCCAGCTTCTTTACACTTTTTGATTTCTTTTGCTTTAATTGGTCTTGAGGCATTTGATATAACAGTTTCACCACGACAAAATTTCTTGAAACCACCACCCGTTCCTGATACACCTACAGTAACTTTAATTTTCGTTGCAATTTGAAACTCCTCAGCAACCGCCTCAGTAATTGGATAAACCGTGCTAGAACCATCGATTTTTACAATATCAACCGCTGCTATTGCTGGCATAGAAAGTATGCCTGCACTTAATAAAGCAGCAGCACTTAGTTTTTTAAGATTAAGTGATTTCATTTATATTTAGCTCCTAATGTTTAATTTTAATGAATTTTAAAACTACGATTAGATTAGATTACTTAAGTGACACTTTTATGACAATATGGCAAATTTACTTTTGGTAAAAAGAGTTATAATACTGGTCATTATACTGGCAATAAAAAGGTAAAGATAAAGAAAAATGGAACATGATGAATTACAAATTCTGGCGCAACAAATTCAAGCAATAGATACAAAATTTCAAACCTTACGGGGGTATCTTTGACTTAGAAGCAAAATCTAAAAGAATTGCTGAGCTTGAAGTGCTTCAACAAGATCCAAAAACTTGGTCTGATCGTGCTTTGAATGAAAAGATTGGTAAGGAAAAACGTGGTCTGGAAATTATTGTTAATCAAGCAGCTCAACTCACTCATCAAATAAAAGACAATCAAGAATTATTTGATTTAGCAAGGGAAGAGGAAGATAAAGAAACCCTGAAGACAATTCAACTTGATACAGAAAAAATTTCAAAGCTTGTTGAGGATGTTGAATTTAAGAGGATGTTTTCAAACCCTATGGATCCAAATAATTGCTTTATTGATTTTCAGTCAGGAAGTGGTGGGACAGAAGCCCAAGACTGGGCAAATATGCTTCTTAGGATGTATATAAGGTATGCAGAACAAAAATCATTCAAGGTTGAAGTTCTAGAACTATCTGACGGTGAAGTCGCTGGTATTAAGGGAGCATCGATTAAAATTTCAGGTGATTTTGCTTATGGATACTTTAGAACAGAGTCAGGAATTCATCGTTTAGTGAGAAAATCTCCATTTGATTCAGGAAGTCGAAGACATACCTCATTTGCTGGAGTCAATGTTTATCCTGAAATAGACGATTCAATTGAAATTGATGTAAATCCTGCTGACCTTCGCATTGATACCTATCGTGCTTCAGGTGCGGGGGGTCAGCATATTAACAAAACAGATTCTGCTGTTAGAATTACACATGTCCCAACGAATACGGTTGTTCAATGTCAAAATGATCGATCGCAACATAGAAATAAGGCTGAAGCAATGAATATGTTAAAAGCCCAGCTTTATGCAATAGAATTAAATAAAAGAAATGAAGAAAAGCAAGCAGTGGAAGATGCTAAAAGTGATATTGGATGGGGGCATCAAATAAGAAGTTATGTTCTTGATCAATCGAGAATTAAAGATTTAAGGACGGGTGTGGAAGTAGGAAATACACAAGGGGTATTAGATGGAGATCTAGACCCATTTATCAGCGAAAGTTTAAAGCAAGGGGTATGAGTTGAGTAAAGAACCTAATCAAAATAATGAGCCGATAGTAGATGAAAATTCAATTATCTCTGAGAGGAGAAGTAAGCTTGAAGAATTGAGGAAATTAGGTATTGCTTTTCCAAATCAGTTTAAACCTGAAAATTTATCATCTGATTTACATAAAAATTATGATGAGGATGATAAAGAAACTCTTGAAAAAAAATCTATTGAAGTATCTGTTTCAGGCAGGATGATGCTAAAGCGTGTGATGGGTAAGGCCAGTTTTGCAACTATCCAAGATAATAATGGAAGAATTCAGCTTTATGTGGCGAGAGATTTTATTAACTCAGATGCTAATCCAGAACTTTATGCGCAATTTAAAAAATGGGATTTGGGAGATATTATTGGCGCCAAGGGAAAACTATTTAAAACAAGAACCAATGAATTAACCGTTGAAGTAACAGAAATTATATTACTTACAAAATCGATTCGACCATTGCCTGAGAAGTTTCATGGGTTATCAGATCAAGAAACAAAATATAGGCAAAGGTATGTGGACCTTATTGTTAATGAAGATACAAAAAAAACTTTCCTAAACCGTTCGAAAATTATCTCAAATATGAGAGCTTTTATGGAAGGGCATGAATTCCTAGAGGTTGAGACACCTATGCTTCATCCCATACCAGGTGGCGCAACAGCAAGACCATTTGAGACTCATCATAATGCGCTAGATATGGATATGTATTTGAGAATAGCACCCGAGTTGTATCTTAAGAGATTGGTCGTAGGTGGGTTTGATCGTGTATTTGAAATTAACCGTAATTTTAGAAATGAGGGTTTAAGTGTAAGGCATAATCCTGAATTTACGATGATGGAATTTTACGCGGCATATAAAGAATATAAATGGCTGATGGACTTTACAGAGGATTGCATTAGGGATGTGACGAATAAAATTTGTGGCGCATTAAAAATTACGTATCAAGATAAAACAATTAATTTCGAAAAATCATTTGAAAGATTGACATTAGTCGAAGCGATTATGAAACACTCATCACAATTTAGTGAAGATCAGCTCAATGATATTGACTTCATAAAGTCGCATCTTTCAAAAAATGGTGAAAATTTACCAAACAGTTCAGGTTTAGGCACATATCAATTAGCTTTGTTTGAATTAGAAGCAGAAGCAAAGTTATGGGACCCCACATACATCATTGACTATCCTACAGAAGTTTCACCACTTGCCAGAGCTTCAGATACAAACAATGCTATTACTGAGAGATTTGAATTATTTATTGCAGGTAGAGAAATTGCAAATGGCTTTTCTGAGTTAAATGATGCGGAAGATCAGGCTAAGCGTTTCCAAATGCAAGTGGCTGCAAAAGATGCTGGGGACGAGGAAGCAATGTATTATGACGCCGATTTCATTAGAGCTTTAGAATATGGACTTCCACCTACAGGTGGTTGTGGAGTGGGTATTGATCGTTTAGTTATGTTATTAACAGATAGCCCAAGCATAAGAGATGTGATTTTATTTCCCCATATGAGAGCTGAATAAAATATGAGTGCTTCGAATAACATTGATCGTAATAATTTATCACCAAAAGATGCGCTAGAGCTTCTTATAAAAGGGAATCAAAGGTTTATTAAAAACGAACAGCAAGTTAAAAATTTATCAGAAATGCGTGAAGCACTTATAGATAATCAGCAACCTTTTGCAGCTATTCTTGGCTGTAGTGATTCAAGAACTGCGCCTGAGACTATTTTTGACCAAACCCTAGGGGATGTTTTTAGCGTTCGCTTAGCTGGGAATGTTGCATGCAGAAAAGCTATTGGTAGCTTAGAGTACTCATGCAAATATCTGGGATCAAAAATTATTGTTGTCATGGGCCATTCTAATTGTGGCGCGATAAAAGCAGCATGCGATAATTTCGAAGAGGGTAATATCACTGAAATTACTAAGCTTTTACAGCCCGCAGTTTCCGAAGAAACAACAACACTTGATCCAGAAAGAAATTCTAAAAACAGTGTATTTGTTTCCAATGTTTGTTTTTTGAATGTTAAAAAACAAATACAAAGTATTATTAACCAAAGTGATATCCTCAAAGACCTTCTTCAAAACAATCAAATCGGTATCATTGGCGCTATTTATAATTTTGCTTCAGGGCAAGTTGAATTTGATCATCAAGGCTCAACTCTTTAATCAATTAAAAAATTATCCCCCTTTAATTAAAATTCCTATAACTCAATTCTTTTAGTTTTTGTCATACAAGTGTCATAAAGAAATTTAATAATTCTCTTGTCACAGATATTTATCTTATTTGTGAAATATTGAAAACAAGGAAACGGAGAATTATTGAAATGAAGAAAAATTTAATTAAAGGGTTAGTGGTCTCAGCATTAGCTTTTTCAGTACCGGTATTTTCGGATACAACTGAAGACTTAGTTAATGCACTTGTAACTAAGGGAATATTGACTGAGGATGAAGCAGCGCTACTTTCAAAGCAACATGCCAGTGAGAGTAAAGCGCGTGACCAAAAAGTAAAAAGTAAGTTATCTATCAGTAAATACCTTGATGAAGGAAAACTTTATGGTGACATCAGGGTGAGACAAGAATGGAGAAACGCAGATGAGTATGGCGGTGATGAATCTAGAGATAGAAGTAGGCAGCGCTATAAAATTACATTAGGTTTTAAAACTAAAATCTCTGAAGACTGGTTCACAGATCTTGCCCTTGCGATGGGCTCTAAAGGTAGATCAGATAATGCAACTTTAGGCAGTGGCGGGGATCAAGGCAACAAAGAAGAACTCTTCGTTAAGCGAGCAATGATAGGTTGGGCAGTAAATGATTGGCTCACATTGCAAGCAGGTCGTATTAAAAATCCCCTTTATACTAAACCGATGGTTTGGGATAAGGATCTCACGTGGGATGGTGTTTCATGGAAAACTAAATATAAAATGAGTAAGCAAACAACTATCTCAACTACGGGGGGTGTTAATACAGTGACAGGTGATGATACTCAGACTTCGATGCTTGATGATGATAAAGATTCACAATATCAGATTTCAGGTCAAGTAATTGGTAAGCATTTATTTGATAAGAAGTCAGGTCCATCAGCTAAAGTTGGATTAACTTATACTATGTATACCAATGACGACGACGATGGTGTAATTTTTGATCCAACTGCAGAAGGAAATGATGCTCAAAATGCTATTAATGACCTTTCGTTAATTGAAATACCTGCTGATTATAAGATGATGGTCAAGCCTGGCTTAGGCATGACAGTATTTGGCGATTATGCTTATAACATTGATGGTGATGACCGAAGGAAAGCTTGGGTTGATTCAGGTGCAGGAGGTAATAATGGCGGTAAAGATGATGATTCAGCATTTTTGCTAGGTATTGGTTTTGGCTCTTATAAAGACTTTACAGCTTTAGATAAAGGTAAACAGAAAAAAGGTGATTGGAAAGGTAACTTATGGTATCAAGAAGTAGGGACTTATTCAGTTGATCCCAATCACGTTGATTCCGATATCTTTGATTCAAAAGTTAACCTAAAAGGCTTTGCTTTCAAAGGGCAATACATGATTGAAGATAACATTAAATTCAACGTTGCTTATGCGCATGGTGAAATTAATGATAAATCTGTAGGCTGTACCCCAGGTGTCGCCGGTGATACCAAAATGTGTATAGATGAAATGGATTTGATTCAACTGGATTTGACCTATAAATTCTAGGTCAAGTGTATGACCCGTCTCCTTGGCAAAAAAACCCACTTCGGTGGGTTTTTTTTATTCTTTAGCTAAATTAATTGTGTATTTAGGTATTTCGACGGTGATATCTTGATCTTTGACTTTTGCTTGGCAAGAGAGTCTCGAAGTAGGTTCTAACCCCCAAGCTTTATCTAACATATCATCTTCTTCTTCTTCAGATTCATCTAGTGAGGAAAATCCTTCTTTAATTACAACATGGCAGGTAGTGCAGGCACAAACTTGATCACAAGCATGCTCAATATCTATATGATTTTTTAATAAAACACTGCATATTGATTCACCAGATTCAGCTTCCAAGACATCACCATCTGGACAGAGATCATGAGGTAGCACAATAATTTTGGGCATTTATAATTCCAATTTGTTAATTGATTTCCCTGTTAAGGCTTTTTGAATAGATCGATCCATTCTTTTGGCCGCAAAGGGCTCACTTTGTGAGTTTAATTTTTTAGTCGCTTCTTTAATTTTATCTTTATTTGAAGAATTAAGTGCATTTATTAAATCTTTTAAACCATTTTTTATTTGGCTTAATTCGGATTCTGTAAGAAGGTCTTTATCTGTATCCAAAGCTTTTTGCGTTAATTCAATTAATTGATTGGCATCTACCTTTGCCTCAGCCAGTATTCTGGAATTTTTATCTTCTTCTGCTAAATCGTATGATGATTGAAGCATTGTCTTAATTTTATCTTCAGATAACCCATAACTCGGTTTTACCTCTATGGAAGCTTTTACATTGGTTGTTGTTTCTTCTGCAGAAACTGATAATAAACCATCTGTATCCACCTGAAAGGTGACTTTAATTTTTGCTGCACCTGCCACCATAGGAGGTATTTTTCTTAAAGTAAATTTTGCTAGAGAACGACAATCATCGACTAATTCTCTTTCACCTTGGACTACATGAATACTCATTGCCGTTTGACCATCTTGATAAGTTGTAAATTCTTGTGCCATGGCGACGGGTAATGTCGTATTTCTCGGGATTATTCTTTCCACAATACTTCCCATTGTTTCAATACCCAATGAAAGCGGTGTGACATCAAGCAAAAGAAGATCTTCTTGACCATTTCCGGCTAAAATATTGGCTTGAATTGCTGCACCTAATGCAACGACTTCATCAGGGTTTAAGTCATTAAGTAAATCTTGTTTAAAAAAGCTCTTAACCGCTTCTTGTATACACGGCATTCTTGTCGAACCACCCACCATGATGATGCCATCAATTTCATCAGTGCTGAGTTTAGCGTCATTTAAGGCACTTTTAGTTGCTTCAATCGTTTGTTTAATTAAATCATCAACTAAAGTTTTAAATTGCTCACGTGTAAATGTCTCTTGAATTTCTTTTCCGTTGATGACCTTTAAAACTTCAACCTCTTTATTATTGGAGAGTGATTCTTTTATTTCTTTTGCTAAGATTGAAATCGTGCTTTGTATTTCAATATCTTTAATATTTAATTTATATTTATGACTTAAAAAATTAACAATGGCTTGATCAAAATCATCACCACCCAGATTTGCATTACCATGCGTTGATAAGACTTCAAATAAGCCTTTTGTTAAATTTAAAATAGACACATCAAACGTACCTCCACCTAGATCAAAAATAACAAAGTGCCCCATAGATTTTTTATCTAACCCATAAGCGACAGCTGCCGCTGTTGGCTCATTGATCAAACGTAAAATATTTAGTCCTGACAATTGACAGGCATCTTTTGTTGCTTGTCTTTGCGCATCATCAAAATATGCAGGGACGGTGACAACAGCACCCATCAATTCACCACCTAATTTTTTTTCAGCAACAGTTCTAAGAGATTTTAGAATTTCAGCAGATACTTCTATGGGGTTCTTGATTCCAATTGAAGTCTTAATATTTATAACACCATCACCATCTTCTAAATTAAGAGGAAAATTATCTTGATTGATGTCACCAATTGTTTTACCAATTAATCGTTTAACTGAGGAAATAGTATTTTTAGGATCCTTACTTAAAAGTTTCTTTGCATCATTTCCTACAAGAATATTGTCTTTTGAGTAATGGATAACAGAAGGTAAGAGGTTTGATTTATTATCTATATTTAAAATAGTTGGGCTCCCACTAATCATTGAAGCCACAAGGGAATTGGTAGTTCCAAGATCAATACCAATCACCCTACGATGCTCATGAGGCATTGTACTTTTTCCAGGTTCTGATATTTGAAGAAGTGCCATTTTTTTAGTTTAAGGTTATTTTTATTTTATTAAGAAGTTTTTCTATAAAATGCAGTTTATCTATTGTGATTGCAGCTTCGTTCCAATTTTTTTCAATATCAATTTGTGTTTTGAGTAACAAGAAACATTGTTCATATTCTTTACTAATAGCTTCTTTAAATTCCACTAATTCATTTTTGCTTTGTTCTATATCTTCTAGATGCTCCTCCCATTCCATTTGTTGCATCAAAAAATTTGGTGGTAATGTAATTTTTTCAACAGATTTATGAAGCGATAAAATATATTTTGCTCTTTTTATTGGTGACTTTAATGTTTGATATGCATCATTAACATGCGTGGACTTAATCATGGATTGAATTTTTTCATTTTCTGTTGAAGTTGCGAATCTGTCTGGATGAATTTCTTTTTGTATGGAACGATAATTTTCTTGTAGTTTCTCCGAATCTATTTCAAATTTTTCAGAAAGGTTAAATAATTCAAAATAATTTTGGGTCAAACTGTAAAACTTTCTCCACAACCACAACTGTCTTTCACGTTCGGGTTGTTAAATTGAAAGCCTTCATTTACGCCTTCTTTCACAAAATCTAATTCAGTTCCATCGATATAAATTAAACTTTTTGGATCAACTAAAATTTTAATCCCATGACTTTCAAAAACTTGATCTTCTGGGCTCACCTCATCAACAAACTCAAGTATATATGCCATACCTGAGCAGCCGGTCGTTTTAACACCGAATTTAAGGCCGACACCCTTACCTCTTGAGTCTAGGTAACGCTTCGCTCTTTTAGCAGCCTTTTCTGTTAGTGAAATAGACATCTTATTTTTGTTTAGATTTTAAATCTTCAACCGCAGCTTTAATTGCATCCTCAGCTAATACAGAACAATGAATTTTAACAGGGGGAAGAGCTAACTCTTCTGCAATGGCAGAATTTTTAATTTCCGAAGCTTGATCCAGTGATTTACCTTTCAACCACTCTGTGACCAATGAGCTTGAAGCAATGGCTGAGCCACAACCATAAGTTTTAAATTTTGCGTCCTCAATAATCCCATTGTCACCCATCTTAATTTGTAATTTCATTACGTCACCACAAGCTGGGGCTCCAACCATACCTGTACCAACATTAGAATCATCTTTATTAAACGACCCAACATTTCTTGGATTCTCGTAATGATCTAAAACTTTATCGCTATACGCCATGATAATTCTCCTAATAAAATATTAATTAATGCTCTGCCCACTCTACCTTTTCTAAATCAACGCCTTCTTTAAACATTTCCCATAATGGTGATAACTCTCTTAATTTATCTATTTTTTCTTTTAACAAAGCTATTGTATATTCAACATCAGAGTCAGTCGTAAATCTACCAATAGAAAAACGTATCGAACTATGCGCAAGTTCATCAGAACGACCCAATGCCCTTAAAACATAACTTGGTTCTAAACTTGCTGAGGTACACGCTGAACCACTTGATACAGCAATGCCTTTAATGGCCATAATTAAAGATTCACCCTCGACATAGTTAAAACTTATATTTAAGTTATGAGGCACTCTTTTATCAAGATCGCCATTTACATAAGTTTCTTCAATTTCTGTTAAGCCTTTGAGGAGTTTCAATTGTAGATTTTTTATGCGCTTATTTTCCTCTTCCATTTCCTCTCGTGCTATCCGAAAAGCTTCACCCATCCCTACAATTTGATGTGTAGCAAGTGTTCCTGAACGCATACCTCTCTCATGACCACCTCCATGCATCTGAGGTTCGATTCTAATTCGTGGTTTACGTCTAACATACAAGGCTCCTACACCTTTTGGACCATAAGTTTTATGTGCCGAAAAGCTCATTAAGTCTACAGGTAATTTCTCTAAATCAATTTTTACTTTGCCAGTTGCTTGTGCAGCATCTACGTGAAAAATAATGTTATTTTCACGACAAATATTCCCGATGGTTTCGATGTCTTGAATTACACCAATTTCATTATTCACCAACATCACGGACACTAGAACGGTATCTGAGCGTATCGTCGATTTAAATTTTTCAATATCCAATAATCCGTTTGGCTCTGGCTCCATATACGATGCCTCATACCCCAAGCGCTCACATTCCCTTACAGCATCAATCACTGCCTTGTGTTCAGTGGCCAATGTGATGATATGTTTTCCCTTTTTGGAATAAAAATTACTTGCTCCCTTAATAGCTAAATTATTTGACTCAGTTGCTCCAGATGTCCAAACAATCTCTCTAGGATCGGCATTAACTAATAGCGCAATCTCTTTCCTGGCATTCTCAACGGCCTTTTCAGCAGTCCATCCATATGGATGACTTCTTGATGCAGGATTTCCAAAATCTTCAGTGATAAAAGGAATCATCTTCTCAGCAACACGAGGATCAACAGGCGTGGTTGCAGAGTAATCCATGTAAATTGGCATATCGTATAACTTGTTTTTCATAATATCCTTATCTATTTGTTAAGCTGCCACAGCAGTTAATTGTTTTAATCTATTGACTTCATCTTTAAGTGTTTCTATAAAGTCGTTAATTTCATTCTCGGTACTTTCTAAACCTAAGCTAACTCTGAGCGCTCCTTGAGCTAAATCCAAATCAACACCCATAGACAAAAGCACATGGCTTGGTTCAGAACTCTTACTTGAACAAGCCGAGCCACTCGCAATAGCAAACCCTTTTCTATCAAGCGCAGTTAATAAAGTTGAGCCATCAATATTCTTAAAAGAAAAGAATGTTGTATTACTTAATCTATGACTCTTTTTACAAAAAATTACTGCGCCTAAATCAAATAAAGCTTTTTCAAGGATTGAATTTAAGTGTTTAACTTTTTCACTAAATGTGACTATATTTTGACTTGAACGTTCACAAGCTTTTCCAAATCCAATTATGGCTGCAATATTTTCTGTGCCACTTCGCAAACCGCGTTCTTGCCCACCACCTTGCATGTGAGGAAAAAGGTCAATTTTCTTATTTACAACCAGTGCAGCAATGCCTTGAGGACCATAAATTTTATGACTTGAGATTGTCATTGCATCAATATCAAGCCCCTCAAAATCAACTTTAATCTTACCTAATGCCTGAACAGCGTCAGTATGAAACTGTATATCATTCTTTTTTGTCCAGTCTGCAATTTCTGCAATATTTTGAATAACGCCAGTTTCGTTATTTGCCATCATCACAGATAGAAATGTTAATGATTTTTTAGTTTCCTCATTGACATCTGCCACATGGAACATCCCCTCTGAGTTCACGGGAATTTCTGTTGTTTTGAATCCTTGATAAGCCAGCGATTTTATAGGCTCTGAAACACAAGGGTGTTCAATTGAGCTATAACCAAAATGAGAATTACTGTATGCCTTTGCAATTCCATTAATAATTGTATTGTTTGACTCCGTTCCACTGGAGGTGAAGATGACCTGTGATGGATGCGCATTGACTGAATCTGCGACTTTTTCTCTGGCTTCTTCTATCGCGGTATGTGCTTTTCTACCAAATGTATGGTTTGATGCTGGGTTACCTTGCTGTGTCGTTAAAAAAGGTAACATCTCTTTTAAAACTTCAGGATGAAGCGAAGTAGTTGCATTGTTATCAAAATAAATCATTTGAATTAAAAAGCCTCCGCTATTTTCATATCAATACTATTTTTGCTTTTTGGAAGTGCGATAGACTTTTTCTTGTTTTTATTATTTTGCGTTTTGACTAACTCATCAAGCGTCGTTGCATCTAAATAATTTAGTATTTTAGAATTTAGAGTTTCCCATAAATTATGCGTAATACATTGATGTCCGTCATTACAATTTTCTTTACCCCCACATTGGGTCGCATCAATTTCCTCGTCTACTGATGAAATAATATGTTTTACACTAATAGCATTATGATCTTTAGCGATAGAGTAACCTCCACCCGGGCCACGGACACTTTTAACTAATCCTTGTTTTCTCAATCTACCAAAGAGCTGTTCAAGGTATGACAATGAAATAGATTGCCTTTTACTAATCTCTGACAATTTAATCGGCTTACCTTTTTCATTAAGTGCTAAATCAAGCATTGCCGTTACTGCAAAACGACCTTTAGTAGTTAATTTCATAAAAAAAATTTAATGTAATTTAAAGCTAGATTTTATAATACTTGACTAATTTAATCAAGAATAATTCATGATTTACTTAGATTTAGATGGCGTTTTTTTTGGCTTATTTTTTTCTTCACTTAATGCTTCAATAGCTCTTTCTTGTTTTGCAACCTTATTGATGAGTGATTGAATGGATTTAATCATAGGATCATCTTCGTCCTTACCGACAGCATAAGGCCTGAAGCTGGTCGCTTTTTTATCATCTTTAACTGCTCGTGCTGGAATTCCTACGACTGTCGCAGATTTTGCCACATCATTAACAACGACTGCATTTGAGCCTATTCTCGCACCAGCTTTAATAGTAATTGGACCTAAAACTTTTGCACCCGCACCAATGACAACTTTATTTTCTAGTGTTGGGTGTCTTTTGCCTTGCTTCCAGGATGTCCCCCCTAAAGTGACCCCATGATAGAGCGTACAATCGTCTCCAATAATTGATGTTTCACCAATCACCACTCCCATACCATGATCAATAAAACACCTTCTGCCAATTTGTGCGCCAGGGTGAATTTCAATTCCGGTTAAAAATCTTCCAATATGAGATAAAAGCCTGCCTAACCAAAAAAGTTTAATTGACCATAATTTATGCGAGAGTCTATGAATTAAAATGGCATGCACACCAGGATAAGTAGTTAGAATTTCTAAATAGGATCTGGCTGCGGGATCTCTCTCAAAAACAATGGAAAGGTCTTCTTTAAATCGTTTAAACATAATTGATTATTTATGACTAAAATTAAAAATTAACAATAATTATTGTCTCACAAAATTTTATGTTTTATCTTTAATTTTTTTTTGTATATCGGTCAGTATGCCTCTCAATATATTTACCTCATCTTTTTCCATGGTGGTTCGATTAAATAGTAATCGAAGTCTCTGCATCAATCTTTCACCTTGTATTTTTTTTAAGAAACCTATTTCAGTGAGTAATTGTTCTAGATGAACATAGAAACCATTTTGAATTTCATGCGACACTAATTCATTTTCCTTAATTGGTTTAATTATTCCATCACCTTCACTTATATGCATACGAATTTCATAACAGATAATTTGTACAGCCTGAGCAAGATTAAGTGATGAGTAATTCTCATTAGAGTTTATATAACCGAGCTTATGACAATGCTTTATCTCATCATTTGATAGGCCATTGGTTTCATTTCCAAAAAGAAGTGCTATTTTTTTTTGGGGAGGTTCATTTTTAAGATCTTTTGCAATCTTTCTAATATTTTGATGTTCCTGTGAGAGCTCTCTTTGCCTTGCGGTAAATCCAATGATCAAATGACTATCTATGAGTGCTTCTTCAATGGTTTTTACAACTTTTGCATTGTTCAGTACATCCTCTGCTCCGGCTGCTAGTGCATTAGCCTCGCTGTGGGGAAATTGCTTCGGATTAACAAGTGTTAGCTTAGAAAAACCCATAGTTTTAATTGCTCTTGCAGTTGAGCCAATATTTCCAGGGTGGCTGGTTCGGCACAGCACAATTTCAAATTGATCATAATTTATTTTGGTTGACATCAAATTTCTCTGTAAAATAATTGCGAAGTTATAACTGCAATTTTACCATTTAATTATAAAGGTCCTTATGCACCCGTTACTCAACACCGCAATTAAAGCTGCCAGAAGAGCTGGTTCTATTATCACTCGTGCTTCAGAGGATATTAGTTCGTTAACGATCACCAGCAAAAATATGAATGACTTTGTGAGTGAGGTAGATTTAGCATCTGAGAAAGAAATTATTCGGGTACTGTCACAAGCTTATCCTGACCATGGTTTTATTGCCGAAGAAAGTGGTTTATCAGAAAAAAAAGAGAATATGTGGATCATAGATCCACTCGATGGCACAACGAATTTCTTACATAATATACCCCAATATTGTGTTTCTATTGCGCTGAAGCAAAAGGAAGAAATTACCCATGCGGTTGTTTATGATCCTAATAGGAATCATCTTTTTACCGCCTCAAAGGGGCAGGGTGCCTACTTAAACGATAGACGGATAAGGGTGTCTAAGACCCCAAAACTCCAAGATTCTATTATTGGAACGGGTATACCTTTTAGAGACTTTACCTATTTACCCCAATATCTTGTCATCCTTGAGGAACTTGTCAGAAAAACGGCCGGTATTAGGCGTCCGGGATCCGCTGCGCTTGATTTAGCTTATGTTGCTGCGGGATGGTTTGATGGATTTTGGGAAATTGATTTATCAACATGGGATGTGGCTGCAGGAGGTCTGATTGTATCCGAAGCAGGGGGTATTGTGAGTGACTTTGATGAAAAAAATAATTGGTTGTTGACGGGCAATATTGTGGCAACGAACCCAAAAATTTATGAACCATTAATTAAAATAATCCAGCAACATATTCCAGAAGAACTAAGAATTAAAACTTTGTAAAAAATTAACTTAAGCTTTTATTAAAAGCTTTTGGCCTTGTTGAAGTCACAACTTTTTTTTCTATGTGACTAATGATTACCTCACCTAAATTTAACTTACTCACGGACCCTATACCTTGGAGACCAGGTGAGCTATTGACTTCAATTACTTTTGGTCCATCTGGTGTTCTCAGAATATCAACCCCTGCCATTTCTAATCCTAAAGCTTTGGTTGCTTTAATAGAAATCAATTTTTCTTCTTTTGTTACATTCGCTTTGCTAGCTACTCCACCGGCATGTAAGTTAGATCTAAAATCACCTTCACCTGCACTTCTAATCATCCCAGCTACAACTTTATTTCCAATGACAAGGCATCTAAGATCACTGCCACCCGATTCAGCCTCAAACTCTTGAAGAATGAAGGGGGCTTGCAGCCTCTGAAATGCACTGATTATTCCTGACGCAGCCTTTTTTGATTCTGCTAGTAAAACACCTTTGCCCTGCGTACTTTCCAATAGTTTTAAAATTAAAGGAACACCATCTACTAAACTTATCAAATTTTCAGTATCATGTGGCGAGTTCGCGAAAGCTGTTGATGGCATTGGGATCGCGTGTTTAATTAGTGTTTGATGAGCTGCCAATTTATCTCGAGATAGGCCAATTGCTCCAGAAGAATTAAGACAAAACGTGCCCATCGCCTCAAATTGTCTAACAACAGCAGTTCCATAGAAGGTAAGTGAGCTTCCTATTCTTGGAATAATTGCATCAAAAAATGGAAGTTCTTTTCCGTTGTAATGTACTTCAGGTTTATGACTTTTTAAATTTAAATAACATCTTTTGGTATTTATAATTTCACAGACATGATCATGCTTTTCTGCAGATTCAATGATTTTTTGATTTGAATGATTTTTAGGCTCTACGCTTAGAATAGCAATTCTTAAACTTCTTTTTGTAGCACTTTGTTTTTTGAAGTTTTTATACAAATCATAAGATAATTTTTTTTGTATAAAGCTTTCTTGAGCGTTAATATTAAAACCTTCAAGCGCACTTCTTCCAAGAATCATTCGATACTTCATATTTTCTCGATTGGTTAATGTTACCTCTATTTCTTTTGGTTCTTCATCACCAATCTTTAAAAATGTTTTTATTACATATCTTATTTCAGAGATTCCATTTGAAGATGTAACCTCCCTCATATCAGTTACATTTGCTGAACAGTAAATTGCGTAACTTTTATTTTCATCAATTGGATTAATGCCGAACCTCACTTTTGGATTTGACTCTGATCCGAAGGGCTGGATATTGAACGCATGGAGTGCTGATGTAGCTGCACCTGTATCGGTTTTAGCTAATAATGCTGATAATCCAATTTTGGGCAAGGCGACCCATTCTTGCCAACCAAGTGTGTTTTTTTCTTTTTCGTTCATCAACCAATTCTACTAAAATTTTGACTGATCTTATTCTTTTTTTATTTCAAAATTTTAAAAAAATATTTTTAATGTTGATGCCCGCCAGGCCCATGAACATGTTTGTGGGAAATCTCCTCGTCTTTGGCAGATCTCACACCCTCAATTGTTGCAAGAAAGCTAATTTTTTGACCCGCCCATGGGTGGTTTCCATCTACCTCAACCTTGCCATCAGCAATATTTTTAACGTAGTAGATAATCACTTCTCCCTTTTCATCCTCGCCCTCAAAAGCCATGCCTTCTTTAAGTTGGGACTCGGGGAATGCACTCGTTGGTTCTAATTGAACTAAACTTGGATCATACTCACCAAATGCTTCAGCAGGTTCGAGTGCAATTTCAATTTTATCTCCTTTACTTTTATTATGAATTGCTTCTTCTACTTTTGGAAAGATCTGGTCGTATCCACCATGAAGATAGGTGATGGGTTCCTTGCTTGATTCAAGTATATTGTTTTCAGCATCACGAATTTCGTAGCTCATCGTAACAACTGTATTCATGGAAATTTTCATTTTTTGTACCTTTCATATTTAAACTAACAAAAAGTTCTTAAATTAAGTTTTTTGGGATATTAAGATAAGTCCTATGAGTTTTTGTAATCTTCCGGTTTTAGAATAGTGTTTTTTGCAATTTTAGCAGGTTTTGGAAAATCTTTACTATAGTGCAAGCCCCGACTTTCTTTCCTTTCTATAGATGAAAGGACAATCAATTCAGCTACTTGCAATAAATTTCTTAACTCAATGAGGTTAGAGGAAATCTTAAAATTTTTATAAAATTCACCCACCTCATCCCTTAACATATTGATACGATGAAGCGCTCTGGATAATCGTTTGTTAGTTCTAACAATACCGACATAATTCCACATAAACCTTCTTAATTCATTCCATGTATGTGTAATCAAAACTTCCTCATCCGCGTCTGTTACCCGACTTTCATCCCATTTAGGGAGTTGGTACTCATGAGTAAAATCATTGCTTAAAATAGATGCTGCTGCAGTTGAGGAAAATACTAAACACTCTAATAAAGAATTACTTGCAAGGCGATTTGCACCGTGAAGACCGGTACAGGCTACTTCTCCAATTGCATAAAGTTGATTGATATTTGTTTTTCCTTCTCGGTCTGTCATTATTCCACCACAAGTATAATGAGCTGCTGGAACCACTGGGATGGGTTCTTTTGTGATATCAATGCCTCTATCCAAACAACGTTTATAAATCATCGGAAACCTTTTTCGAATAAAGTCCGATGATTTTTCACTAATATCTAAATACACACACATTAAGCCCTTTTGTTTCATTTCATAATCAATCGCTTGGGCTACAATATCGCGGGGTGCTAAATCACCCCTGTCATCATATTTTTCCATGAATGTTTCACCACTTGGCAGGACTAGCTTTGCCCCTTCACCCCTTAAGGTTTCAGAGATGAGAAAGGATCTATCCTTTTCATCAAATAAGCAGGTCGGATGAAATTGAACAAATTCCATATTTGCCACTTTGCAACCTGCACGCCAACCCATAGCTATACCATCACCTGTACTAACATCTGGGTTGGTGGTGTAGAGATAAACTTTGCTTGCACCCCCAGTCGCAAGAACAATATTATTTGAGGTAAATGTTTCAACATGATTATTTTTATTATTTAAAATATAAGCCCCAAGGCAAGTATTTTTCTCCATATCAATTTTCATTTTTTCTGATGTGATTATGTCTACAGCAATATGATGTTCTAGGACTGAGATATTAGGATGAGATAAAATTTTCTGAATTAAGTGTTCTTGAATTGCTTTGCCTGTGGTGTCGGCAACATGCGCAACTCTCATCTGAGAATGCCCTCCCTCACGGGTAAGGTGTAAATCGTTACCTTGTTTATTTTTTGTAAAATTAACGCCTAGGTTCATCAGCCAGTCGAGAGCTTTTTCACTTTTATTAGCAACGAACTCCGTGATGGCTTCATCACACAGTCCAGCACCAGCATTCTTAGTGTCCTTAATATGTGATGAAATAGGATCTTCGGAGGAGATAGCGGCAGCTACACCCCCTTGAGCCCAGTGGCTAGAACTTTCAGTCAGTTGCGTTTTGCAGACAATCCCAATACTTTTGTCATCAGCTAGCTTTAAAGCGGTGGCAAGCCCTGCTAGACCACTTCCAATGATTAATACATCAAAATTATTTTTCTTCATTTTTTATTAATTATTTAGGAACTTTTAATAATTGCGATAGTCATTTTAATGTCTCTTATAAAAAAGAAAGCAGAGTAATATGCAACCACTAAAAGTCGTTTCTACTAATTCTACAGTGTACAATAGCTCGAATAATAAACTAGATAATTCGAAGATGGAAATCAAACCTGTAAATCCGGACAGAGCACTTGATCAAAAATTGGTCGAGAAAGCTCAAAAAGGGGATAAACAAGCTTTTAGTATTTTGGTAGAAAAATACCAGCTTAAATTATATCGCTTAATATCAAGAATGGTCCGTGACCAATCTGAGATAGAGGATATTGTTCAGGATTCATTTATCAAAGCTTACAGAGCAATCGGTAATTTTCGAGGCGATAGTGCTTTTTACACATGGCTCTATAGAATCGGAATTAACACCGCAAAAAATCATTTAGTTTCACTGGGTAAAAGACCGAAAGCGATGGATTCTAATGAAATTGAAGAGATGGAAAACTATGAATCGATGTCAGAACTTAGAGTTTCAGAGACACCTGAATCTACCATGATGTCAAATCAGATAGCTGAGACAGTGAATGGGGCAATTCAGAACCTTCCTGATGAATTAAGAGAGGCAATATCATTAAGAGAAATCGATGGTTTGTGCTATGAAGAAATCTCTGAGTTAATGGACTGTCCAATTGGAACGGTTCGTTCAAGGATTTTCAGAGCTCGTGAAACGATCGCAGAAAAACTCAAACCATTAATCGAAACATCAAATAAACGTTGGTAAACTAAGGAAAGAATTAAGAAAATGAATGAAAAAATATCATCACTTTTTGACAGTGAAATAAACAATAAGGAAGTAGACACTTTACTTTCGAAAAAAAATAAAATGGCTGGAGTCAGGTCTTCTATGTCTGATTATCAAATTATTAGTGACGTAATGAAGAAAAATACTGTCTTACCTAAAAATAATTTAACTGACAAAATCATGTCAGCAATTGATAAAGAACCTACCCAAATGGGGGGGTTAACTAAAGTTAATTCATCTAACACAGCAACAATTTCTTTTGATATGTGGCCTGTATTAGCCTCACTTGCTGTTTTAGTGGTTATTGCTTCGACTGCTTTTAATATAGAGGTGAACAGCACTTCACAAAGTCAATTATTGGCTAAAGAAGATATACCACAAGAAATAATTAGCGCTCATCATGCAGCCACTGCTAACAACATGAACCATTTCGTTCAAGTTGGTGACTCTGCTCAATAGATGACATTATTTAAAAAACTTTTTACCTTACTTCTATTAGTTTTATCTTTTGCTTCCTCGGCAATGGATGACCCGTGGAAAATACTTGATAATTCGGCTAAAGCTTCCCATAAATTAAACTATGAAGGCATTTTTCATAGTCAAACATCTTCTGAATCTAATTCAACCCATATTATCCATGCAAACATAGATAAAAAAGAGTATTGCTTGCTCAAAATGTTAGATGGAGCACCAAGTGAAGTTTTCTCAGATGGCGAAATGGTTTATGTTAAAAGTCAAAATAGACTGATAATTAAAAAAAGAAAAAATCAATTTCTCTTTCCGTCTATCCTCCCATCAGACATTGATAATTTAAAAGCAAATTATCATTTACTTTTTGGTGAAAAGAAAAGAATTGCTGATCGTATGGCACAACTAATTGTGCTGACTGCTAAAGATGATTTTAGGTTTAATTATCATATTTGGATCGATGAAAAAAACTTTTTACCCCTTAAACTTATAGTGACTAATAATAAAAACCAAACAATTGAGCAGTCAACCTTCACTACAATTGGATTTAACAAGGTATTCAACAAAGATATCTTTCAAAAAAACATTGATTTATCTAAACTTTATGAAAATCAAAATAAAAACAAATTTGTTGAAAATTATGTATCAAATAAATTTTGGAACTTAAAAAAACTTCCATCTGGTTTTAAAGAGGTCGATCTAATATCAAGAAGAGTGAACGGGTTAAATATTCTTGATTATCAACTAATTTTTTCTGACGGGCTTGCCTATGTATCATTGTTTATCAGGCCCATAGCTCGAGGAACCGAGCCCAAAGAGGGGGTTGTAACAATAGGCTCTACCAATATTAGCGCCAGGTATCAAGATGGTTACCAAATTATGTCAGTCGGTATGGTCCCGGCTGAAACAGTAAGTACCTTTAGTGGGGCAATAGAATTTTAAGGTGTTTACTAATTGCTCATTGCTAGCTATAAATAACTTTTAAAAGGATTCTATTTTGAAAATAAATTTTCTCAGTAAATTAATTGCAACCTTTTTATTCTTTATTAATTTTTCACATGCTGTGTCTTTACCAGATTTTACTGTGCTTGCTGAACAGCAAGGTAATACGGTCGTAAATATTAGCTCAATTAAGAATGCGGTAAATAGGGGAAATCAGCAGTTATCGCCTCAAGAAGAGCACATGCAAGAATTTTTCAATCGTTTTGGCATACCCATGCCTCCCGGTATGGGACCTAATGATCAGCAACAAAAGCAAATGAGTGCGACAGGCTCAGGATTTATTTTAGAGTCTGATGGTTATATTATTACCAATGCGCATGTTGTGGGCGAGGCAGATTCTATCATTGTGAAATTAGCAGACAAAAGAGAATTTCAGGCTAAATTGTTAGGGATTGATAAAAGGACAGATGTAGCTCTTTTGAAGATAGATGCTAAAGACCTTCAGGTAGTCAAACTTGGAAACCCAAAAGATATCAAAGTCGGTGAATGGGTTGCGGCAATTGGCTCTCCTTTTGGTTTAGAAAATACGATGACAGTAGGTGTCATTAGCGCAAAAGGACGCGCTCTACCCCAAGAAAACTTTGTACCTTTTATACAAACTGATGTAGCTATTAATCCAGGTAATTCAGGCGGCCCATTATTTAATACAGATGGAGAGGTGATCGGTATCAACTCCCAAATTTATAGTCGTACAGGTGGTTATATGGGTCTATCCTTTGCTATTCCGATAGATGTGGCGATGGATGTTGCGGATCAATTAAAAAATAAAGGTCGTGTTGTTCGTGGCTGGCTTGGTATAGCTATTCAAGAAGTCACAGACGAATTAACAGAAGCTTTAGGGTTAAAAGATAAAAGTGGGGCACTCGTAGCAGCAGTTAATAAGGATACTCCAGCGGGTAAAGCAGGTATAGAAGCAGGTGATGTTATTTTAAAATTTAATAATAAAGTTATTGAGAAATCATCTGACCTTCCAAAATATGTAGGTATCACAAAGCCAAATAATGTTGTACCAGTTGAGATTTGGCGTAATGGAAAGTTAAAAACATTAAGAGTAAAGATAGGTGAAATGCCGAGTGATAGAATGCAAGCCTCAAATCAAAAGCCTAACCAAGAAAGCGCTAATAGGATAGGTTTGGTTTTAAAAGAGGCAAGTGCTAAAGATAAAAAACTGCTTGATGGAAGAAATGGTTTAGTCGTTGCAAAGGCGACAGGGCCTGCAGTTTCCTCTCAGATAAGAAATGGAGATATCATTTTAGCGCTTAATAATACGCCCGTAACATCAGTGAGGGCATTTAATAGGGATATTAACAAAACACCTAAAGGTAAAACGATAGCACTGCTCATTTATCGAAACGGAGATACACTCTTTGTCCCGGTAAAAGTTTTAAATTAAATTATTTAAATATATCTTTTTACAATCAGGTAAAATTAGGAAATTAAAGGCGCCTTTAGCGCCTTTAATTTTTTAGATTTAGTAAATAAATTATGGAAAATATCAGAAACTTTTCAATTATTGCTCACATTGATCACGGCAAATCTACATTAGCAGATAGGATTATTCAGCATTGCGGGGGTCTCGCTGATAGAGAAATGGAGGCCCAAGTCCTTGATTCAATGGATTTAGAAAGAGAAAGGGGAATTACTATTAAAGCCCAAACGGTCACTCTTTCATATAAAGCTAAGGATAATCAGCAATATGTTTTTAATTTAATTGACACACCAGGCCATGTAGATTTTACCTACGAGGTCAGCCGCTCTTTATCAGCATGCGAAGGCGGTGTTTTAGTTGTAGATGCATCCCAAGGGGTAGAAGCTCAGACGGTAGCTAATTGTTACACTGCACTAGACCAAGATGTGGAAGTTTTTCCTGTATTAAATAAGATTGATTTAGCCTCTGCGGATCCTGATAGGGTAAAAAAAGAAATTGAGGATGTCATTGGGATTGAGGCGGATGATGCTATTTTATGTTCTGCTAAAACAGGACAAGGGATTGAGGATGTGCTTGAGACAATTGTTCATAAAGTCCCAGCACCTATAGGGGATGCAAATAAGCCACTCAAGGCACTCATTATTGATGCATGGTTTGATAATTATGTTGGGGTAGTGATGCTAGTTCGGGTCGTAGATGGAGAAATTAAAGCCAAAGATAAAATTCATTTGATGGCCACAAAAGATGAATATGCGTGTGAAAGTGTTGGTATTTTTACTCCGAAGTCTATTGTTCGTGATTCACTTAGTGCAGGTGAGGTGGGGTTTGTAATCGCTGGCATTAAAGATTTAGAAAGCACTAAGGTTGGCGACACCATTACTCTAGCAAAGAATAAAGCTGAGGAAGCGTTACCTGGTTTTAAAGAGATTCAACCTCAAGTTTTTGCTGGCTTATATCCGATAGAATCAAATCAGTTTGACGCACTGAGAACGGCTTTAGAAAAATTAAAATTAAATGATGCCTCTTTAAATTTTGAACCTGAAAATTCAACAGCTCTTGGGTTTGGCTTTAGATGTGGCTTTCTTGGTTTGTTACATATGGATATTATCCAAGAGAGATTAGAGCGCGAATATGAAATGGAGTTAATTACAACAGCGCCCACAGTGGTATATGAGCTTTTATTAAAAAATGATGAAATTGTCTCAATTGAGAATCCATCAAGACTTCCTGATTTATCAACTATTGATGAAATTAGAGAACCTATCATTAAATTAAATATTTTATTACCGCATGATTATGTTGGCCCAGTCATGACCTTAGTTAATGAGAAAAGAGGTATGCAAAAAAATATGCAGTATATGGGACGTCAGGTCATGATTACATATGAAATCCCTCTTAATGAAGTAGTTTTAGATTTTTTTGATAGATTAAAATCAGTCTCCCGTGGATATGCTTCGATGGATTATGAGTTTGTCGAGTTTAGAGCAGCTGACCTGATAAAATTAGATATTATGGTGAATGGCGATAGAGTTGATGCTTTATCACTGATTGTGCATCGGTCAAATAGCATTTCAAAAGGGAGAGAGCTGGCAAGTAAAATGAGAAGCTTAATTCCAAGGCAAATGTTTGATGTCGCAATACAATCTGCTATCGGAGCAAATATAATTGCGAGAGAAACCATTAAGGCATTAAGAAAAAATGTAATCGCAAAATGTTATGGTGGTGATGTTTCTAGAAAAAGAAAACTTTTAGAAAAACAAAAAGCAGGTAAGAAAAGAATGAAGCAGGTGGGTAATGTTGAGATACCACAGGAGGCTTTTTTAGCAATTTTACAGGTAGATGACTAAATGATTTTTGCACTTATATTAATGTCTGTAACAGGACTTACCGGCCTTATTTATCTTTTGGATGTAATGTACTTTGCAAAAAAAAGAGCGCATGGAAAAAAAGAATCCATCATTATCGAGTACTCTAAGAGTTTTTTTCCCGTCCTTTTATTTGTTTTTGTAATTCGATCATTCATTGTGGAACCTTTTAAAATTCCTTCAGGGTCAATGATGCCGACCTTAATTGCGGGTGATTTTATTGCTGTAAATAAGTTTAGTTATGGTGTGCGATTCCCTGTTATCAATAATGTCTTAATTCCTAATGGTATGCCTGAAAGAGGCGATGTAGTTGTATTTCATTATCCAATGGATACCTCAATTGATTATATAAAAAGAGTGGTTGGGCTTCCAGGAGACACAATTAAATATGAAAATAAAAAGTTATTTATTAATGATAAATTGGTCCCTCATGTTTTTGAAAAAGATTATGAATATATGATGAATGAAAATTATAGGGTACCAGCTCAAGAATTTACTGAAACTTTAGGTGAAGTAAAACATTCGATTCTCATTCACAATGTTGAGGGAGAATCTGGGCGCTTTGTTGTCCCTGAAGGAAATTATTTTGTCATGGGAGATAATCGAGATAATTCATCTGATAGTCGAGTTTGGGGGTTTGTTTCTGAAGATTTGTTGGTAGGCAAGGCCTTCATTATTTGGTTAAACTTATCAGAGCCATCAAGAATTGGGGATACTATTAAGTAGATGGAAACCAAAGATCTAAAAATGCTCGAAAAATCAATTAAATATAAATTTAAGGATATTGCTCTTTTAGAACTTGCGATGACGCATAGAAGTCATTCAGGTAAAAATAATGAGCGATTAGAGTTCTTAGGTGACAGTATTTTAAATTTCATTGTGGCAGACCTTTTATTTAAAAAATTTAGTGATTTAGATGAAGGAGATTTAAGCCGACTAAGATCACAATTAGTAAAAGAGGAACCACTTTCAAAATTAGGAAACGGGTTAAATATAGGTGATTTTTTAAACTTAGGCGTTGGTGAGTTAAAAAGCTCTGGATGGAGAAGGCCTTCCATTTTGGCAGATGCTATTGAGGCTTTAATTGGCGCAATTTTTATTGATGGTGGGATGAAGTCTGCATATAAATTTGTTGATGATTCATTTGCTGATCTTATTGATAAAATTAATCCTAAAGAAATTCATAAGGATCCTAAGACCATATTGCAGGAGTTTCTCCAAGCCCAAAAAGTACCTTTACCTGTTTATGAGGTGATTCATGTTGAAGGTGAAGCACATGACCAATTATTTTCTGTTTCGTGTTCAGTGTCTAAATTTGATATAAAAGCAGAAGGCGGAGGAAGAAGTAGAAAAATTGCTGAGCAAGAAGCAGCAAAGGAAGCAATGGCTACGATTGAAAAGAGCCTTTATGGAATCGTCTAAAATAAATACACGTTGTGGCACCATTGCAATTGTTGGGCAGCCAAATGTTGGCAAATCAACGCTTCTCAATTATTTTGTGGGCTCAAAGTTAAGCATCACATCTAGAAAAGCCCAAACAACGCGTTATCAATTACTCGGAATATTTTCAAATAAAGACACACAATATATTTTTGTCGATACTCCAGGATATCAATTGAAGCATCTCAATCAAATGAATAAGAGTCTAAATAAGTCAGTCAATCAGGCTTTAAAGGACGTAGATTTAATTTTATTTTTATCTGAACCAAAAGCGCTTGATGCGACAGACCATAAAATTTTACAAATGATTCCGAGTAAAACGCCTATTTTACTAATTATTAATAAAACAGATTTAATTAAAAATAAAGCTAAAATCCTGACCTTAATGAGTGAGGCTGATAATTTAGATAAATTTGAGGAGATTGTTCCGACAAGCGTTAAGAAAAAAAATAATTTATTAGAGTTATTAGAGAGCGCAAAAAAATATTTACCTGAACAACCATTTATTTACGATCAAGATGAATTAACAGATAAGGGCGAACGTTTTCTTGCGGGCGAAATAGTCAGGGAAAAATTATTTCGATTAACAGGCCAAGAAGTTCCCTACTCAGTAGCTGTTGAAATAGAGAAATTTGAACAAGAGGGCGAGCTAAGAAGAATTTTTGCGGTTATTATTGTTGACCATGAGTCTTTAAAACCCATGATTATTGGAAACAAAGGTGAGAGGTTAAAAGAGATTTCAAAAAGTGCACGCTTAGATATGGAGAAACTTTTTGGAGGGAAGGTTTGGTTGGAGACATGGGTGAAGGTGAAAACGGGTTGGGCTGATGATGCAAGGGCTTTAAAATCACTTGGGCTTTGATGAGAGATGGCAAAATCAACTTCCCTTAAAGAAAATCAATTAGTTTACGTTCTTCATACTTATCCATTTAAAGAGACAAGCCTTATTGTTGAAATTTTTTCAAAAGAATTTGGCAGGGTATCACTAGTTGCAAAGGGAGCTAGGCGCCCAAAATCAGCATTACGAGGTATGTTGCAATCCTTTCAAGCTTTAGAAGCTTCATGGTCAGGTATTGGAGAATTAAAAACACTACATGCGATTGACTGGTGCGAAAAATATCTTCCAATGGAAGGCAACTCTTTGATATGTGGTTTTTATTTAAATGAATTATTACTGCGGTTGCTTCCAAAAGAAGATAGTTATGAGCCACTGTTTGATTCTTATCATACAACTATGGAAAACTTATCTAAAAGAGAAAATATAGGGGTCACTTTAAGAAGATTTGAATTAAAGCTTTTATTAGATTTGGGTTATGAGGTGGTTTTAAATGAAGATGCAAATGCTAATGAAATAAAAGCAGATAAGACGTATTATTATGAGGCTGAATATGGTGCCCGAGAAAAATTTAGGTCTGAAAAGAGTATTAAGGTGGTTGGGCAAACCTTAATTGATATGGCAAATGATGATTTTAAATCAGCAACGACAGAATTGCAGAGTAAGAATTTAATGCGCTTTTTAATAAATTATTATTTGGGCGATAAACCATTAAACTCCAAACAATTATTTTTAAATATTTAGGACGATAAGATGGACCTTGGCGTTAACATCGATCATATAGCAACAATCAGGCAAGCAAGGGGAACAAACTACCCATCAGTTTTGGATGCAGCGGTTTTGGCTGAAAAAGCAGGTGCTGATAGCATTACCCTTCATTTAAGAGAAGATCGACGACACATGCAAGATAAAGATTTATATGAACTCAAACCGCTTTTAAAAACTAAAATGAATTTAGAATTAGCGCCTGTCAATGAAATGTTAAAAATTGCTTTAGATGTTCTGCCTGAGGATGTTTGTTTGGTGCCTGAAAGAAGAGAAGAAAAAACAACTGAGGGTGGACTAGATTTGATAAAAAACTTTAGTAATATTAAAAATATTAGTGATGAGTTAAGTAATGCAGGTGTTCGTGTTTCTCTTTTTATTGCCCCTGAGATTGATCAAATTGATAAGGCGATTGAAATGAAAGTACCGATCATTGAATTACATACAGGAAATTATGCTGATTTTAAGGGCGAAGAGAAAGATAAAGAATTAATTAAAATTCAACACGCTACGCAATATGCGAGGAAAGCAAGTATTTTGGTTAACGCAGGTCATGGGCTTCATTATGAGAATGTGCAAAACATTGCAAAAATTAATGGTATCCATGAATTAAATATTGGGCATGCGATTGTGGCTAAAGCGTTGTTTGTGGGTTGGGAGAATGCGGTGATTGAAATGAAAGAAATTATCAATGAGTTCGCAAAATCATGATTTATGGAATCGGCACAGATGTTGTGGAGGTCGCACGTATAGCTAAAGCCTTAAGGAAGTTTGGAGATGCCTTTGCTAAAAAAATATTGAGTCAAGAGGAGTTCGTAATTTTTAAGAAGAATAATTTAAAAGAAAATTTTTTAGCAAAGAGATTTGCTGCCAAGGAAGCTTTTGCAAAAGCGATGGGTACGGGTTTTAGAGGTGGGGTCAACATTAAGTCAATCATCGTTACGAATAATGAGTTAGGAAGACCGGATATCAAACTAGAAAACAATATGTCACTTATGTTGCAAGAAAAAAAAATAAAATCTTGTCATCTATCTATATCAGATGAGAAAAATATTGCCGTAGCATTTGTCGTGTTGGAAAAGGAATGACAAAAAAAGAAGTTGACGTTGGTAGAAGATTTGGTGGCATCATTCGCCTCTATGGCAAAAAAAAATTTCAATGGATTCAAAATTCTCATATTTGTGTGATTGGGATTGGTGGTGTTGGTTCATGGGTAGCTGAGTCTTTAGCGAGGCATGGCGTCGGTAAAATTACACTTATTGATATGGATCACATTGTAGAGTCAAATATTAATCGTCAAATTCATGCTCTTGATAGCACTAATGGAGAGTCAAAAATAAAGGCTATGAAAGATCGAATTATGGATATCAATCCTCAATGCCAAGTCGAATGCATTGACGATTTTTTAGAGGAATCTAATATCGAAAATTATGTATCAAGTAAATTTAACTATATTGTTGATGCAATCGATCAATCAAGCGTAAAAATAAGTTTAGCTGAATACTGTCAATCTAAGAATTTACCGCTTGTGATGGTAGGTGGCGCAGGTGGCCGAACTGACCCATCAAGGATAAAGGTTTCAAACCTGTCTAAAACCTTTGGAGATCCTTTGATAGGGAATATTCGAAAGCATTTTAATAAAAAAAATAAGCTATTAAAAAATAATTATGAAATACCGACGGTTTTTTCTGATGAGCCTATTGTTAAATCAGACGAATGTGAAGCAGATACAGCAGGTGGAGGCTTGAATTGCGACGGGTATGGTTCGAGCTTAAATATAACAGCTGCTATGGCATTTTATGTGGTTGCTTACATATTTTCTAGAATATAAAGCCTTTAAACAGTTGAAATAAAAAAAACTGCCCCCATTAATAAAATTAATATTTAATTAATTTTATTCAATCAGGGATTTTAAGAAAATGACAAAACAGAAAGAAACCTTAAGCTTTCAAGCCGAAGTAAAGCAACTTTTACAATTAATGATTCACTCTCTTTATAGTAATAAGGAAATTGCTGTTCGTGAATTAATATCTAATGCAAGTGATGCAGCAGATAAGCTAAGATTTGAAGCACTCAAGAAAAATGATCTTTATGAAAAAGATTCTGAGCTAAAAATTTGGGTAGATTTCGATCAGGATAAGAAAACAATCACTATTTCAGATAATGGTATTGGGATGAGTCGAGATGATATTGTAAAAAATATCGGGACCATTGCAAAATCAGGGACAAAGGAGTTTTTAAAGAAGCTTTCTGGCGATCAAGCAAAAGATGCTAATTTAATCGGTCAGTTTGGGGTTGGTTTTTATTCTGCTTTTATTATTTCTGATGAAGTGACCTTAGAGTCTAGAAAAGCTGGCTCAAAAACTGGATCACGTTGGGTTTCAAAAGGTGATGGAGAATTTACTCTTGAAACAATCGAAAAAAAATCAAGAGGAACATCGGTTATTTTAAACCTTAAAAAGGATGCTGAAGAGTTTTTAGATGAATACAGACTTAAGGAGATCATTAAAAAATATTCAGATCATATAACGCTCCCGATTGTAATGAAAAAATTCGAATTCAAAGATGGAAAATCAATTCGAACCGAAGAGGACGAAGTTGTAAATGATGCTTCAGCAATTTGGGCACGCAATAAAAAGGATATCAAACAAAAAGAATACGAAGAGTTTTATAAAAATTTAACTTATGACCAAGAGCCCCCATTATCTGTTTTTCATAACCGTGTTGAGGGTAATCAAGAGTATGTTTCTCTTTTATTCATTCCGAGTAAAGCACCATTTGATCTATATGACAGAGATAAAACGCAAGGGGTAAAGTTATATGCAAAACGCATCTTCATCATGGAAGCGAATGAAAAACTTATACCTCAGTATTTGAGGTTTATGAAGGGGGTTATTGATAGTAGTGACTTACCACTCAATGTATCAAGAGAAATTTTACAAGATAGTAAGGCACTTGAAAGCATAAGGTCAGGAACAGTTAAAAAAATACTTTCTGCCCTTGAAGAGATGGCTAAGAAAAAACCAGATGACTTTAAAAAGTTTTGGTCTGAGTTTGGACTTGTGCTTAAAGAGGGGCCAGCGGAAGACTTTGCTAATAAAGAAAAAATTGCTGGTCTACTGAGGTTTGCAAGTACTTTCGATGAGTCAGATGCCCAAAGCGTAAGCTTATCTGATTACATAGGCAGAATGAAGCCCGAACAAGAAGTTATTTACTATATTACTGCAGATTCGTTTTTAGCAGCTAAAAACAGCCCACATCTTGAAATTTTCAATAAGAAAAAAATTGAAGTTTTGCTTCTAGGTGACCGTGTTGATGAGTGGTTGATGTCAAACTTACCTGAGTTTAGTGGTAAAAAATTCCAATCAATTGCAAAAGGTGACCTTGATTTAGGAAAACTTGAGGATGAATCAGAGAAAGAGGCTAAAAAAGATATAGAGGAAAAATCTAAAACTTTAGTTGAAAAAATTACGAAATCTTTAGGCGATAAAATTAAAGAAGTTAAAGTGACACATCGTTTAACTGACTCACCGGCATGCTTGGTTGTAGGAGAAAATGATATATCAGGTAATCTAGAACGAATTTTGAAAGCTGCGGGACAAAATACACCAGATATTAAGCCTGTATTAGAGATTAATCCTGAACATGCCTTAATTAAAAAACTCAGTGCTGAAAAGGATCAAAAAGCCTTCGATGAGTATTCATCAGTGGTATTTGACCAAGCTTTAATATCTGAAGGTGGGCAATTAGAGGACCCAGTTGGGTTCGTGAAAAGAATTAATGAATTATTAGTAAAATAAATATAGATTTACAGGCAATTATTGTTTGACAATGATTTAAATACACTGCTATAATTCGCGCTCTCTTGCGTTATATACGCAGAGTTCAACAGAAGACTCGTTGATTTATCGATCGCGGGGTGGAGCAGTCTGGCAGCTCGTCGGGCTCATAACCCGAAGGTCACAGGTTCAAATCCTGTTCCCGC
>ENA-OWPI01001148-OWPI01001148.1-marine-metagenome-genome-assembly--contig:-NODE-1148-length-31040-cov-11.553435_pt1 | contig 31040 bp, 20 predicted proteins | sample MGYA00238138_ERZ651775 | MGnify/ENA primary metagenome ERZ651775 (study PRJEB26906, sample SAMN06265043) | marine metagenome | isolation source: Helgoland LTER site | place: Germany:Helgoland, sampling...
CTTTTCTCTCGTTTTTCTCTCCTACAGCCAAAGGCGGTCTCTCTCACCCTTAAACACACATCATCGACATCCAATTTCTTTCTCTCTCTTTCTCTCTTTGATATACAATAAATATACATCGGAGAACAACAACAACAACGCGCCCAAAAACTCCTCTGCGCGCGCGCATTCACGTTGCGCGCATACCTCGCGAAAGCGACGTTGTTTAAAAGAGAGAAAGAGGAACACAACACAAAATTGGATCCCAAACCCAAAAGATAGAGAGAGAAAAAAGAAAAAAAATCGCTTCTCTCGTCTCTCTCTCTTTAAAACACGACATATGCTAAATAAAGAAACCGTACCTTGACGCAAACGGAGTTTCTTCTTAAAGAACTTCTCGAAGAAACTACTCGTTGTTGTTTGAGCGGGAGTAAACCCGAAGCGGATAAAGTGCAGGCCATATTTTATGTAGTATGTGATGTGATGATCGGGGAGTGCTGATATGAGGGATGAGAAATTTCTCTCGTTCGATCTCTCTTTTTCTCTTCAAGAACGAGTGAAAACGCGAGAACGAGCGATCTCGAAAACGAGAGACAAAATCTCGATTGATTCAAAAAAACAGAAGAAGGCAAAAATTCTGCCCAAAAGACTGCTTCTTCTTCTGTTCAAAGAAGAACAAGTTTCGCTCTTTCGATCAAAAATTCAAAAAAACAGCAAACGAATTTTTTTTACAACAGACAGAGAGAAAACAACGAAAAAATTAGAAGAAGAAGAAGTCCGTTGGGAAGGAACTCGACACATCACTTTGTTGTGCTATTGATTTATATTAACCGCTCTCACTTAAAATAAAATGTTCTCGCCTTCGAGAGGAGGGTCTTCCTCTTCGAAACGAGGAGGACAACGAGGATATCGAGGCTTTTTCAGAGGTGGTACTCTCGCCGCTGAAGAAGAAGCAGACGACGACGTTTTAAAACGCATGTTAAAAAAAGACGTCTGCTCCGTCGCAGTCATCGCCGGGCGCTCGTTCCACGAACGCGCGAATCTGAAAACCAGAGTTCGGTGCGCGTTACTCGCGCCTGGCTTAGTCGACTCCGTCGCAATAACCGACGGTGCGTTCGGCACAGATCCAGTTTTTAGAGCGGAGATACATTTACCGCTGACCTTGAACGTGAACACGTACACGCACTTATCGGTGGAGTTGTTAGACGAGGAGATGACCAAAGTTGTGGGATTTGGAACCATGGATTTCCAACTGTTCGCGAATGAGAATAAAGGGAAAGTGCCGGGGAAATGGATCGCGATGTGGGACGATTTGAGGGAAAACATCGTCGGGCACGTGTGCGTGAGAGTGACGCTGGAAGGCGTGAATTTCGGGAAGGAGAAAGCGAGGAATCTTGTCGCGAATAAAAATGTTCACCCGGACGGCGAGAAGACGCCCGAGAAACAATCGAGCGGCGGCGGCGGCGTGTTTGAAATCGGGAAACACCAGATTTCGGAAGGACGGAAGCAACTTCTCGAACGATTCTCTCGAACGCCGCCGCAGTTTAAGAAACCGGAAGAGGTGACGCGAGAGGCGCAAGAAACTGTGACGTTGAAATCGAAAGAGTTGGAAGAGGAGAAGAAACGGCGAGAGGCGTTGGAGAAGCAGTTGGAGGAGATGAAACGAGCGCAAAAGGAAAGGGAAAAAAGAGAGAGAGTCACGGGAGGTGTGATGAATCCAATATCGACGGGTGCGACGGTTTCGGAAATCGCGCACGATTTTGAAAACCTGAATAATAATTTTAGCTACAACAATAATAATAGCAGAGAGACGATAAATAGAACGCGAGAAGAAGAAGAAGAAGAGGAAAGGAGCGTGGACACCAACCACGCGAGGAGTCAAAGGTCTTTCTTATTGGACACGTCGAAAGTTTCCGTCGGTCCGCCGTTATCGCCGGTGAGGTCGTCCATGAACACCTCCGTCGCGAATAGAAGTTTTCGAGACGAACAAACGAATCAACAACAACAACAAACGAAAGAGCAAGCGTTGAGGAGTTTACGGCAAAGAGGCATTTTAACCGACATTTCTATGCAAGCGAGGGAGCGAGCGAGTCGAAATATCATTCGCAAACCCATCGGTTTAGTCTCAAGAATAGCTGATAGGTCCAGACGAACGGTTTTAAAAAAGTTTACGACTTTGCGATCGATCGTACAAACGATCGATCCGAACGTTTTAGTCGGCGCCGCGATTGGTTTGTTCTTGGTTGGATTCCGCAGTTCGAGAAGCGCGGACGAGAGAGATTTACGGTTCGTCTCCATCGAAGACGTGGACGTGTCTGAACAACATCAGAAATTAGAGCAGCAGCAGCAGCAAAGCGGTAACAACATAGATTACTTTTACCCGGACGACCCTAGAGGTCCGTTACGCAGAGGTGAGTACGAGGTGAAACCCGGGGATTCCTTGTGCGCGGCCACCGGCTGCGTTTTGCCGGAAAAAGTAGAAGTGAGAGACGCAAACGGGAACTTGGTCAAATACCCAGACGTCATCTATCCCGGCGATAGAATCACTCTGTTTCATTAACTGTTGCACCACTATATTATTACATTTTTGATATGCTCTAAAATTATTTCTTATCATACATGACTAATACTATAACTGTTCGGGATCCAACACCGCTCTCTTGATCTTCTTCCCGTTGTTGGCAACGTAAACCACGTGAATCATGGCATCGTTCGCCACGTGAATCACTGGATCCCTCGTGTAACTACTACTACTACCACTACTACTACTACTACCACTACTACCACCACTGCTTTCGTCTTCATCGTCGCCGTCTTCAATCACAAACGCCTCTCGAAACGTTTCGCCGTCGTCTCTCGAGATTTTTACGCTCACGCCTTTCTTACCCGGGTCGTTCATAACTAACACGACGCGTCCGTCGGTTAACTTTTCCACGTCGAATCCTCGACCAAATACGGTTGGTAAAGGTAAATCCGCGATTTCCTTAAATGCCGACCACTGCGCGTTCGGTTCGTCTTTCAATTCAGCTTTTAACATTTTCGGAAAATATCTCGAGGACTGTTTCGATCGTCCTCCGGCGTGCACGACGCCGGATAAACTTTTCGGAAACCGTTCGGTCGTTTTTGCCGGTCGAGCGAGAACGACTAAAGTTCCATCGTCTTTATAAAATATCGCGGGTTCGATGCCTCCGTAATCTCTCGCTTCCTCTTCGGCCGCTTTATCGCCCATTCTTCCTCCGCCGTATCGTTCCTGTAAACCTTTCTTCTCCATGCGAATCGGACCGCTTTTCACGGTCCAATCTCTCCCTTCTCTTTCCGCTCTCTCGATCCACGCGCACGCGCTCGACCGCGTCCACCTCTCGCTCGCGCTCAGAATCGATTCGTCTTCGCTGTTTCTCAAAACTTTATTCTTCGACGGGCCTAAAATTCCAGGCGGTAACTTCTCCTCCTCTAACCACGTCTTCCCGCCGTCCAACGAGCGTTTCAAAAAACCTTCCCACGTCTCTCGACTCGCGCCTCGCTTATAAAACAACAAAACCTCGTGCGTTTGTGGCACCACGAACAACTGGGGACGCCAACACTTATCATTCGAAGACGTTCCTTTCACCGCCATCTTTGGCGCGTGCCATTGCTCCTTCGGCGCGACGTCCGATCCCGGCTGTATCGGTAACACCCGTCCTCGACTGACGTAACAGTGCCCGCCTCGAGATTCGTTGATGTCCTCTATTTTCCTCTGATCCAACTCCCTGTTCGTCAGCGATTTCGGAACGCCCCATTCCCAATTCCCTTCAAAGGCGACTAAAAACGTGCGCTTCGAGTCCCCGACTTCCGCCAAAGACGGGTAGCTCAGCGATTTGAATCCAGACGTTAACGTAGGACTGTCCACCGCTAACGCGGATCCCAACAAGGCGGTTTCTAAGCTCGGTTTTTCGTCTGAATCGTCTGAATCGTCTGAATCGTCCTTCTTTCTACCTTTTTCGTCTTTACTACCAAAGTCGTAGTCTTCGTGTGATAATTCTTCCCGATGTTGTGCGTCTTTCTTCTGAGCGTATTTCCTCCCAGAGGACATCAATCTCGCCTCGGAATCTCTCGAAAACACCATCAGATTCACGAACGATATAAAGACGAGTAAAGCGACGAGACAGATTTTCGTCTTATTCTTCGTCGCTCTTTTGATAATATTAATTGTCGTGATGCTGTTGTTGTTGCTTCTTTTCGTTCGTCTTTGATGGTGATGGTGATGATACGAAGACGACGGTCTGTTGTTGTTGTTGTTCGAATTCGAACTCGAATTTCCCGGAGCGAATCTTTGCCGAGCGTTAGGGTTGTTCATCATCACGGAGGCTCCCGCGAGTTCTTCGTTCGCGTCGTTTACGTTTTGAAACGTCATCGTTGAAGAAGAAGAGGGCGATGCGAGAGTATATTTGCACGAGAATAATGAACGAACGAACGTTTTAATGAGGATGGTTTTCTCTCTATAAATACAACAAAAATAAAATCAAAAACTAAAAAGCGGATCCAGTCGCTTTAGCCTTGGAACATCTCGCCATGGTCGCGCTCGCTCGCGTAATCGCGTCGGTCATGTAGAAGTTCTCGACGTTCGTCGTTAACGGTTCGGAGGCGAAAACAGTCGCACCGCTGGTTTTTTTACCTGCTCCGCCTTTAGCGGCGACGTTGGGCGTCCCTCCGGCTAAATGCGCGTACGAGGCGCCGTTTAACCATAAGCTCGGTTCGACTTCATCGATGGCGTTGAAGGTTGGGGAGACTTCCGCCAATCTCTCTCTGCACTGCTCGATGGTGTTATATTTCAAAGGAACCATGGCGAATTCGGAAACCGCTCGTAAGATTTTCCAATCCGCTCTCGCTAATCCCGGAGGCGCCACGCAGGCTAACGCCCTTTGCGCTCTTCCTTCGGTGTTGACGTACGTGGCGTCTTTTTCCGTGTACGCCGCGCCAGGGAGGACAACGTCCGCACCAGCCGCGCCGACGTCGCCGTGGTGGCCTTGGTAGATGACGAATTTCTTCCCCGGTTCGGAGTCGTACGAGGAGATGGTCTCCGAGCCTAAGTTGTAGACGACTTTCAAGCCGTCGTTTTCGCTAATGTGTTTGTTCTTCGAGGAGACGAAACCGAGGTCTAACGCGCCGGTGGTGCCTCCAGACGCTTGCAGAACGTTAAATCCGTTCCAGTCGTTGGTAACGACACCGAATTGGTCCGACAATTGGTGTAAACTCTTCAATAACTGCGCGCAATCCGGTCTGTTTAACACCGCGGAACCGACGATGACGCACGGGTTTTTCGCGTTTTTCAACGTTTCGCTAAACGCGTGTTTGCCGGAAAGCAAGTCGTTGATGATGGACGCTTCCGTGCCTAAGTTTTCAACTGGGTACGTCAAGTCGCCGTGATGTCCTAACGTGGCCATTTTTACGCCACCCGCGACGTTCGCGCGGCGTAATCTGGCGTTCAAAACGGGCGCTTCTAAGCGAACGTCCGCGCCCACCATCAAGACGACGTCGGCGTCTTCCACGCCTACGATGTTCGAGTTCATGATGTAGTTCGATCTCGAATCAACATTCACCGCGTCTGCGTTTACGCCTTCCACTTCAAAGTTCACGCATCCTAACGACGTCATGACATCTTTCAAAGCGACGATACTCTCGCAATCCGCGAGCTTACCGGCTACCGCTCTCAAATTTCTCGGGTCCGCCTTGCTCAACTGTTCGCCGACAATTTCCAACGCGGTTTCCCAGGTGACTTTTTCCAATTTGTTCGTTTTCGGGTTCTTCGCGTACGGGGCATCTAATCTTTGCCTTTTCAGACCGTCGTAGGAAAATCTCGCTTTGTCCGAAATCCATTCCTCGTTTACGCCTTCGTGCAACCTGGGCGTGATTCTCATGACTTCCGTACCTTTCGAGTCCACGCGAATGGAGCTTCCTAACCCGTCCAACACGTCGATCGTCTCGGTTGGTTTCAACTCCCAACTTCTCGCGGTAAACGCGAACGGTTTCGAGGTCAACGCGCCAACCGGGCACAAATCAATCACGTTCCCGCTCAACTCGGAACTCAACAACTTACTCACGTACGTTCCGATTTCCGCTTGACCTCCTCTTCCCGTCACCCCTAACTCTTGCACGCCGGCGACTTCCGTCGCGAATCTCACGCACCTCGTGCAGTGAATGCACCTCGTCATCACCGTCTTCACGAGCGGCCCTAACTCTTTATCTTCCACCGCTCGTTTCCCTTCCGTAAACCGACTTCTATCCGAGCCAAAAATCATTGATTGGTCTTGCAACTCGCACTCGCCGCCTTGGTCGCAAATCGGGCAATCCAGCGGGTGGTTGATTAACAAAAACTCCATCACGCCTTCCCTCGCTTTCTTCACCAAATCCGTCGTCGTCTTGATGTTCATGTTCGGCATCACTGGCATGGCGCACGAGGCGACTGGTTTCGGTGATTTTTCCACCTCTACCAGGCACATTCTGCAATTCCCCGCGATGGACAACCGCGGATGGTAGCAAAACCGTGGGACGTGCACACCGGCGTGTTCGCACGCTTGGAGTACCGTCACGCCTTTTTGTACGTGCACTTCTCTGCCGTCGACGAACACTGGGACGAGATTCTCATCCACGGCAGGAGTATTATTGGTTGAAAACGATCTTTTCGTCGTTTCAGAGGACGTCGTTTGCGCGGAAGAGGCGCTTCCTAATGCTACGCTTTTCCGCAGGAAATTGATCTCGTCCGAAGACCGTTTCGTGGTGCGCGAAATCAACGCGCAAAATCTTCGCATGATGATGATGATGTAAAAGAGAATATACTCCTCTTCGCGAATTCGTTCCAAATCTCACCGCGAACACAAAAAATGAATATCTCTCCGCACGATCGCGCGGTTCGATCGATCTCGGTAATTTCGCGAGAGTGAGAGAGAATACTTTAAAGAATATCAAAAGCGCTTCTTTTTGTGCGTCTTTTTTGTGCGAAATGCGTCAGTGTTTTCAGGAAGGAAACGAAGAAAAATCTCTGCTCTGTGAGAGGGAGTTTAACGTGAGAATACACGCTCCAAAAATGACGGCGATTCCAACCTTATTCGCTTTGAAAAGAACGAGACGAAGACGCGGGTGTTTTTTCGTCCTCGTTTTTATCGTTTGTGCTGCGGCTTTCTTTGTGTCCACCCCTGTTTCCGCTGATGTTTCTGTGACAGACCCCGGGGAAGATTCTGATGATTTTGGAGCGAATTCCATTCAACAACAAGAACAACAGACGAGAGGACGACGAAGAAGGAGAGTAACGAGTACTCGAGACGATGAAAACGAAGAGGACGACTTTGCCGCGGTGTCGTCATCGTCTGTATCATCAAATCACGAGAGCAGCAGTAGTAGTAAAAGTAGTAAAATGAAAGCAGTCTTGAACGTGTTGCTGGAACGGTATCGAAGCAGGCACGACATAAACGACATCGAAGACGAAGGAGAGCTTTCGACGAACGCGGAGGTGAAAAGACTCGTGTTTCCTACTTCACGTTTGAACAACGAAAAGGAAAACGGAGGAGATGTGGGAGAACACGCTTTTGATGATTTAGACGCGATGATGTTAGGAGGGAGCGGCGAGAGCGCCGCCGGTACTACCACGACGACGACGACGAGTAACTCCGTCGATGTCGTCTCGAGCGAAGAGCGATACATCGATCATCAGGCGTCGATCGAAGCGACGGCGATGAACCACGACGGAGAAACGGACGACGCGAGTCATTTGCAGAAGGAGAAGGAGAGAGACGAGAAGGAGTTGAAGAGTGCGCAAGAGCTGAAGAACACGGCGGCGACGACGACTTCTTCGATGACGACGACGAGTGAAGCTGTCAACGCAACCTCGGTGAAAAAGAGAGCGTATAGTTACTGGCTCGATCGAGAATTGGATCCGGCGTTAGGCCAAATCGCTTGGAGAGCAATGCCGGGAGACGCTTTCATTCTCCGCGCGCAAAAACGAGCGAAAGAGAACCCGTCCAACTTGAACTTTCAAGAGGAGTTTACCAAAGCGATGGAAATTGACTTCCCAGACGTGGCGAGGAAAGCCATGCTGCCTCTCTGCGACTCTCCTCCGGATAAATTCGACGAAAGCGCTTTACCGAAAACTATGACATCGGGAAACGCCGTTTGTAAACCGCGCGATTTACACGCCACGCCGCACTGTTTCGATTGCGATTTAAACTCGGATCTGTCCGTGTCCGCGACGTGTATATCGCACGCGTGGGTGCAAAAATCCTCCGAAGAAATGAAGTACATGCACATGGCGTCCATAGTGAGTTTAAAAAACGGCGACTTGCTCGCCTCTTGGCAACAAGCGAAAGAGAGAGAAGGCGACGGGGATCAACACATCGCGTTGTCGTTATCCAAGGACGCCGGGATCACGTGGTCAGCACCGACTCGATTGTTTGGTCTTCGATCTGACTCGGCGCGCGCCGGCGGCGACGGTCCCATGTGGGGTCCATCCATGATGAAGGACGAAGATGGCGTCATTTCCTTATTCTATTCGCAATCGAGCAAATGTCGCGTAAATCCAGAGTTGAGAGAGGATGGATGGAACCCTGGAGGAGATATTCTGATGACCCAATCGGAAGACGGCGAGGATTGGTCCTACCCAGTTGTGCTCTCGAGCCAAGGCGAAGGTTGGCCGTTAGTCACCGCGAACCCACCGGTCGTCATGCGATCCGGATCGGGAGGTACGAATTGGGCCATCCCGGTTTGGAGAGAAAGCCCGCGAAAATCCACGTGCGATCCGCAAGCGCAAATGCGAGCGATGAAAGAGCTGAACCCGTTAATTAACGACGCTTTATCCGCGGGCGTTTTACGAGGCGACGTGTCGTGCACGGAGGATAAAAACAGAGCCAGGCGTCTGTGCAAAGCGTGTAAACACGAATTGTCGCAAAAAGGCTTCGATACGTGTTTATCCTTAAAATGCCCAAACGTGGCGAAACAAAATCGCAAGTGCGAAGATCGCTCGTGGACGGAACAGCTGACGTTATCGAGCAACAACACGTGGCTCATTGAAGGTACCATCGTGCGGTACAAAGAACGCGAACTCGTTCAATTCTTCCGAACGGCTACGGGTAAAATCTACCGCTCGGAATCAGACGACGGCGGCATTAGCTGGACCTCCGCGGCGCCTATTGAACTCCCGAATCCAAACTCGAAAATCAACGCCATCGTTCTCTCCGACGGCCAAACCGCCATCGCCTACAACTCCCACGATCGACAATACGGATTAAAACAAATGCGCGTCAACTTAACCGTGGCGGTTTCTCCCGACAGAGGTAAAAACTGGGCCGTGTTGGCGCAAATCGAAGAAGTCCCCGGCTCGCGCGCCTATTACGCCTCGGCTCCAATAAACAGGCCATTAATCCATTACCCGACCATGTTACAGCGAGGATGCCATTTATACGTCGCTTACTCCGTCGCTTTCAAAGAGTGGGAGAAAAAGGAAAACTCAGAAGCTGGAATACGCGTCGCGCGGTTGGATTTGAACTTCTCGAGGCGACGGTGTCAACATTCTCGATGCGTCAAGGAACGCGCCAAGAAAGATCAGGAAATCGAAAGGTCATCATCATCTATTATTATGGCGTCGTCCTCCTCCTTATCCTCCTCGTCCTCCTCGTCCTTTGCACCAGGAGAATAACGAGAGTGAGTTTTAGCAGCAGTAGTAATAGTAGTAGTAAAAGTAGTAAAGTAAAATTCCTCATTTTCTCTCTCTAAGTTGACTCGACATTTCTCTCTTTTGCGCGCATATCTTTTCTCTCTCGAACACAAACGAACGTTTTGTTTCTTTACGAAAAACCACATAAAAATGATGGAGAGCAACGCGACCGACGACGGCGCCGCCGCGTTCTGGTTTCAAAGGCGACAATCTCAGAGTAATAAGACGCTTAAGAAAAGAGACGAAGGAAAAACAAGCGTTACGAAGACTAAAATTAGACCACAACGACGGAGAAAAACGGACGACGATATCGCGACTTCGAACGTCGATAATGTCGAGAAAAGGAGTAATAATAGTAGTAAAAGGAGTAGTAATAAAGGAGGGAAAAAAACAGGAGCATTCGCGAAACAAACGACGACGAAAGACGGGATCGAAGTCTGGACCCGGGAAAATCAAAACACCAGTACTAAAGACAGTTGTGACAACCCAATCAAAGAAATCAGAGCGACGGTAACGTACGAGGACGTCTCTCCGATAAATTTTTGGAGAGCGGTGGCGGATTTGGACGAGTACGCGCAGTTCGTACCGTACGTGGGGAAACATAAGGTTTTGAAAACGCGAGGGAAACTCGCGGATGGTTCGGCGACGTTTTACGTGTACGGCGTGGTGACCGCTCCGGTGGTGAAGAATCGCGACTATACCATTCGCATCGAGACGAAGAATAATCGCAAGAAAGGGTTCGAGAGCAGGTGGACGTTGGATACGGAAAATGTGGGACCGAAACCGAAGAAAGGCGTGGTGAGATTGTTGGCGAACGATGGAGGGTGGACGATTCAACCGTCTAAGAAAAATCGAGAGGGTTCGTTGACCGCGAACGGCGTTTCGGTGACGTACGAAATTTTAACCGATCCGGGGAGTAACATCCCCGGGTGGTTGATAGATAAGGTGAATCGAGCGAGCGTGCCGGACGTGTTGAGGGCGATGCGGAAAAGAGCGCTGAGCGGCGAAAGCAGCCACATTTTACCGGATAGAGAGGAGAAGAGAAAGTTAGTGATGGGCGGAAGATTTCACTTGCCGCACTTTGGATTTTTAGACGTCGGCCAATTGAGAGACCACAAACGGTTGGACTCTTTCGCGGACGTGGTGTACAAAACGTCGAAAAAAGTGAACGCGTTGTTCAGCGAGATGAGCGCGCGCCAAATTTTGCAGCAAAGGTAAAGCGTGGTTGAGCGTGGTTGAGCGAGTGTATAACAATTAATCATACAGCGCACATTGCAGGAGTTGTGTATTTAAATGCCCCGTCGTTTAATAAGAAAAGATCACGTCTCCCACCACGGCTTCTCTCGACGCATCACGAACACGTTCTTGGAAATCTCTTCCTTCGTTCTGCCCGCTCGCACGATCCTCCACTCGTCGTCTTGAAACGTCGTCAACCACTCTCTCGTGGTCCCTTTCGGAAACGCCTTTACGAAAACCGGCTCTTTCTTCTCGAAAAGTTCCACCTGAATAGATCTAAAACTCACCGTCCATCGAGTTTCATTCGTATTCTCCAAAATCTCGTACGTCGCTTTCAATCTCAGCGTCAGCCAATTCCCGAGCGCTAACACGTTCTCGTACGTCTTCTCCTCCTTATCGATGGATTGAAACGCCGTCCCGCAAATCGGCCCGAACAATTGTCCATTCGACGGCGGCGGCGCCGTGGAATAGATCACTCGCCAATACCCGTTCGCCACATTTTCCATTGTGCTACTCATCAATGATGATTGATAATACTTCTCGACGTTTTTCACGCGCTCGTCCACCTCCTCTTTCTCTCTCTCTGAAATATCGATTCCTTTGTTCATTTGGACGCACAGAACTTCGAGTTCATCTTTCGCGTTCTCTAACGGAGACGATCGGTTGTTGTTCGTTTTCAGGTACGAGGAATTCGAGGAGGAATTCGAGGCGTGTTTTTTTTGCCTCCGTCCTCTCTCGCTCTCGCTTTTAAGAGAAGTCTTCGTCGAAATCCGCATCGTCTTGAACGGCGAAAGCGCAGTCGTTTTCTCCATCTCTCTTCCGCGTTTACGTCTCTCTCTTAAGATTCGATTAAATCAAAGCAATCATCTGCACGTGCACACCAACCACATTCTCGTGTACCACGGCAATAACTCGCGCGCTTTTTTTTCCGCGTCCGCTTTGGCCTCTTTCGCCGCGTCCATGTTTACGTCGTGTTTATGTTTATTTGTTGTTCTGGTGGTGGTGTTCTTGTGAGGAAAGAGCCACGCGCGGGTTCGTTCGGTCGACGGCGTCCGCCCGCCGGCGATGATATACTGTTGATGAGAGCGTCGTTTTTATGTGATGCTGATGATACAAAGATATTGAATTACACGCGACGGAGACTAAAAGCTTTTATTATTATTTTATAAACGTTGTTGTTGTTGTTGTTGTTGTTGTTGTTTGCCGCCCCGTCGATGAAGACGATGATGAAACTCGTCTTCCTGTTGTTGCGATTGTTGTTGTTGCGATTGTAATTGTTCGGCGATCCACCAGGGCAACCCCTCGCCGTCGCTCTCGTCCACGGAGGTGAGCTGGGACTGCTCGTACTCGACCAGCTTTAAAGACGTTTCCGATTTCCAAAACGGCTCTAAGCAGACGTCCAAGGAGCTCTTGGAGACGCCGCCGTTGTCCTCTCGTAAACCGGATTCGAAGAGGCGAACCATGGATTCAGCCTCTAAGCGAGGGGATTTTGAGTCCGTGTAATCGAGCAAAGCTTTTTCGACGTCCGAGGCGGAGAGTAAGCCGTCCTCGTCGTAGTCTAAGTTTTCAAAGCTCACGCATTTATGTTGGAGTTCGCGCCAGCGCCAGCGACAGAGATGGCGGATGATGAGCGTTTTGAACGGCGTGCCTTCGTGGAAGAATCCCGAGGTCATGAGTTCATCGTAATCGATCAAGGCGTCTTCTCCGAAATGTTCTCGAGCCATTCGTTCGCCGGCGCGTTGGAATTGGGGGATACCGTCCGTGCCTTCTAACAAACCACCCCAAGTGACAACCGTATACATTTTGTTCATGTCTATGGGTTCTTTGGCGATGTGCGTGACTTCGCATCGGCCGGTGGATGGATTTATGACGGTTTGACACCCGATGTCCCACTGTAAATAGCCTCCCCAACTCGCGTGTTCCGATTTTGAGCGCTCGCTGAACGCGACCGCGCTCGCAAATTCGCGACCGGTCATTTCGAGCTTGACGATGGAGTTTTCAAACGGCACCTCGGCGACTAAATCGCCGTACGTAAACGCTTGTCGTTTCAAATCGTACGTCGCGTTCGCGCGCATGCCTCCCGAGTTGTACAAACACGCGTTCGCCGCGTGTTCGTCTCTCAACATCGTCGCGAATAACGTCCCTAACGTGCACTGTTGCTGCCTCGCATCTTTTGACGACAACGGGTGCAACGCCAACCGCTCGGCGTGGATGTGCACGGGCAAGATGAACTCGTGCAACTCTCTCAAGACTTTCGACCGCTCGTAAATATCCGCGTCGATTTCCGGATCCGTGTGCGGATATTCCGTCAAATCGATCAGCTCGGCGGTGATTTGCAAGTTTGCAGCCGATGATGATGATGACGACGACGACGACAACCCGGTGGTAGATCTTTCCACGGTGACGAACGTCTCGTTCGGCACCGCGTCCCAGCCTGGGTAGTCGTCCGAAATTGGATCGGAAATCGCGTCGATTTCCCATTTCAACGATTGACACTCCTCGTCGCACTCTTTATCTTCTTCTATTTTTGATGATACATACGTAGTACCGTTCGAGATGCTACTACCGTTATTTTTATTCTTGTTGTTACTATTCTTGCTGTCTTCTTCGTCTTCTTTTTTTTTCAATACTTTCCCGTCCCACTCGCCGGCGCTGGTGGACATCGCTCGGGCCACGCCGCTGAAACTCTTCCTCGACCCTGGACCACTGAAAGTATTCACTCCCATGTTATTATTATTATTATTTCCTGTTTTCTTTTTACTTCTTTTAATCGTAACCACGACCACGTTCTCGGCGTCCATCCCGGCTTTGACGCACAACACGCCCTTCTTGGCGTCTTTACTCACGTCTTCGTCGTCGCCGACTAACCCGATGAACGGCTGGTGTTCGTGCCCGCCTAAGATCAAGTCTAGTTTATCTTCGCCTACTTTGCGGATGTATTCGTCGTCCTCGGACAAGGTTTGGTGCGTCAACGCAATCGTAACGTCGATTGGGTCGTCTTTTTTCTCTTTTTTATTCAATCGATCGATTTCCTCTAAAGTCGCCAACGTCTTCTCCGCGCAGTTTGCAAAGTGCACGCCTTGCGGCTTCTTCGCGGCAGACAGCGGCGTCGTCGTCGTGCACAACCCGAGTAAAGCGATTTTCAATCCACCAATCGTTATCACTTCGAATTTTGGCGTTTCCGAAATAAACTGCGCGACGCCGCCGTCGAATTCGCACTCCTCTTTATCCTCGCCTTCTGCTGCGTTTTCGCACGTTTTCACTTCCACGTTCGTGTTCAAACACACAGAATTGAGCTCGGATAACCTCGCCCCTAACGCCGCGGTCCCGTGATCAAACTCGTGGTTCCCTAAACACACGTAATCCACGGGAACTTTATTCATCACCGACACCGCCGCGCGACCGGAATCCAGCGAAGACAACAGCGACGGCGACAAGAAATCGCCGCACAGAACCACCATGTGCGGATCTTTCAACCGGTTCGTGTTGTTATACACGAACGCCTTCAGCTTCGAGACGTTGGCGAGCTCGTACACGTCGTTCACGCTAAAAATCTTGATGGAATCGAATTCCTCTTCCTCCTCCCGAGAAAAGTCCACTGAAATCGAAGAAGAAGAAGACAAAGAAGAAGAAGAAGAAGAAGAAGCCGCGACGCTCGTCATCCGCCTCGACACGTTCAATACGTTCCCTTTAATCATCGTCGCGTTTCCGCCCGATCCTCTTTTTAAAAGCGTTCTTCGTTTCAAAGTCTCACCACTCTTTCGTAAAAGTCCTCGTTCTTGTTGCTGAATAGTATTATTCTCGAAAGCAATGCTGCTTGAATCGTTCTTATTATTGTTAGTATTACTAGTGTCCTTCTTTTTCTCCTCTTCTCGAGAGATCTTTGAAACGCTCGTTGAATGTGTTCTTCGTAATCTTCTCTTCCTCCTCGAACCGCAAAACGCCTCCTTTACGCCTCGCTCACGCGACGACCACTTCCCAAAAGACGAGGCGATGGGAGAGGACGAAACGGAGGAGGAAAGGAACGACATATTGAGTATTTCTTTATTCTCGAAAGCCTTGATATTTATATGCTTTATAATCTCTTCACGATGGATTTGAAAGATCGTTCGTTAAGTCGTTTGAACTCCAAATCTTTGAGATGAGATGGGTTCAAAGTCTTCTCCTCAAAGCCGATCGCTTTAAATAACGCCGAACAACAAAAAGCGCTCTCGAACGACGAACGCCAAATCTCTCTCCCCGTTCTTTTGTTGTCTCGTTGTTTCTCTTTCCCTTCTTTGGGCGCAAAGTTTTTGTGTCGTTTGTGGTGACGTTTCGAATGAAAAATTTGATTTTTGTATCTGACTCTCCTTTGAAGAAAATCTTTCTCTAAAAACGAGTATGGTAGAGTATTAATTGGCCAGTGGTTTCTCTTTTTTGGTGCAACGAAAAAGACAAAAATTGCGAAAAAAAAAAAAATCGCACAAATTTGTTTTTTTTTGTCTCTCTCGTCTGTGTTGTTGTGACGTCAGAGAGAGATATTATCCAATACACAGAATGATGAGACCAACGCTGATGACGATGAGAAGCAGCGGCGCTTCGAGTTCGTCGACAAAGAACACGAGTAAGAGTCCTAATTGCGAAAGAAGAAGAGGAACCAGAAATGGGAGGCGTGTTTTGAACAAAAGCAACAACGAAAATTTTGGGAAGAAAAGAAGTCGAAGAAGAAGTCACGACAACTTTGGAGATTCCGATGATGATGTAATTCAGATTAGTGACGAGGCGGAACCAATCACATCGTCTAGGAGGAGTAAAGAAGACAACAAAGAAGACAAAACTTTGTTCGAGGAAAGGCTCAAAACGACTTTCGCGATTTCTATCTGTGCGGCGGTATCCATATCGTCCGCTTTTTGTGCGGACCCAGCTTTGGCTGGTTTTGGCGCCCCGACCGGGGCGGTGTTGTCCCCACCGGTGAATACGATTCGGATGGATAAATTAGAAAAAATGAACGACGAGGCGAAAAAACGCCTCTCTGGAATAACCACGACCGGGAACATCGATATTCTTTTACAAGAACTGAACGAGTTACAACAGCTCGATACGAAAGAGCTGGACGATATGGACGCGGAGAGAGCGCTGCTCATGGCGAATTCTGTGAAGGAAAATTTGGACACGTTTAGCGAGAGCGAAAAGGCGTCGGAGATGAACGAGCAAAAGATGAGGTTGTTGAATAAGAGGAAAGAGGAGGCGGAGTTGGTGCAACGATTAGTCGATCGACGCGTGGCGTTGGGGAAGTTGAATAACCAAACGCCTTTGATCGTGTACGGCTCTGCGTTAGCGGCGAGTTTGATTGCGAATACGACCATGCACCCGGTGGATACGATGAAGGTGAGGCGAATCACCTTGAAGAGTCGAAGGAATATTGAAGAGAGAGATTCGATGGATGAGTTAGATAACAATATCAACAGAGGATCGGGAGGAAGAGGAGGAGAAGCGTCGACGTCGATGAGTTTTGATGACTCTGGCGTGGCGACCATGCAAGCGCCGACGGCGACGGCGACGGCGGGGAAAATCCAGGAACAAAAACCGTACGAACCGACGATGAACGAAATCATGGGCGAAGGCGGGTTCATGTCTTTATACGACGGTTTAGGCCCGAACTTAGCGAAAGAAGGCGTACCGTTGACGTTATATTTAGGCGTTTACGAAACCGTGAAACTGTCTTTGCTCGACAATACTGCGTTCTTCAACGAGCACGTCATTTTGTGTTACTTGCTTGCCGGCGGGTGCGGCGAATTCATCGCGTCCATCATTCGAGTGCCCGCGGAGGCGGTGAAATCGAGAACGCAAACCGGGGCTACCATTCCGGAAGCGATTCAATCGAACTTTAAGAGTGCGCGTGGACGCGAGAATATTTTCAAAACTTGGACGGTGGCGGTCGTGAGAGACATTCCGTTCGGAGCTATTCAAATCGCGTTATTCGAGTCGCTCAAATTAGTCCTCACGTCGCAAGAACACGCGCCCTTTGATCCAAACTCGCTGTTAGGTGAAGCCATTTTAGGTGCGTGCGGGGGTATCGCCGGGAGTTTAAGCGTTACACCGTTGGATGTCGTCGTCACTCGATTGATTCAACAAATGGAATCCGCGGACGCGGCTCAAGATAGCATTTTAATGAGCCAAGAGGAAGGCGAAGCGATGACGCCGGCCATGGAAAGGAACAGTAACGTCGACGGTCCGTTTGAAATGGTTCAGAAAATCTACGCGGAAGGAGGAGCTGGTGCGTTTTGGAGCGGTGCGCAAGAACGCGTGTTGTATTGGGGACCAGCCGTGGCTATTTTCCTCTCCGCGTATTGCCGAATTCGGCAAAGTTTTTTGTAGTACGAGGGATGGTTTTTATTTGATTGCGCCCGCGCTTCGCGTTGCTATTTATTGATGTTGTTACAAGTGTTGATAGTATATCTACTACGTACGTACGTAGTATCTTCTTCTTCTTTTTCTTCTTCTCCTTCTGTTTTATTGCGTGTGGTATCTTTTTGTTCTTTCTTGTTATCTTTCTTTTTCTAAAAGAACGGCAAGTGGAATACGGAAAAGAAATCCGTCAAGGCGGTGAATAAATCCATAAACTTCCCGCTGCCGATGATATCGTCCAATCCGTCGGTAATGGCGGATTCTTCCGCGAATCGAGAGGCAAACTTGGACGCCACGGTGCCGCCGATTGCTAACGCAGTCAACGCGTTGATAGTGTTCGCGGTCCCTAACGTAACACCCTCGATTTGGCAAGCGTTCATGGTCCCGACGTGTTCTTTTTCGTCTTCGCAAATGTTTGAAAAGACGTCGTATAAGGTTTCAATCTTTGGACGACGCACGGATAACGGGTCCAATGGGTCCCCTTCGTCGCTGCTGCGACTGTTCAATTTTAAGGAAACGATTTCGCCGGTGTTTAACATCGTCGTCGTTTGAAACTCATCGAACAAGTACAAATCTTCCGCCTCGTAATATTTCTTCGCCACCTCTGGCGCCGGCAACGATTCTAACAATTCCTTGTTCTCCTCCGTGAACTGCGCGTACGTCGCCACCGCGTGCGTTTCAATCTTCTCGCTAAAATTATACGCGAGCTTGGGCGAGAGCAACCAAACGACGACTAACCCAAAATAGTACACCAGCGCCGCGTGTTGCGCGAGAAAGCGGTCACTCCAACGCCTGTCGCCTCCCAAACTTTCCATGATTAACAAGTGATGGTACTCGTTCCACTCCTCCGCGAAGTGAACTTTCCTCAACTCGCTGCTTCGTCGCCACCACCCTAAGAGTTCGTACAGCGTCAACATGGTCGTGTACGAAAAGTAAGGCATCCTCGCCACCGTCTCTAAAAACCAAAACCTCTGCACCGGTTTATTCTCCGGAAACCACAGGTCTAAAACCTTGCACAAGAGATAATACGGCCCTTCGATAATCCACGGACTTTCCACTTTCGGCAACCGTTTCTCTCGCTCCCAGATTTTCGCGTTCGATAACTTCATGCGCTCTAAATATTCCAAAAGCAATTCGCCTTGTCGCTCGATTTCCTCCTCTAAACTCTGATCCTCGAATTCCTCCCCAAAGTCCGAGGAACTGTCGAACGTTTCCGACATTGAATATTTCGTCACCCCCGTTCGTTCCTTTTCGTCCTTCGCTATCTCCTTCTTGTTCAACACGAACGCCTCTCGAATCAACGCTTTCAACTCCGCCACGAAATGTCTCTCCGCCATCTTAAACGCGGACGACGGCACGCCAACAATCTGAGGCGAATCCACGTAATCGCCCGCGCGTTTTCGTATCACGGATAAGGTCGTATATGCCGCTGGATTCGTTATTGATGTCGATGTCTTTCTTTTCGCCGTCGGGAAAGGTGGTTGCTCTGCGTTCGCGTCTGCTTTTGATGTTGTTCTCGTTCTTCTCGTTGTTGCCGCTCGAGCGATGCAAAATTTGCGCGAGTGACTTCTCCTCCTCGCGTTAGAATCACGTTCTGGCGCTCCAGAGCGCGCGGTTTGCGGAAAACAAGCGCACAACCGCGCGCAAAAGAGGACGACCATTCGTATCTCTTTAGGGGAAAACAAGTGACGGAAAACGTCACACATTTGCGCTAAAACAACATGACGTGATGTCTTCTCCATCCGTGCCTTCCTCGAAACGACGCGAACACCGAACGAGTCGTCAGTTCTTCCTTTTAGAACGCTTGCCGAAAGACATACTCGTCTCCCACATCTTCGCTCGCTTGTTGATCGATTGGAACGATTTCGAATCCTTCTCCGCGCTGGCGAGAACGAACAAAAGTTTACTCGAGATGTCAAAAGACGCGCAGATGTGGACGCACGCGTTGACCAGAAAATGGGGACAAAGCGCGTTTACTTTGCAGACGACGATTCCTTCTTTAACGGCGCAGTATTTGAGACGAGTGTACGTGACGAGAGAACGCGCGTTGTGCACCCAGAAAGGCGTTCGGATGCACGTGTTGCACAGATTGCAGATATTAGTATCCGCGTTTAGCCAATGTTCGAACGACCCTTCGAAAGGTCTAAAGTCCGTTTCCGCGGACGTGTTGAAAAGAGCGTTGACGTTAGCGTTGGACGTTTTACGAGCGGCGGACGAGACGAGCGTGGAGTTGACTTCGGTCACGGCGGTGCAAAACGGGACGGAGGAGATCGAGGAGATGTTCGCCGAGAGGGTGATGGCGGCGAGGTTGATCGGGGTGGTGCTGACCAGGTTCAAGAAAGCGAGGAGGATGGTGGAGAAGGTGTTTCAGTTTAACAACAATTGCGGAGGTGGTGGAATCGGAAGCGGAGGAGGTGACGAGTATTTCGAGGGTACGCACGCTTTAGGAGTAGAAGAAGAAGAAGAAGAAGAAGAAGAGCGGACGACGTTAATTCTTCCAACAACAACATCAACCAGTACGAACGAATTCGACGAGGAGCAAGAAGAAGCCACCACGTTTCGAATCTTAGTCGCTCGATACCTCAGCGAGCACTTCGCGAACTCGTCCATCATTTCGAACGTGAGTACTTCAAACGCGAACGCGCATCATCATCATCATCATCATCGAAAGCAAACCACGTCGATTTCGTACATTCCCGCTATTCCCAAACGATATCTGAAGAAAACATTCGATAAAACGTGTCCTTCCGAATGGCTTTTCGATTGTCTCACGAAGAACAATAACATCTCCTTGGCGGTGTGTCAAGCGGTGTATCTGGAACCTCTTTCCGCGATTGAGGATTTCGAGCGGAAAAAAGAAAGGTTTCGCTACTTTCCTCGCTTGCCGAGTGGAGGTCGGTTCCCGCTCGGATCTCGCCCGCCGGCGTCGAGGCATCGCAGAGAATTGTTGGCGATGAAAGATGGGAACCGGACGGACGTATCTTTAATGAGCGGCGCGTGGACAGGCGCGCGAAGGAGTAATTATACGAGCAACAGCAACAGTAACAGCAGCGAGAGACGGGTCCCGTTTAAGGGAACGTTGGAATTTACAAAAGCTGGGAAAATCAGTGGCTTCTTTGTCGACGCGGTGGGAACTATGGTCGTCCGAGGGTGGGTCGATCCAAACTCCTTATCGTTTGCGTTGGACGCTCGATATACGGAAGTCGGGGGGTTACCGCCCGTGTCTCTGTTCCGGAACGAAGAAAATAAAGAGATCGAAACGCGAGCGGCGATGGAAGTGAACGAATTAAGAACGAGCGAATCGAGCTCAGGGTTTGAAGAATTGGCCGAACAGTTGGAAGATGAAATGGGGTGCGGATTGTACTGTCGCTATAGAGGGGTGTTCAACTCAATCTCCGCCGGCGGCGTATTTTGTTCGAACACGTCCGCAACCTCCAGATCCGGCGCGTTTTCCTTATGGTCCGAATAAGCACAGAGAGAAGTTAGTTTGTGTGCAGAGGTACCTAGGTACTACCTTTGATGTGTATTATTTATTACACGCGTGTACAAAAACGACATTTTGTAAACCTACCAACTCCCCGTATTCTCCATCGACTGCCACGGCTCCGCCGGCGCCAACGCTTCGCCTTTCTGCAAAAGCTCCACGCTAATGCCATCCGGTGATTTCACGAATGCCATTCGTCCATCTCTCGGCGGTCGTAAAATCGTAATGCCTTTCTCTTGCAATTCCTTGCACAACGTATAAATGTCCGCCGTCGCAAAGGCGAGATGCCCCATCGACCGCGACGGCGGCGCTGTTTGGTTGCAAAAATATCAATTAATGTAAATACAAGTAGGGGAAAAAAAGCGCGTACCAAAAACTTCCTCCTCGTCGCCCCAATTGTACGTGATTTCAATTTCCGGCGCGCCTGGACTCGTCGCCATGAACACGAGCGTGAATTTTCCTTTTTCTGAGTCTTTTCGTCTCGTTTCTTTTAGCCCGAGCGCTTGGAAAAACGACATGGTTTTGTCCAAATTGGACGAGCGAAGCATGCAATGGAGGAAGATTAACTCCTCGTCCGAGGGGGACATGGAATGGTACGTGTCCGGGGCTAAGTAGGAAGAGGAGCCTTTCGCCATGATTTTGGTCCTGAACAAATGTTTTCGTTTGCTGCTGCTGTTTTTTGGTGTCGTCTTATTGAGAAGAAGAGATGGTTTGATGAATGTCGTCGTCGATGATGGAGCGGCGAACATGACTAAAGTGAGGGAATTTACCTAATAAGCGCCATTTTTGTATTCTCACGTTAAAGTGTTATTCACTTCGTATAAAGTATAAATACTACACATTATTGTCAAACTACTACTTCTCTCTCTCTTTCTTCTATGAATACTGCTACATATATATGTGTGTGTGTGTCCTTTTATTAAAACCCGTGCTTCTTTGCGCTTCCGTCTCCTCGGCTGTTGAAATTACTGACTTTTGGGCTGATCGTCGCCGGTTCAATACCTACTTCGATTTCGTCCAGGAGAACGTCCGGGATCTCTGCCCCGTTATTGTTGCTGCTGCTATTTATGTTACTCATCATTTGCTGTTGCTTCTCGCGCAAGGTGACGACTGAGTAGACGACAATCGCGGCGACGGCGAATAAACCTCCAAAAACCACGCGGTAACTCGGCGGCGCGTCGAAATACAAGACTCCGATGGCGATGACCGTAATCGTTTTGGTCAAACCTAACATGGCGTACGCTAAAGCGCTCGCTTTCCCACCGACGAAGCAGGACGAGACGTTGACGCCCATACCTAACGCGCAACTCACCAAGAACAGAAAGCACGCGTAGGAGGACATTTCGAACATGTTAAAGAACGATTGGTCCACCGCCAATTCTGTCGCTTTCATCCGTCCAACCTCGCCAAATTGTTCCGGGTTTATGACTGCCTCGTTGTTCCCAATGTAAAACATATTCGCAAAGTTCTTGAGGAAATTATACGCGCCCATCCCTCTTGGTTGTAAAAAATCCACCTCTACCGCCGCCAACGTTAAGCCGCTCGCGGCGAACGGCATCGTTTGATGCAACAGTTGTAACGTCTCCCACCTATGCGTTTGTTGCAACCACGAGTATAAAACCACCTCTACACTCGTCGCGCACACCCCAACAAACGCGATAACAGCCCCAAAACTCGTAAACTGAACGTCGTTGAAACACGCGATCGAGACCCCCAAAACCATGCTCGCGAGCAAACACATCTTGTCCCTCGAAACCGTCCTCGATAAAAAGAAATACTCCACCATCGCGACTAAAGGTACTTGCATTTGTTTCGTCAGTTGAAAAAACGCCACCGAATTCATCTTCAAACTCGCTTGCCCGAGACATATCGCCGACGATTGTAAAAATGCCACCAGCGCCATCACGCTCTTGTTGTCCATCTTCCTCCTCTCGAATATTTGCAATCGGCTGCACATCGTCGTAAATATCACGCACACGATCATGTGCGCTGCGGATAACGTGATCACTGGGAACTTCGTTTCCGTGAATAACAGTTTGTTCACGACCACGATGAGCATGGTGACGAGGAAATTGGAGGATAAGGCGAATATCGCGACGAGCATGTGCTTTTCGCATAAAACCGATTTAACGGTTGTTGTCTGATGATGATGATGATTTCTGCTCGTTTTCTCCGACGCGGGTGGGTGATAGTGCGGGTTTCTCAGAGTCGACGATAAAGTAGTGCTATTGCTCATCCTGAGAGAGTATTCGTTTTGCTTAAATTGAGGCCATGCATCCGTCCGCAAAAGATATAAAGTAGAGATAAAATGGAGAATTTCGACGTCTTTTCTTGCTTGCTTTTGCTTCATTCTTCAGCGCGCATCTACACATCACGCGCGAATACGCGCGCGAAGAGAACAGAAAAACAGAAAAAATGGACGGCTCCTTCCTGGCCGTCCTTTTCGCCGTCCTCATCTCCGCGTTCGGGATCGAAAACGGCATTTTTATCGGCGTGGTGTTGCTGTTTTTGTATTACCCTTTACGGTGCGTTTATTCCTTTTCTCTCTCTGAAAGCGGACGAGCCGTGATTCTCTGCGTCGCTGTTTGATGATGATTATCTGCTTTCTCGAGGCGAAACTTCGACGAAGGAGACAAGGAAAGCGTTCCCCATAAACTGACCTACGTATTCCTTCTTTTATCTCACTTTCCTCTCGCCAAACGGCGATGAAAATACCACGCAACGTGTACACGCATTTAAAGAGCGTTTCTGGTGGACAAAACCATCCTCCTCCTTCGATTCGCCAAACGGAGAGCGCTGAAAAGGATACCCGCGTGGATGAAAAAAGGGCGGTATTATAAAACCCACTATCTTGGAAGGCGCTCGTCGAAAGAGAAGAAAGAAATCGACGCGTTTTTGATGGACGATTCGACGTTGAAAACGTTTCAAAAGAACGCGTTGCGCTTGTTCGATTTACCGCACCATCCGAGAAGGTTACGGCAAGCGGCGTTGAAATGGAAAGCGTGGAGGGAGAAGGTTTTGGCGCATTCTTCGAAGAAAATTATTAACGGATTGCCTTCGATGTTGACGTCGAGTAAGTCGGCGTCGTCTGGAGGCGGCGGTGGAGGAGAAGGAGGAATAGGGGTTGGCGATCCCGGTTCGTCGAACGAGAAGCGAGCGAGGACGAAAATGTTCTTGAAGAACGCTTTGATTGAACGAAAGAAACGGAGAGATGAACTGAAAAGCATTCGCGGGGACGGTTTGATGAACTTGCACGACGAGATGAACCCCAACGGGAACCACGAGGAGGAAGAGGAGGAGGAAGAAGAAGAGGAGGAGAGACGGTTGAGAGCGTTGTTGCTCGAGGAGGAAGAGTTGGAAGAGGAGGAGAAGAAGATGCAAGAGAAGTTGTCGACGGAAGAGGCGATCGCGTTGAGACAGTGCTCGCTGTGCGACGCGTTGTCGGATGCGCAAATCGTGGAAATTTTGGACGCGTCGAGGACGAAGAGCGCGTTTGAGAGAGGGGAGGATGTGAGTGACGAGAGCGGTTTTACGAAACGAGGCGAGGAGATTGCGATTTTGTGTCGAGGCGCGTTTGCGATTGAATCGATGGTTTTAGTTACGAGCGACGATGGGGACGAAGAAAAAGACCACGTGGAAGAGAGAATTGATGTGAACGCGACAACGATGGTAACGAGAGTTGGCGCGTGCGTTGGGTCGCTCGTGGATGTGTTGGATTTCTCGCCGCCGGCGCTACTCGTAGGTACCGGCGAAGCGACGGCGTCGTCATCATCGCCATCATCAAAATCCTCCGCAGCCGCCACCGCAGAAGGCGACACTCGCAATAGTAGTAGTACTAGCAGTAGTAGTAGACATAACAAAAGCAGGCTGAGAGCCGTAGCGGCTTCCGACGACGCCACGTTTGTCGTTGTTCCTTTGAATGTGTTCCACGACGTCATGAACCAAACGGTTGGCGCGCACGCTTTAGCCTCGCGGTTAGTCAACGCCGCGCGGTGCGTGTGTCAATACCTCTCCTCGGAAACGGCGACGAAACCGCTGTGGGTGGACGAAGCCGATTCTAAATATAGTGATGAGGATGGTGAGTTTCCTACCGTCGGAGGCGATCGAGTCAAACGCGGTTTAGAGCGTGTTTTAGGTCTCAACAAAGCGCAAAAAGTCGACCGGAGTGCAATCGCAAAGTGTCTGGAAGAGCTCGCGGAGAGGAACGGGTCATCCTCCATCTCGATGGAACGCGTCTTTACGCCTTTACTCCCAAAGAAAGAGAAGAAAACAACGTCCCCTGATGAAAGTATACTTTTGCAGCAGCAAGGTTCTGGATCGACCGCAAACCGCGTCGGTTTTGTCAAGCGACTGTTTACCTCCTCCTCCGAGAGTGATGCAACGAAAGAGGTTGTAAGCGGTGGCAAGAAATCGCCCGCATCCGTAAACAAGAAAAATGGAGATGCAAAAGAAACGCCGCAGCAGCAGCCACTCGCGCCGCCGGTATACTCCGCGAAGCAGCAAACCGAAGAGGAGGATGGAGTGGGGAAAACAGAAAACAACGACGAAGGAAAAGATACCCGAGAAAAAGAATCGTCGGTTTACGAAGCAACCATGGAATGCAGATATTACGCTCCCGGTCAACTCGTTTGTGCTCTCGGTTCCCAAGGCGCGGCGCATTTCATCGAATGTGGCGTTCTCGAAGCGACCTTCGTAAAGAGCAACGACGTAAAGAATAAAAACAATTCGGACGTGTCCTGGCGCGCACATCCAGGCGACGTCGTGCAACCGTTTGCGCTTTTAGCGAACACTCGGTCGTCGATTGAGCTTCGAGCGGGAAGTTCCGGTGCTGTGGTTGCGACGTTAGTGTCGAGTGAATTTCACAAGTTGGCTCGATATCGCGACGAAATCGATGTCGTTTCCATCACCTCCGCCAGCGATGAAGACGCTACCACTACTGCTGCTGCTGTTATTGAAGGCGAAAACAATGGCGAAGAAGGCGTTGAAGAAGAACAGAAGACGGCGGTAGTAAAGCCCCCGCGGAAGAAATTTTCGAGCGTTTTTACAAAGATTTCCGCTGATTTAGCCAAACGCGCTCGACGTTCGCTCGCTGGTGATGCTTTGCGGTATTGCGGGTGCGAATGGAATTACGTACACGTCGGGGAACGCATTCGACGATTGGATGATATCGCTTCAAATGGCGTGATGATTGTAGCCACAGGGGTGTGTCGAGTCGAAGCGGCGACGTATACGAAAGGCGCGTTTGCGGGCGTATTTTCTCCGAGGTGGACGTCGCTCCGATCGTCATCGTACGATGGAGGCGGTAATATCTCTGCCTTAAAGCAACGCGATGAGCCAGCAAATGACGTTGGTGGTAGTGACGATAAAAATGCTTCGAGTTCATCCTTAGGAGGCGGGAACGCAAACAGCGCGTCTTATTCTTCCGCCGGGAGCGGCGACTTACTCGGCGCGCTCGAGCACCACAACGCGTCGGGAGGAGTTTCCCGTCAAGGGCACGTGTCGCCAATATTTTCAATTCCAGCGCGATATGTTGGCCCTGGTGAACCGTGTTCGGAAGAGCGCGTTCTGTTCGACGACGATGAAGAAGAAGATGATGAAGATGAAAGGCACACCAATGTGCGATTTGCGCGATCTCGAGAGAGTATCGACCACGAGTACGCGCAACAGCAACACCATCGAAGGCTTCACAGAAACAGCACCGGCGGCAGCGGAGGCGATTTCTATACGAATAAGAGCAAGAAGTTATTCCTCCTGGCTCGAGCGGCGAGAGATTCGCAGACACTTTTCGTGCCCGGCGCGAGCTTGGATAATCTCGCCATGCGACACCCGAAGAAGTTTTTGCACTTCATCAAAGCCGTCGGAGCGAGACTTTCGAATTCGCAACTGCTACTCGCACGTTCGTCTCCATTATCGAACGAGGGTGCTGTGAAAAGCTCTTCTGTGATGGAAACGACGCCGCCACGTAAGATGAGTCCGTACGATCGTCACGCAGAGAACAACAGCGCCGTCGAGCAACACCCTTCCTCGTCGTTAGCCGCGCTGCACTCGACTTCTCTTCATCAGCGAAGAGGCTCGCGCGCGGACAAACCAAAACTCGTCGCCGTTGTTCCAGTATCACCTGGCGCCGCGTTGCACTTGGACGCGTTTGTGAGTTCTTTGATGCACTCCTTGCGACGCATATGCACGGCACGCGTCGCAGACTCCGCGGACCATTTAGCCGAAGTTGGTTCAGCCGCCGTCGGCGCTCTGGCGCAAGAAGCCACCGCGTTTTGGTTGCATCAACTCGAAGAAACGCACGACGTGGTTTTACTCAAAGGTGACCCGTTCCCATCCGCGTGGTGCGCCCAGTGCGCGTCGCATGCGGACGTTGTTTTATTAGTCGCCTCCGCGGATGACGAACCGCCGGTCCCTGAAGAAGGCAAACAGTTACAACAAAGGCTTTTGGGCTTACGAAGACACCATCAATTCAATCTTGGATTCCGCGAACTCGTTTTATTACACGAAGACGCGAACGATTCAGTTCCAATCAACACGAGACCGTGGCTTGAAGCGTTCGGAGTCCACCGCCACCACCACGTCGGCGGTAAACTCGGCGGTAACCAAGGATTACACCAAGCGCACGCCGGTCGACTCGCTCGTTCATTACGCAAGCTCTCCGTTGGGGTTGTCTTTAGCGGCGGCGGTGCGCGAGGGTGTGCCCACGTCGGCGCCTTGATCGCTTTAGAAGAAGAAGGCATTCCGATAGATGCCATTGGTGGTACGAGTATGGGTGCCTTTATCGGTGGGAACTACGCAAGAGAACCGTCCGTGCTCTCTACTCGGGTAAAATCAAAACGTTTCGCGAAAAATCTCAGCGGATTTTGGAACAGAATCGCCGATTTTACGATACCGATTGTTTCTTATTTCAGCGGTTTTCGCACGAACGGGGCGATTGCGAGCAGTTTTCGAGATTCGAAAATCGAAGATTGCTGGTTGCCGTTCTATTGCGTGACTTTAGATTTAATCTCCTCGAGATCCATCGCGCATAGAAACGGAACGTTGTGGCGGTACGTTCGCGCTTCGATGACTTTAGTTGGTTTCTTACCGCCTTTGTACGATAAATTAGACGCTCCGGCATCGTCGTCCAAGAACGCGAACGAGGACGCGGGACGATTGCACGTCCTCGTCGACGGCGGGTACGCAAACAACGTCCCGGCTGATATGATGAAAGACTTGTTCGGCGCGAACACGGTCATCGCCGTCGACGTCGGCGGTGAAGGCTTAGAATCGAAAAAGTTTGATAACGCGTGGGGTGACGGCGTTTCCGGCCTATCGCACGTCTTGAGAAGTTTATTTACGCCAAAATGGCTAGGTTTACGGTCCAGTTGTCCAACTATGGCGGAAATGCAAGCGCATTTACCGTTTATAACGGATGCAAACAACGCGCGACGACGAAACGACGACGTCGACGTCTACGTTCGGCCGGACGTCCAAAATTTTGGCATCCTCGAATTCTCCAGCGTGGATGCGATTGAACAGAAAGGATACGAGCAAACCAAAGTTGTCATCCGCGAGTGGAAGATGCAACACCCAGAGTTGTGGCAACTCATTCGAAGGTCGTGTCCAGACCCGGCGTTGGGAACGAAACCGCAAAAAGCATCCTTATTCCCAAAAGGAGGGTCCTACGACAACGTTCGCGCCGAGTTTGGCAAAGAATACGAAGAAAAGAACCCGAGCCATGGAAGCAACTTCGACAGCGACTCCAGACGACAAGGAGGCAAAGGCAGCGTCATGGCTATATTCAACTCAGTCAAAAACAACAAGAAGTTCTTGTTCGGTGGAGGAGGGCGCAGAAGTATCGAAGACGTCGACGAAGAGTACTACGACGAATACAGGAGAGCGAACAACATATCGCCAGACCATTCGGTGAAAAACCCGATACTAAACGGTGGCGGTGTAGGGTCCCCGCCTGGGAGATACTCCGGCGATTTCGAACGAATACAAAGGTTCAATTCAGTTCAAATTGGCCAAAAACCAAGCATGGATTTGCGTATGAATGGTATGAATACTTCCGGAGGAGGAGAAAGAAAGTGGAGCTCCGGGAGTTCAAACAACATCCCGCCGTACCCGAAGAAAAACGAAAAGAAGAAACAAACTTGGTCTCCCGAACCAGTTTCGTCCACGCGAAACAAAATAAAGGCGTCGTCGTCGTTAGAATTCGGTAGTCCTTAATGGAATTTGTAAACATACACACGCGCAGAAAAGCGAGCGCTCATCGTATTACGTAACGTACGGCTTATTCGAAGGCGCCAATTTCCCATCCACTCTCATCTTGTGCCACTTCCCACCTTCGTGTTCCTCTTTTTGCGCCAGCGACGTGAATATTTTCTTGCACAGTTTACAGTGCGGACCATCCGGCGGTTTCACTTCCCTTCGTACGTGTTGTTGTTGACGTTGCCCTTGACTCCTCGCTACGCCGCCGTTTACGCCGCCGGCTTTCTTCCGGTGTCCTTTCCCTTGCAAATGTTCCTCCAATTGCGCTCGACTGGTAAACGATAACGCACACAGTTCACATTTCGGTCTGTTTTTCTCCCTTTCCGCGAGTCCTGGGATCAACGCGTTGCTCCTCGGCGCTACCGCTTTTCCTTCTCGTTTCCCTTTAAACGCAAATTCGTTGCCTTTTTTACTCCCGTACCCGTAATGCTCCGGGTACGCTTCCGGCGGTAACGGGGCGATTCGGCCTAAACTGCTGCTAGAACTACTGCTACTGCTACTCTCGCCGTCGCTCGAATCGTTTTCGCTTTCCTTTTCATTCTTTAATCTCGATAACACGCGTTCAATCTCCGCGTCGATATCGTTCAAATTCGTCGTTGATTTGCTTTCCAATCGTGTTGCACTTTTGGTCTTGGTTTTCTTCGTATCTCCATTCTCCTCCTCCTCTCTTCGAGTGGACGACTTTCTCTTTTTCTTTTCCTTCTTCTCCTTCTTCTCTTTCATGGCATATTCGTCGTCGGAATAATCGTCGAGAGTCGCGAAGAGAGGAAGCACAATGAAGCGAATTTTTGGTCTTTTAGTTTAGAGGAGTCGAAGGAAGCGTAAAAGACGACCGCCGAGTTGATGGCACGGATGATGATAAAAGTCGCGGGGGGTGTATGCGAGAAAGTATAAGAACCTGCTGCTAAAACGTCTAGTTTAATAAGAAGTTTGACGGGACACAACTCATCATCGGCGTAAAATATTCGCGGCGATGTCTCCGTAATACCTCGAGTTCCTATTAGTCGTCGTAGTCTGGCCACTCGTCGTCTGGTCACTCGTGCTGCTGCTGTTATTGGTGTTGTTCTCAGCAGCAGCAGCATCGCCCGTGGTATTTCCATTCTCGACGTTTCCTTCTCCGTTCGCGGTCGCCGAAGAGCTTGTCGCGGTAGCGTTACTATTATTCATTTCTACTTCTACTTTTTGGTTCTTTCCCGTCCATACGCTCGCGCGGCACACCGGACAGGTAAAACTCTCTTTATCCAACCAACTTCGCAAACAGTGCCTGTGATACACGTGTCCACACAACAAAACTCGCGGCTTCAACGCGTCAATAGTCGCCGGCGACGCGACCATCTTCCCGAGACAAATAGCGCACGTCTCGCTTTTCCCCGCTTCCTGGCTCAAATCCGCCTCCGTCCCGTCTCGAAATCTCGTGTGCAACGTATTCGCCAGTCGCACTTTCTGCACGTACGTCCACACGTCCGAAACAAACCCGCCGGTTAAACCCAACCATCTCGAACGCACTCTTCCGTTCCTAGAAGAGGCGTTCGCTCCGTTCTCCTCCTCGTTCTCTCGCAATCGTCTCACGCGATAAATCCACACGTGCGCGAAAAACAACCCCGTGATTAACGTTAACGCAGCCGCGACGCCAAACATCGCTCGAATGATTATTTTTGTCTCGTTGTCGCTGCCCGTCGCGGTGTCGTCGTCGACCGCGGTCGTGTTGGTCGCGGTGCTCATTATTTCAATTTTCAATGTGTGCACCAAAGTAAAAACCCTAAACAGTCAAACGTCTTCCCACAAAATTCTTCAATTTCACCGCGCTATATAAACGACGACGACGGACAGAGGAGGAGGAATACTCGTACCAACTACTTCGAAAAAAGAATGCGCTTCTTCATTTCGCGCGAACGAAGGTTGTGCACAGCGAAATGTGTATTAGGTGCAGGAGATATCCTTTTTATGTAGTAGTACTACGTCTGTGTGCGCGCGTGTCTGTTCTGTCTGAAAATGAAGAAAATATTCCTTTATATTGTAATC
>ENA-OWPI01001177-OWPI01001177.1-marine-metagenome-genome-assembly--contig:-NODE-1177-length-30605-cov-28.429213_pt1 | contig 30605 bp, 26 predicted proteins | sample MGYA00238138_ERZ651775 | MGnify/ENA primary metagenome ERZ651775 (study PRJEB26906, sample SAMN06265043) | marine metagenome | isolation source: Helgoland LTER site | place: Germany:Helgoland, sampling...
ATTTGATTTAATGCTAATTGAGTAAAAGCAAAAGGTGTATCAAGAATCACACTTCCTAGTTCATTTGCTACCTCAACAACTCCAGGTCTTAATCCTAACGTGTTATCTTCACCGGGACCGATTAATAATACTTGCGCATTTTCTTCCTCATCAATTATAGCTTGAAATTCTGTTCCTCTCGAACCTATTGTTCCTGCTGCTGTCTTGACTTCTAATTTTTCAGGGTTCTTTTGATTTATTAAACCACTTAAAACTTTCACACTCCCTTCATTGAGTGTTGCCAAAAAACTACCATCTAATGTGCTTGGGTTAAATATAAATTCATCTATGGTAATTGATGTTTTTTCACCAATTGTAAGCACTGTTTCATCTAAAAAGATTATTTGTGATTTAGATTTTCCATCAGAAGTAATTTCATCTCCAAAGAAAATTTTATCTCCAGCTTTTAATATTTCTCCTTTTTGATTAGTTATTTTTCCAATTGATAGTGTAATCGCCCCTATAATTTTTTCATCAGCAACTGAATTGCTAATAAAAAATAAAGTTAAAATTAGAGCTAATAATTTTTTCAAAACATCATCCTTTTTGTTATTCCAAATTTAATTACTTCCTTATCATAATCGTAATTAAGGATATTTGATCTCGATTCTATATCAGAATAAGAAAGATTGTAAAAAATATTCTTCAAATAATTATTTTTTATCAAATCTTCCAGATTTCCAGAAAGTATAATGTTATTAGTTTTTATTTCATCATCTCTAATAGTATCACTTTTGACGAAAGTATCAGATTTATCATATTCATTTGAGTTATTGGAGTGCGATATTGTATAATTTAAAAATCCAATCTTCCCAGAATTTGAAATAGCATAAAAGTTATTCTCATATCCATAAGAGTCTAACTTAGCGTCATACTGATTAATACCTAATTTAAATTTAATATTGTTTGTATTGCTTAAGAAATATTCATAACCTGTTGCAAAACCGTAATATGTATTATTTTTATTATCTGCAGAACTAAAAGTGTTGTCAGTTCTATAATCTGTAATACCCATATTTGAAGATATTAAAAAATTTTGATTTGGTTTAGTTAAGTATCTATTTTCAAGAGTGATATTGTAAATTACATTTTCAGCATCATTTACAAAATTGTTATTATTCAATGAAAAGAAAGCTGATGTATAATTCTTGTTAAATTGTTTATTGTAATTGATAAATAGGGAATCTAGATCATTTTCTCTATTTTTATCTCTATTTTGTTGAGTTATGTTTTTACCCAAGCTTAAACTCAAATTTGATGTATCAGATAGTTTTTTAAAAGCACCTGTTCTTACAAAGACATCATTATAAGAGTCTTCATAAATAGTATCAGCTGCATAATTGCTAAGACTGTCGCTGATATATAATGTTTTTGAATTTGAAACAGTATTCACATTATTTTCCTCTGAAAAATTAACACCAAAATCTACGTATCTAATCCAGTCATTTTCATCTCTTGGTTTTTTTTGATTTTCTAGAGTTTGAGTCAATGAATTAAGTTGCTCTCTTATATTAGCTGTTAATTTTTCACTTTGTTTTATTTCATCAATTATTGTTTTTGTTCTTTCTTTAGAATCTATTTTTAGTGATATTGACAATAAATATAATTTTAAATCTAAATTTTCTGAGTATAGGTCAGATAATCTTTCTAAAGTTGCAATAACAGTTTTATAATTTCCTAAACTTTCTTGTTCTTTTGCGAATCTTAAATTTAATTCAAGATCTGTTGGGTTATTAAGAATTTCTGAATATTTTATGCCCTTAGAGTTATCATTTGATATTTGAGAATTATTTTCTTTTTTAGATTTATCTTTTGAAATAATTATTTCATTTATTTTATTTACGATATAACTTGGAATATTTTCAAAATCTTTTATCTCATATAATAATTTTTTTAATAATATTTCATTTTTAGTTTTTTCATAAAGATAAAATAGTTTTATTTTAATTTCTAAATTTTCTGGATAAATTTTCTTTAAAACCTCTAGCACATAAATTGCTTCATTAACTTTATTATTTTTTTCTTGCTCAACAAACAAAAATGCTTGGTTTAGATCCTCTGGTTTATTTAATATTTCACTTAAAACTAAATTTGCGTGAGCTTTAGTAAAAGAAAAAAATACAAAAAAAATAAAAACTAGTATTTTCATAATTATTTAAAGAAACCAGATATGATCAAACAGGTTATATCATCCCTTAAAGGCTCATCTCTTTTTGTTAAAATATTACTTAAATGTTCAATAACTGCTGCTGGTGATTTAAATTTGTTTTTAGTTATTTCATTTTCTACACCTTTTGCTTCTAATTCTTGATTATTTTCCATGTAACCCTCGGTTACTCCATCTGTATAGATAACTAAATTTTTATCATTTAGATTGATACTATGCGTTTTAAAAAAATCATCACTATCCATTGACATAATTCCTAGAGGAGGTAACGTAGATTTGTAATATTCAAACTTGAATTTGCTATCGTAGACCATTATTGGTTCATGCCCAAGATTGATATACTCAATTTCTTTAGTGGTAAGATTGTACTTTCCAATCACGGCAGTAATAAACATTCCTTGATAAGACGAATCTGCAACTTGGTTATTAATAAATCTCGCAATTGTTGAAATAGGTTTTTCAAGTTTAACCATAGATCTAAACACAGAGGCTGCATTTGCCATAAGAATTCCAGCTTTAACACCTTTTCCAGACACATCAGCCAGCGTAAAGTATATTTCTCCATCATTTACTTGCATATAATCGTAGTAATCTCCGGACACATCTCTAGCTGGAATATTTTTTGCATAAAGAATTTCTTGATTTTTGTACTTCTCTGGAAATAATTTTTTTTGTACTTCTCCAGCTATTTCTCTTTCTTTTTTTAGAACTATTTGTTTCTTCTCATTATCAAGTGCTAATTCGTTTTCTTTTAGATATCTAAAGTAAAGAGTAGTTAAGAATAAAATTGAAGAACTCATTATTGTGTAAAAAATATCTACAAAATAATTTAATTGATAAAAAATTAAACTTATTGCAATTAAAACAACAACTAATGCGCTAAAAAAAACAATACTATACTTTGGTTTGATTCTATTAGGAATTATAAGAACAATTATTAATGATATTAATAAAATAATATTCTCAATAATATCAGTCATTAAGTTTTTAATGACAAAATCATTATTAATAATGTTTTCAATTACATGAGCGTGTGTTTCAACTCCAGGAATGACTTTACCGTTTGGTATTTTTACAAAATCAAATAAACCTTGGGCAGAACTTCCGACTAAAATAATTTTATTTTTAATTATATTTTTATTAACTTTTTCATTTAAAACATCGACAGCTGAAATGTAATGCTCTTTATTAAAATTTTTATAATTAATATAAACAATAGCATTTGGGTCAGTATTAAATTGATATTTTCTTGTTTTAATTTCTGAAATACCATTCTTAGAAGATTTAACTAATATATTCTTATTGCCGTGAAAGACTCTTAAAGTTTCCAAGCTTAACGATGGCCAGATATCGTTATCAATTTCTAACATTATTGGTAGAGATCTTAGAACACCATCTTGTGTATCTAGATAAGAAATATTTCCAATTCCTTTTGATGCATTATTAAATTTTTCCAAAGAAGTAATTTTGTTTTTAAATTTATAAAGATAATTTGAAGTATCAGATCCTTTTGAGATAATATTTGTTTTTGGTTTAGAATTATTATTTTTTTCAAAAATAGATATATCTCCTAAAATAGGTAACACGACATTGGATGTTTCAATAGAATTTAAAAACATTTGATCTGAGTCAAGAACACTATTACTTTCAACACCAAATTCTTTTAAGATTTTTATTGGATTTTGTTTATCTTCTTCACTAAAAAAAATATCAAATGAAATTACAGAAGCTTCTAGTTTATTTAATTTTAAAATAAGATTAGCAAAAATATCTCTTCTCCAAGGAAATTGACCTAATTCTCCAATACTTTTTTCATCAATGTCAACAATAACAACTTCATCGAAATCACTTTTTTCAATGAAAAAAGATTGAAATACATCATAAGACATATTTTCAATTTTTTTAACCAGAACACTGTCTTGAATTTTTATTAATATAAAAATTAATAATAAAACAATGCCAGAATATTTTTTTACATTGTCCATTTAACCAACCTAAATGACTTAATTCATATTAAAAGTATTATAAAATTTAGATATTAGATAATATTTGTTATGCATTTATTTGATAATAGTTTTAAAATTTAAGATAAATTGACTATTAAAGTTCAAATTTAAAACTGGTTTATTGAGTATTTTAAACTGTTAATCCCTTGATTTGTCTAATTCTTCGTATGCATCTTTAAAACCTTGTAATGAGCTTTTAATTACAAGTGGTTTTTTTTGAAAAGAATTGATTGTTAGTTCAAAGTAAATGGATTTTTTTAACGCATCTTTCACTTGATTGAATAAACTGACTTTTACCTTATCAGAAGTATTATTTGTCAAACTAACAACACATCCAAAAACTTCACATTTTGAAAATAGTAAATTTACAGCTGTGTCTTTATGAAATTTTAAATTAAGGTTTTTTTGAAGATTTATGCCTAGAGGTGTAATGATTGTAAATACCTCTTTTAATTCATTTTCAGAATTTATAAAATTTGAAAATGCAAAAGTAAATTGAATATTAGTCTCATTAATTGTCAGCGTCTGAAATATCTCACATTGATTTTTCTTATTTACATTGACACACCTATAAACCCAATCTCTATATTGTTTGGTGACCGAAGTTGGTTTGTTTGCTTCTTTTTCTTCAGCAAAAACTGAAACAATTGAAATCGCAATTGTCAATGTTGTAAAAACTATAATTGAGAATATTTTTTGTATTAAACTCATTCTTTTACTGCATATATCTGAAATTTAAGAAATTTTCAAAGAATCAATTTACAATATTTTGTATTTTACTTGTTAGGACCAAATTGCACTTTTAATTAATTGATCTGGAATATTTAATTCTTTTTTATTATGAATGTTTTGTATTAAAAAAATATCTCTACCCAAACTAGGTTTCAAAATTGGCCTAAACAAAATTTTATGATCTACAGCTACACTTTCTGGTACAATAGCTACTCCCATACCACTATTTATACAGGAGGCAGCAGTAGCATCACTATTTGTATATATTACATCTCTATTTTTTCCTTTTTCTTTTCTTTCTTGAATTGCTTTTGAAATATCACCTTGTGATGTTTTTTTATTTTGAGATTTTAATAAATAGTAAAAAAATTCACAAGTATTTCTAAATATGTATGATGGCTCTTTTCTTATATCCTCAAAATTTACCGCTCTTAAATTAGAAAAATGATGACCTTTATAAAAAGCTATACAGAATGGCTCAAAAAAAATATGTGTTTTCAAAACATTTTTGGAAAGTTCAGGCACACAACTAATTGCAATATCAATTAAATTTTTTTCAATCTTATTATTTAATACGTAGCTATCATCCTCAATGATTTTAATTTTATGAGTGGGATTGTTTTTCTTTATTAACCAAAGGATATTCTTTTTGTGTGAAAACGTAAATGTATTTGGCAATCCTATCTTTAGTTCTTTCTGTTTTTCAATTTTTTTTATGTCTAGATTAGATTTTTTAATATTTGTAATTACACTTTCATTATGTGCTATAATAGATATTGCACTAAAATAAAATGCCTCACCATCCTCAGTTAATTTAACTCCTTTTTTTGATCTTATAAATAATTGTTTTTCTAAATTTTTTTCAATTATTTGAATAGCTCTTGTAATAGAGGGTTGAGAAACGTTTAAATTTGCGCTAGCTGATAAAATGTTACCAGTGTCTGCAACAGATATAAAATATCTTAAAAATCTAGGGTTTAGGAATTCCTGGTTAATCATTTTTGTATATTTATAGATTTTTTATATACATAAGCAATTCATATAAACAAAGTGTTCTGTATGGTGGTTAAATTAAGAAATAAATTCTATTTAAACGCGAACTATAGTTCTATTTTTAAATTTTTATCTATGAATTTTAACCAATATTTTAGCCTCACTCCTAAAAAGGGTAAAAAATATACTTGTAAAGCTTTAATACTCATAAATATTTTTTTTTTTATAATTTCTTTTGAGAAAGTATTGGCTGATACTGTTAGTTCAAGCTCAGATACCTCGTTTGATTCAGATGTTGATCTTCAAGGAGATATTAAAGAAAACAGAATATATGATATTACGAATTCATCTGTCTATACTCTAAGAGGCAATATTATCTCGTCATCCTATAATTTAACCAAAAATGGAAACGGAACATTATCTGTAACAAGTAACAATGATGGTAATTTTTCATCAAGTATAACTGTAAATGCAGGTATTTTAGCCGCTGGAGATAATGACGCGTTTGGATCTGCAACAATTATTTTAAATAGTGGATCATTATCTTCAAGCAACACAACTGCTAGAAATTTGAGCAATACAATACAAATTCAAAATTCTAGTTCTTTAGGAGATGCATCAAACAATGGAGTATTAACTTTGTCGGGTAGTTTATCTTTTACTGATAAAAATTTAACCTTAACATCTTTAAGCAATAATTCTATTTCTTCTATAAATTTAGCAACTGATCCCCAAACTTTGTCTGTAGCAAGTGGGGTAACCTCTACTATTACTGGAGCTGTATCAAACGGTATTTTAACTAAGAGTGGAGCTGGAAGTTTAGTTTTAGCTGGTACAAACACCTATGATGGTGAAACAATTATATCAGCTGGTACTTTAGAGGTTCAGGGAACATTAGGTAATGGAAATTATAGTGGAAATATTACTAATTCAGCAACGATGAGTATAAATTCTTCATCAAATCAAACACTGTCAGGTACAATTTCTGGGAGTGGAGTTTTAAGCAAAAATGGTTCTGGTACACTTACACTTACAGGAACAAATACTTATAGTGGCCAAACAACAATTGAAGGTGGAACTGTAGTTGCTTCAAACTCATCTAGTTTAGGAGCAACACCTGGATCAGTAACAAGTACAAATATAGTTTTAAATAATGGAACACTTCAAACTACCAACTCTTTTTCTATAGGTTCAAATAAAGGAATAACAGTTGTTGGTAGTGGAGGAACAATTAATACGGATGCATCAACTACATTTACTTATGGTGGAGTGATTAGTAGCAATGGTACTTTGACAAAGACTGGTGATGGAACTTTAACTTTAAGTGGAGCAAACACTTATACAGGTGCAACAACAGTAAGTGCTGGAACATTGAATGTTACAGGAACTTTATCTGATGATACAGCAATTACTGTGTCATCTGGAGCTACCTATGATGTTGATGCGAGCGATACAATTAAATCTATTGATGGAGCTGGAACAATTGATATTGAAAGTAGTCAAACATTAACAGCAGGTGATGCTACAAATAAAACTTTTTCAGGTGTCATTCAAGGATCTGGAGGACTGGCAAAAACTGGAACTGGTACATTAACTCTTAGTGGAACAAATACTTACACTGGAGACACAACTATTTCTCAAGGAGGCATTACACTTCAAGGCCAACTTGAAAGTGGAAATTATGATGGTTTAATTGCAAATTCAGGAACTTTTACAATAGACTCATCATCTAACCAAACTTTAGCAGGTGTGATTTCAGGAACTGGTGCTTTAAATAAATCAGGTAGTGGAACATTAACTCTTTCAGGTACAAATACCTATTCTGGTTCAACAACTATTACAAATGGAACAATTAGTGTTTCAAGCTCAGCTAATTTAGGAGCAACTCCGGGCAGCGCAGATGCTGATAATATAATTTTTAATGGTGGAACTTTGAGCGCTACAAATGATTTTACTTTAGGCACAAATAAAGGAATTACGTTAACTGGTAATGGTACAATAGACGTATCATCATCTAACACAATGACTTTTGATGGTATCATCACAGACTCTGGTAATTTAACTAAATCTGGAAGTGGTACTTTAGTTTTGGGTGGAGCTAATCAGAATGATGGAATAATCACAGTAAATGCAGGAACTCTTGAAATATCCGATCAGTATTCTTTAGGGTCATCAAGCGGAGGAACAGTTGTTGCAGATGGTGCAAGTTTAAAAATAACTGATGCAATTACTATTGCCAATGAAAACTTAACTTTAAATGGAAATGGAATTAGTAATAGTGGAGCTTTACAAACAACTAATTCTTCAGGAACTATTACATTAACAGGTCAGGCTACTCTTGGTTCTGACACAACGATAAATATTGGTGATGGAAATTTAACACTGGATGGCCGCTTAACTGCAGGATCTAACAATTATGATTTAACTATTATAGGTGGTGATGGAACAATTAGACCATCAGGTGGATTAGTATTGAATTCTGGAAATTTGACAATGTCAGCAACTGGTACATTTTTTGCAGAGAACAGCAGTACTTATTCTGGAGGAACTACAGTTACTGCCGGTGCCATTCAGTATGGAAATAATGATGCCTTTGGTACAGGGGATATTACAATGACTGGAGGTAAATTTTACACATCAGATGCAAGTGATTTTACAATAGATGAAAATTTAAATTTACAAGGTTCAATAACTTTAGGAAATAGTGGAGATAGCAATACAATTACTTTTTCAGGAACTAATACTCTAACCGGAAATACTACTGCTAGTATTGATAGCGCTGTATCAATGGCAGCAATCGATGATGGTTCAAATACTTATAATTTAATTAAATCTGGTAGTGGAACTTTAACACTATCAGGGAATAATGGTTATGATGGAACTACAACAGTAAGCGCAGGTACTTTAACTGTTTCAGGAACTTTATCAGATAGTACAGCAGTAACTGTTGCATCAGGTGCAACTTATGATGTTGATGTAAGTGATACTATCGCTTCTGTTGATGGAGCAGGAGCAATAGAAATTGCTAATGCTGTAACTTTGACTACCGGTGATGCAAATGACCAAGAATTAAGCGGTACTGTTTCAGGTTCTGGATCTATAACTAAAGTAGGAAATGGTATTTTAACCTTATCTGGTACAAATTCTTACAGTGGAGATACTACTATTTCAGCAGGTACATTATTGGTTACAAGTCAATTAGGTGGAGGATCTTATGCAGGTGATATTTCTAATGCTGGAGATTTAGGTATTAACTCTTCAAATAATCAGACATTATCTGGAGTTATTTCAGGATCAGGTACTATTAATAAATCGGGTTCTGGAGAATTAACTCTTACTGGTGCCAACACATTTGATGGAACGATTAATATTGCTGGAGGAACATTATTTGCAGGAGGAAGTAGTGACGGCTCAAATAAAATCACTGAGGGAAATATTATTGTTAAAGGAGGTACACTAAGTGGTAGTGGTATTATAGATGGTAATGTTACATTTTCATCAACAGCTGGTACTTTAGCTCCAGGAAATAGTATAGGCACTCTTACTATAGATGACAACCTAACGCTATCTGCAGATGACACTACAAACATAGAATTTAATTTAACAACAGCAGACAAAATAGTAATTAATGGAAATACAGAACTTGCTGGAACTATTTCTTTATATCCTGAAGATACCACTTACTCAGACGTGACACACACTATTGTAGATGCTTCAGGTGGTGGAACATTTAATGGAACGTTTTCAACCGAGATAATGAATAACGAGAGCAATCTTAATGATGCTACTTGGGATATTGTTTATGATACTTCAGCTAAAACAGTTTCTTTACAGATTGCTGAAGCAGCTAGTGCATGCAATATTAACTGCACAACAACAGTTTCATCTTCAAAAGATATTGCAAAAGTTTTTGATAATGCAACCAGCGGAACATTAAAAGCTGTAAAAGATGTACTGGATAGTTCAACAGTTTCTTCGGTCAATACAGAATTAGATAAACTAAAAGGTACGGTTATGGCAACATCCTCTATTCAATCTAATACTAATCATAATTATTTTAATAAAGCTGTAGCAAGCACAACGTCTCTTTCAAATACAACATTTGTAACAAATTTTACTTCAACAACTAATGAGCTTACTTTAGCTTCATTACAAGACCAAGGTTTGTATGGTGATAAAAAAAAATACAGTGAATACTATGATTATAGCGATGTATCAGTTTTAGGTTTTATAAAAAATAATAAAAATAAATCCTTTTTTGAAAGGTTTGAGTCTGATGATAGAGCATCATTTTTGAGAACTTTTGGAACAAATACTAAAAGAGATAATATTGGTGAAGGTTATACAGGATATAATTCTGATACTGCAGGAATACTATTTGGAGAACAATTTAAAAAAGATGAGATAAATTTTAACGGGTATTCAATTGGAATTTCAAAAACTGATACAACTTACAATGATAGTTATGGTGATGCAGAAATTTATACAATGCACTCATCAATGTTTAAGCAAATTGATGAGGATGATTATGCGTTCAATTTATTAGGTAGTGCGTTTGTTTCTAAGACTAATAGTAACAGAAATGTATCTGTTTTTGGAACCTCTGTAGATGATAAATATAAATCTGATTTTTATGATGTTGGTTTAAATCTAGAAGTTCAGCATATAGCAAAGTATGACTTTGATGGTTATAAAATATCTCCATCTGCTAAAATAAATTATAGCTATATTTTTAAGGGAGATACAAAAGAAACAGGTGGTGATTTGGCATTGTCAGTTGATAATGAAGATCTTTTTATCATCAAACCTGAGGTTGGAATTTCAATATCAAAAAACTTTTCAGAAAAAGATAATAAATTAAGCCAATTGGAATTAGCAGCGTTTGTATCTAGAGACTACTTTATTGAAGGAACAGAAAATAAGGCAAGATTTGCATCTGGTTCTACTTTTAATCACGATTTACCAAGAGACAAAGAAGACTACTACTCTTTAGGAGTGGGGTATAATTTTCTTAATAAAGAGAATAACTCAAGCCTAATGGCTAATGCATTTTTGTTAGAAAATACAAAAGAGGACATAAGCTCTAATATTTTTTCAATAACATTTAGAAAATTCTTTGGTGAATTTGCAAAAGGTAGAATACCAAGCGTGATTGCAAAAAAAGATATCCCAGTAAAATCTGATCAAGATCAAAATGATAATGAGGAACAAACTAAAGTGGTTTTAAAGAAAGATCCTCCTATGAAATCTGATAAAGATTTAGAACAGAATAATGAAGTTATATCGAGCGATAATGAAATAGGAAAGGATGAAACTATTATCGCAACGTTTCCAGACCAAAATATAAACAACGATATTAAAAAGAGTGTTGAAGATAAAATTAAGAATTTTGAGAAAAAAATTGAAATAGTTTTAAAAGAAAATCCAACAAAAGAAGAAGTTGAGGAAATTTATATCAGTTTAAACAATGAAATGAGAAATTCATATAAAAGAGATCTAACTTTAGATGATGTTTATAATAATTTGTTTGCAAATTGTTATGTAGTAGAAAAAAATCTAAAAAGATTAATTAATTATTATGATAAATTACAATTGTATCAAATATTAGATAAATGTTCTCAGTTAAAAGATCCTAAAGTACATTTAATTGCAAATAGATTGCATGATATTCAAATGGAAGAGAGATCTGCTATTGAAATATTATATCTAAAATATCTTAAAATTTTAAACTATATTCCAATTATAACTTTCATAGCACTAATTATTTTCTTTTATGAAATTATAAGAAGATTTATAGTTAGCTATCATAATTCAAGGATTATAAGTTAAGAAAAATTGTTTATTGTATTATCAATATCTTCTTTTTTAATCATCATTAGATCTAATTTACTTTTATTATCTTTTTTAGAGAGTCTTACCGATTGTGATTGAATGCAAGCTTCAAAAAATCTTCTCACATCTCTTGCGTTCGAATATCTTTCTTTTGTAATTTCTATAATTTTTTTACAGGCTTCTTTAATATTTGTGCTCGCATCGTTTGCTATCATATAATTATTGTCTCTACATAACTTGTAGAAAATTTGATAAAGTTCAAGATCATTATAATTTTCAAAAAAAATATTTTTTTTAAAACGTGATGCAAGTCCTGCATTTGCTTCAATAAAATTTTTCATATTATCTTTATAGCCAGCTACAATAACAATTAATCTATCTCTGTAATCTTCCATGTATTTAAGTAATTCATCAATTGCCTCTTGCCCATTGTCATTTGGATCATTTTTATTTACTAACGTATAAGCTTCATCAATAAAAAGAACATTGTCTATTGCCTGATTAAATTTTTCTGCTGATCTTTCGGCTGTTTTGCCCTTTTCTGCAACTACCAAATCACTCCTTGTAACTTCAATTAATTTACCTCCTGATACCAGACCAATCTCTCGATAAATATTTGCAAGTAGTCTTGCAACAGTTGTTTTACCAGTACCTGGGTTTCCAGAAAAAATTAAATGATAAGTTATAGCCAATCCTTCACCTAAACCTTTTTCTTTTCTTTCATTAGAGTTTTCTAAGAAGGCTATCAAATTAGTCACTTCCTCCTTAACTTTTTTAAGGCCAGGTAATTTTTTTATTTCATTTAGATTTTTTTGGAGGTCTTCGTTCATTGATTTCTCTTAAATTTTAGCTAAGTATAAGTTTAATTACTGTTTTAAATAAATGAAACTTTTAATTCAAATAATTCTATTAGTTATTATATTTCAAGTAAACGCTCATTCTGGGGAGTCTGGAGACCTGCCAGAACAAGAAACTAATAAAAACTTAGAAAAAGTGTTTGGCGAAACCAACAAAGAGAAAGAAACTTTTGATATCTCTTCAGTTAGTGAATTGTTATCACCGAAAGATAATAAAGTGACACTACCAACCAATAGATTGACCCAAATATTTGATCAATATTTATTAAATGAATTAAATACTAGTAAAACTAAAATTATTGGAGAGTGTCAAAAAAGTCTTTCTGAGGGAAAATGCTTCAAAGTTAACCCCTCCAAAAAATCAAAACATTTTAATAATTATTATTTTTATACAAATAAGCAAAATTTAGTTTTTTCTATAATTGCATTTGATGATAAAAAACAAGCAGACTTAAATAAATGCAAACGAAAAATTGATATGTGGAAAGAATTTTTCACAAATTATGATTTGAAACCTAAAAATCTGGAAAGTAATTCTTTATCTTTTATTTTATCAGATGCTCCTCAGCAAAATAAAATAGAAGTATTTACTTCTTGTTATACGGAAAATTATAGAGATATAAAATCAAGCTTTAGTTTAAAGATTTATAAAAATAGTTAATGAAACTATTTTTAGTTTTGTTCTTAACATGTTTTTATTATCAATCCCTTTATGCCAAACAAGATAATAGAAAGTTTTATGAAGAAAGAGCAAACTTCATAAAAAATTATATCTCAATTATTAAAAAAGAAAGAAAAAAAAATAAAAATTTTAAAGGCACAATCGTAGAGTCTTTAGATGGAAAAATCTTTACTCGATATGGAAGTCAAACGCAAAAAAAATTAGACGATCAAGCATTACTTGATTGTAAAAATGGTGAAGGGGTAGAATGCTTGGTGCGATTTAGAACTTTAAAGAAAAATTTAAAATATAATAGATTAGCACAATATATTAACTCAAAGAAAAAGCTAAAAGTTTTAGGAGAATATATGAGTGCTAAAAAGGTATATTCTGCAAAAGAAATAGATATTTTTATCAATATAAAAAATTTTGAAAATAAGAATGGGTTTGGTTGCACAAAAAGTGAGTCAAGTTATAGAGAAATAATTAATGTCCTTCGTAAAGAGATAGAATTGTATCCTAGAAATTTTTTAAAAAAGTCAGGTTTAAAATATGTTGTAATTTGTGAAAAAATTACTGATCGAAATATCGATTTTGAACCAACTGGTATTGCCTTAAGTCATTATGATAAATCACCTGGAGTTTTCTATCTTAATTTAAGTGCCATTAACAAAATTAATACTAATAAAGTAAAAAAAATTAAAGAAGTTTTTCATCATGAGTTTTATCACATAATAGACTCTTCTTTGTCGTTGATTATTTTAGATGAAAAGTGGAATAAAATTAATGAACAAGAATATTTAGAAGAATATTTGATCGATGGTTCGGGGATAGATAATTCTACAAAAGGTTATATATCTAAATATTCTAGAAGTAACGCAGCTGAAGATAAAGCAGAGTTGTTCGCTTATATGATAGTAGAACATAAAGAATTTAAAAAAATAATAGAAAAAGATGAGATTCTTTTTAAAAAATCTAAACTTATGATCTCAAGGCTAAAAAGTATTTCAAAAGATATGGATAAAAACTTTTGGAAAAAACTTAATTAAGTCTTTCGAATTTCTGATATGTTATTGATTAATTGATCGCAGTCTTTTTCTACTCTTGAAAAAACTTCTGACCAATCTCCTTGGACTTTTTGTCTATAAATTCTAAAATTATCATACCAGATAGTCTCATCTTTTGTATTTAACCATCTCCAATCAGATACTTTAGGTAGTAATAACCATGTTTGAGTACCAAGTGTACCAGCTAAATGAGCTATAGAGGTATCAGTAGTTATTACCAAATCAAGAAACTTTATTATAGCAGCAGTATCTAAAAATTTTTGTGATCCACTATCAATTAATAGATCATAATTGATTATATCACTTTCCAACTTATATTTTTCAATATCTGATAAAGCAGATCCTTTTTGTAAACTTATAAAATTAGCAGATTGATTTTTAACTAAACTGTTAAAAAATTTTAAATCTATAGAATTATTTTTTACTCTTGGATTAGATTTACTTCCTTGCCAATTAAGCCCCACTTTTACATTATTGTTAATTTCAATTAATGTTTCCCATTCAAGCATTTTGTTGTCATTAATTTTAATCTCAGTTGGTAGAGGGCAATTACTGTTTAAATCTGGTGTCAGCAAATAAATCAAACTTTGCAGTGGACACCAATAGTCAAAATTTTCTATTTCAGTATCCAAAGAAACTATTTGTTCTATAAAATCAAGATTTTCAAATAAATGATGAATTTCTTCCTGGCATTTAAATATAATTTTTCCATTTAACTGATTAAGTGTTTCTAAATATCTTGAAAATTGAATAGTATTTCCAAGACCTTCTTCAGCAACTATTAATATGGTTTTATCTTTAAGATTTTCACCTTTCCATATTAAGTTTTTTTTGTGTATTAACGTTTTAAGATTTTTATCTTCGTAAATTCTATAGCTATACTCTTTAAAACCTTCATCAAAATTTGACATTGATAATAGAGCGCTACCTAAATTTATTTTAGATCTAAAAAATGTAGGATTTATTTTCGATGTAGTTTTATATGCTTCAATTGCTTCAGTAAACTTACCAGCATTTACAAGAGTATTAGCATAATTAAAATGAACTATATGCGAGTTAGGCTTTGCTCGAATAGCTCTTTGATGACAAATTATAGCATCTTCATATTTGTGCTGAATATAAAAAAGATTTCCAAGATTACTTAAAATATAATGATTATTAGGATTCTTTATTATTGCATCTTGATAAACTTTCACTGCATCAGCGTATTTCAAATCTTGTTTTAAAATAGTTGCTAGATTTAAGTAAGCTTTTATTTCAGTAGGATCTAATTCGATAACAGTTTTGTAACAATTAATTGCTTTTTCTATTTTCTTATTTTGCTCATAAACTAAACCTAAGCTTAAATATCCAGGAATATATTTTGGATCATGCGCCAACAAATTTGTTAATACTTTTTCTGCAATCTCATTATTATTAAGAAGAAAAATATTTGTCCCTAGTCTATTTAATGCTTTTGCATCAAATTTTCTGTCTAATGAAGAAAAATAATACCATATCGATTTATCAAAATTATTTTGTTTATAGTGAATATCGCCAATTAAATTAAATATTTCATGATTATTAGGGTCATCTTTTAATAAGTTGTGTGCATTTTGTTCAGCAAGACCAAATTGTTTATTATCCAGAAGTTGATAATTTTTTTTAATATTTTGGTTGATTGAAATATTATTCATTTATTAACGAATCACTTTATCTATCAATATAAAGATTTAAATTAAATTGTAAATTAGTGAACCATAATCAGGATATAAAGCTGCTGATAACACGATGAAACAGCCATAGGGGATCTGAAAATTTTTACTTTTTTTGTATCTATAAATAATAAAAATACCAACGATTGAACCAGCTAATGCAGATGTCATAAGGATTACATAAATAGATTTTATTCCAAGCCAAATACCAATTAATAAAAATAATTTTGCATCCCCAAGACCCATGCCTTCAACTTTTCTAATTTTAAAAAAAATAAACCTAATTAAGTATATTGTTAGGTATCCAATTACACCACCAATCAACGCTTCTATTAAGTTAGTTTGAAATGGGCTTTTATCCAAGATAGCTAGTACTAGCCCAAAGAAAGAAATGGGTAATGTAATTTTATCCAAAATTAAATATTCTTTTAAATCGGTATAAAAAATTATTAATAAGCTTGAATAAAAAACTATATAAGAAACTAGATTTAAATCTAATCCATGCTTTTGATATGCTGTTACAAAAATAAATGCAGTTAAAATTTCTACAATTAAATAACTTTTACTAATTTTTGAATTGCAATTTTTACATTTTCCTAAATTATAAATATAGGAAACAATAGGAATATTTAAATAAAAAGGAATTAAATACTGACAGCTTGTACAAGCTGATTTTTTATTTACCAAGTCCAGATCTTTCGGAAGACGATAAATACAAACATTATAAAAACTTCCAAAAATTGAACCTAGTAAAAATAGGCTAAAAAGAATCACTTATCTCTTAAATTTGATTTTATCACCATCGTCATCTCTTTTGATGCTTGGCTCGGTCTCGTCAGTTTGTGGTTTATTTGTTTCAGCGTTGTCAGATGTATTTAAATCTACATTTTCACTCGCTTGAATTTCTGGCTCAGGCTCAGTTTGTTCAGGAGCACTAATATCCTCGTTAGCGTTTTCACCTGTTGTATTTTTAATCTTAAAAAATTTATCTAAGTGAGCTAATTTGATCACTTTCATAACTTCATTACTTACATCTGTTAAATAAAATTCTTTTGAGGTATTTTTTGCAAGTTGCATACCTTCAATTAAAGCTGCAATTCCAGAAGAATCTATATAGCCCACGCCAGAAAGTTGAATTTCAATAGTTTTTGATTGATCAATAAGTTGCTTAATATTTTCTCTTACCTCGGGAGATTTATCTAGATCAATTTCACCCGATAAAAAGAGTTTACCTACGTCACCTTCAATTTTTTGTTCGATAGACATTAATCTTTTTTTATATTATTAATTTATAAATACAACACATGTTTTATAGCTACAATATATGATTATAGAGTGCATTTCTTGCAGTAAAAAATTTAGTCTTAATAAAAATTTGATGCCTGAGGAAGGTTCAAAGGTAAGATGTGGATCTTGTTCAGAAGTTTGGTTTTATCATCCCACAAAAGAAACTAACAATAATCAAATTAATGAAGAACAAGTTATTGAGACAAGTATACCAGTATCTAAGAATGAAATAGAGGATGAATTCCAAAAAGAAACTATTTTTGAAAATACAAACCAAGAAATGACTTCTTTAGAAAATAAGGTAGATTTAAATGAACCTGAAGCGAATTTAAAAAAAGAAAAAATAGATTTTAAAATTTTTACCAATGAAGAAAGTGAACCTCCTTCCAAGGAGGAAATGGATAGAAACTTAGATCAATATAAAATTGATAGAGACAATAATTTAAGTTTTTTTGGAAAACTTTTTAAAAAAGATAGATTAAAAGAAAGTGAGAAAGCTCTAGAGAAAATAAAAAAATCTGAGAATATTTCAGAGGAAGAGCTCAAAGCAAACGTTGCAAGAAGAACAAGATTACTATTTTATTTGCTTGTAGTATTGATTTTTGCTGCATCAGTTTTATTAGTTCCACTAAAAGAGGATGTTATAATGGCCTTTCCAATTCTAGAAGAATACATCAATTTTTTAACTCCAATTTATAATTATATTAAAGAGCCTCTATCTCTAAGGTAGGTTAATTATTGACTGCTTGCTTTTTGTTCTTCAGCTTTAAATTTTTCTATAATTGATTTTTTTTCTGAAAGTAATTTATCTTTTTCTTCATAGACATATACTCCAATAGTCCCTTCAGAAATAACTTTCTCTGACTTTGCATTTTCTCTGAATATACTTTCATTTATAATATTTACATTATATTTTGTTTCTGCAATTTTATTTTTAAAAAAAGTTAAATTTTCAAATGTGCTTAAAAATTGGTATTCAATGTAGTAAATAGAATACTTGTTTTTAAGTTTGTCTGGTTCACCTTCATTTAAAGCATTGATTTGAACATTGAATTGATTAGCCATTCCAGATATTGAGTTTTTAAAGCTTTGAAATTCACTGGGTGACATAAATTTCATAATTTCTTTTACAAATTCGTATTCTGCAACACTGATATCTTTACCAACTTTTGCCATCCCAATAACAGCATTATTGGTTACTTCTTCAATATTTTCTGACTGTGAAAGTGTATTTCGCTGTTTAGATAAACTTAAACTTGTAAAGACTTCACCAAAAATTAAACCAAAAAACGTTAAGAGCATAAATACAAAACCAACTACTACAAACTTTGATTTATCTTTTATAGACTCATCCTCAGCGATATTTGTTTTATTTTTCTTAAATAAACCGAACATTAATAATTTTCACTAAATCTTAACTTTTGATAGAATATAAGTTGATTCGTTCACAATTTTTATTATATGAAAAAAACACCAAATTACATCAAAAAAACTTTGCTAGAAGCCAAAGAAGAATTGCAGAAAAATAAAAAACTCAGCGAAACAAGAGAACTATATATTCAAAAGTTAAAAGAGATTTTTAAGGATAGAGTTGTAGAGCTTAAAAGTGAAGTAAAGACAAAAATGTCTTCAACTGGCACAGGGCAAGAAGTAGTTGAACTTGGTGAACCAGTTAAAACAATTGTAAAACCAACTTCTTCAAATAAACGTCAACTATCAGAAAAAGTTATTTTTCTAAATAATGAAATTGTAAGTAGAGATTTAAATTACAATGAAATTGATGAAGCAAATAATGATTTAATTTTTAATGACAATGATAAAATAATCGAGCTAAAAGATGAAATAGATGATGATAAAATCATCGAGCTTAAGGATGAAATAGATGATGATAAAATCATCGAGCTTAAGGATGAAATAGATGATGATAAAATAATTGAGCCAAAAGATGAAGTAGATGATGACAAGATAGTTGAAGATGAAATTGAAAACAAAACATCTATTGAAAATGAAGGTATTGTTCAAAATCCAGAAACACTCGTAGATACACAAGATGTTGTAGAAGAGAGCTTTACAATAGATAAATCTAGTGAAGAAACTGAAGATATTTTAAACAACAACATTCAAAATAATGACGATGAAATAAACGATTTACACAATGGGCAGTTAGAGATTTTGAATGAAAAGATAAATGACTTGGATTTAAATAGCAATGAATTGTCTGAAAAAATAGATGAGTTATTGGATCAAAAAAATTTATTTTCAGAAAAATTCAATGATGAACTAGATATTAAATTATCAGAAGCGCTTAACAGAACTGAGGATAATTTAGAAAGTAAACTAAACAGTATCAATAATGTTTACCACGAGGAGTTTGGCAAACATGAGGATGAGGTAAATAAAAATTTTGCTCATTTAGAAAATCAAATTAATCAATTAAGTGATCAGTACAATAACATTGAAAATAACATTAATTCTATTTCAACTAAAATTGAGAGTGGTACTGAACAATCTAATAGTATTGAGCCTCTAGAAATTCAATTTGAAAATAGAATAAACGATTTAAAAAATCATAATATTAAAATTGAAGAATCTTTAAATGAAATTAATAAAAAAATTACAGAAACATTAGAAAAAATTCAAAGTGTTAAAACAACTAGCGAAAATCAAATATATGAAGTTACTCAATCTATAAAAGATATTGAACCGGAAATAATTAAAAATATAGAAGATAAACAAAAAAATAAGACAGAGTCTGAAAAGTTACAGGATAAATTTGATCAATTATCTAAAGTCATGGATTTACAAAATATGAGAATGCTTCAAATGTATCATTCATCTGAATTACAGCACAGTCATTCAATTTTACAAAATAATATGCAACAAAAAAATTTAAGTGAAGAAACAACTGATGTAACTTCCAAATTGATTAAAGACCAAATGAAAGAGGAACTTTTTCCTAAAATTCAAGATGAAATGGATAAACAATTTAAAATATTAAAAGACCAATTATCTGAATATGAAATTAAAAGTGTTTTAGATAAAATTGGATCAACTGATATTAGTAAGGAAGCTAAAAAACCAATAAAAAAGTTTAGTAATCTTTTTGATGCAAAAAAATATGTTAAAAATATAGTATCTACAAAATCAAGAAATTGGATTAAAGAAAACGAAAGTACCATAGAAGAAATCGCAAAAAAATTATTAAATAAATAATTATCTGATCAAACAGATTTACAGTATCAAATTACTATTCTCATATAGAAATAATGCATTTTTAATATAAGAATAGTAAGCATAAAGTATTGCTATCTTTGCTAAATAAATCCATATTTTTTTTCCTTTGTAATTATTAGCACATCGCCAAATACCTATTGTTGCAAATGATACATAAGTAAAAAAAATGATACCTTGAATAATAATTATTACTTTACCGAACAAGCTAATATCGAAAAAAACTTTTTTTAGGATAGATTCTTTAATATTTTCCTGAAAATAAATAATTGTAATTATTATTATGAGACTAATAAAAAAAGGATAAATATTTCCATATAACCAAAAAGCTTTTTTTAGACTAATCTCACCTTCAATTAGTTTTTTAAAATTTGCATTCATACATGTAAAATCAGTGATAATAGTTACAGTTATTTTACATTGTAAATAAAGAGTTTTTTGAATTATTTATATAAAAAATTGATAAATGTTAAATAATATCAACAAATTTTTATTTACTAAAATACAAAACAATTTAATGTATTTTTAATAATTAAAAAAAAACAAGGGTAAAAAGGAATATAAATGAAAAAAAAATTACAAAAAGGTTTCTCACTTGTTGAATTACTTGTGGTTGTAGCAATCATAGGTGTATTAGCAGGTGTTGGAATAGTAGGATACCAAAGTTATACGGATTCTGCCAAAGAAAGGGTTGCAATAGCAAACTATAACTCTGTTAAAAGATTTATGGAAACTGAACTAACGCTATTAAATAACAGTATTCAAACTGTTTCGGGTGCAATTAATTCATATGGTACTTCATGTACAACATCAACAACAGCTTATGATAGTACTGCTACTACTAAAACAATTACGAAATTCCTTAATGGTGCAGTTTGTTATTTTGCAACTGATGGATATGGAAATGTCTTTAAAAATCCATATGATCCAGCTGGGGGAAGTCAAGTAAAGTATAATACAGCCAAGGCATCTCTTAAAAAAGGGGACATTAATATTGGACTTTTAGTGACTGCAGACGTAACTGCAGGTCGTGCGGGTATAGCATCAACTGCTATTACTTCTGCAAACGTTGCTGCAGGTACTGCAACAAAAGGTTGGTTTATTATAGAATATGCTGACGCCGATGCTTCACATGGGACTTCTGGAGACAAAAAAGGTAAAATGTTTGAATTAAAATAATTTTATTTAAAAATAATTTAAAACCCCTTTATTAAATTCTAATAAAGGGGTTTTTTTATGAAAGTTTGTAAACTTTAAGTGATTATATGTTGCACAAATTTAATCAAAAAAAAATATTTCTAGCACTACTTGTGTTATTGTTGAGCGCAAGTTTAACAACTCTAATTCTTCAAAAATTTAATAAAAATTATTCTTTAGTTAAAATTAATGAAAAAAAAATTGAAGATGAAAAAATTTCAAGTGAAATAATTGAATATCTTAAATTAAAGAATATCGAAACAGATTTAAATAAGAGTATCCTAGAACAAATATATTGGGTTGAAAGAATTAAGGACGGAGGTTTAATACTATTGTTTAGACACTCAGAAAGAGAAAAATGGAGTAATTCTGTTGAAGCTTTCGACATTTATGAATTAACAAATAAATATAATGCAAGAAATTTTTCATGGGATAAAGCAACTTGCTTAACTCAAAGAGGAATTGAAGAATCTAAATTAATTAATAAAGCTTTCAAGCATGCTAAAATTAAAATAAGTAAAGTGATTAGCAGTCCTTCATGCAGAGCTGCTGAAACAGCTATATTTGCATTTGATAAGATAGATGAAATATTTTCAGGACTATTACATTACACTGCGTTTCATCCATTAGATAGAAAAAAAATTGGTGCATCTCTTAAAAAAGAAGTCCTAAATTTAGAAATTACAGATAATGAAAATATTATTTTATCTGCTCATAATAAAGTAATATCACATGAAAACTTCATTGATGAAATGATTGCAAGCGAGGGACTTAATGAGTCTGGTTTTTATATTATTGAAAAAAAAAATAATAAATTAGTAGTTCCATTCAAATTTAGTACAATTAAAAATTTTATAATTCTTTTATATAGACATGAGTTTGAAAAAACTCTTTACAATCAATGAATTTAATATTTAAAAAATTTTTAAAGGATCCTAAACATATTGGAGCTATCGTAGAGTCATCCATCAGCTCAGCAAAAAAAGTTGCTTCTCTGATAAATAATACATCCACAGAAAATATTGTAGAAATAGGTGGTGGTACAGGCAGATTATCGAAGTTTATTGAAAATAAAAACTTAAGCATTGTTGAAAGAGACGCAGAATTTACTCAAATATTAAAAGATAATTATCCAAATTCTAAAATCATTAATAAATGTGGAATAGAATTTTTAAACAATTACCCAAATAGATATGGGTTATTCACATCAATTCCTCTAATTGAAAATAAAACAAAAATTGAATTAACAAAAGTTATAAACAAACACATCGAAAATAATCAATTAGAATGGTTTATAATATTAGGTTATAAATTTTTTAATCAATTGAAAGGAATTAATTTTAAAAACCAAGATAGACATCTTGTGTTAAATAATTTGCCACCTGCTTTCATATGGCATTATTATTAACCATAAAATATTGAGTATTAATTAAAATTTATTATGTTTAAAGATATTAAAAGCAAAATTAGCAATAATATTATTGGTAATGATGAAAAAATTAAGATTTCATTAGCTGCTATAATGTCAGGGGGCCATATATTGATAGAGGATCTTCCTGGTACTGGCAAAACTACTTTTGCAAAGTGTATTACTGCAGCACTAAATTTAGATTTTAAAAGAATACAATTTACCTCAGATTTATTACCAAGTGATATCTTGGGATTTAATTTTTTATTAAACGATAATTTTGAAATCAAAAAAGGTCCAATTTTTACAAACATTGTTTTAGCTGATGAATTAAACAGGGCTAGTCCTAAAACGCAAAGTGCTTTTTTAGAAGCAATGGAAGAAAAATCAGTCACGATTGACAGAGATACATTTAAATTACCTGATCCATTTATTGTTATTGCAACACAAAACCCTTCAGATTTATCAGGAACATCGTTATTACCCGAGTCTCAACTTGATAGATTCATGATTTCATTCTCTTTGGATGATTTAACAGCTGAACAACAATTAAATCTTTTAAAAAATGAAAATCAATTAGAAATTAATAGAAATACCTTGTTCGATATAAAAAATTTAATTTATCAAAAAACAATAAATATTAATGACGTGGTCTATAAATATATTCAAGAAATTAAAAAATTTATTTTTGCAAAATTTCCAGAAGTACATATTTCATCAAGATGTTTAAAACAAATAATTGCTATTTCTAAATCATTAGCCACAATAAATGGAAAAGATTACGTAACCATCCAAGATATAAAGGATGTCATTCCATATATTCTAAAACATAGAATAAATATAATTGAAAAAAGACATGTAATTAATTTTATTGATGAGGAAATATTAAAAAAAATCAATATTCCAGATGATAAATAAAAACTGGGAAATATTTATTAACAAACATTTAGAAAAAAAATCTAAGATACAAAAAAACTTTCTTACAAAAAAAAACTTATACATTTTTCCTAACTTAAATGGTTTTAAATTAGGTATTTTTATATTTTTTTCTTTTGCTTCATCAATATTTTACCAAAATAATGTTGGTTTGCTGGTATCCATTATTATTTTTATCATTTATTTTATTTCAATTATAATTTCTTATCAAAATCTAGATGCAATCAAGATTGAACCTTTAAATTGCCTGGTACCAAATAATAAAAATGTATATTTAAGTTTTTTTGTTGAGGCGCTTAATAATAGACAAAGATTAAACTTAAATATGTCTTTAAATAAAAATAAAATAATAAATTTTGATTTATTGAGCAATAAAAAAATTGATTTTGTGTATTTTTTTCCAAAAAGAGGCATTCAAAACATGCCTCAAATTAATCTAACTTCGCTTTTTCCATTTGGTATTACTAGAGCTTTTGGTCTCGTAAAATTAAGACAAAAAATATATGTTTATCCAGAACCCATCAAACCTCCATCTATAATAATTAATAATTTAAAACATCAAAATTTTCTTAATGATGAAGATTATGAGTTTGACAACATTGAAGAAGGCAAATCTGGAGAAAATTTGTCAAGAATATCTTGGAAACACTACTCGATAATGAAAAAACTTTTTACAAAAAAATTCATTACTCTTAATAATAATAATAAAGTTTTAATTGATATAGAAAAACTAAATAGATCGAACTTTGAATTATCATTGTCTTATGCAGTTTACTTGATTGAATATTACTATAATCAAAAAAAAAACTTTGCCATAAAATATCAAAAATTTGTTTCAAATTATTCAAACTCATTAAAACACAAAAATAAATTATTAAAGTATATTACCAATGTTCAGGCTTAATATCTTAAATCCAAAATTTAATTCATACTTGTTATTAGTATTTTCATTAACAACAGTTCTATTTGATATAAATTTTTATAATCAGTTATTATTTTTTTCTGTTTTATTTTTTTCAATATTTCAAAATTTAAGTCATTATAAATTCAAAAATGTCTATTCTTCAATTATTTCATTAATTGCGATTTATATTCAATTTAAATTAAATGATGAAACTCTCTCGAAAGAATTTTTTTTAAACTTAGTTTTAATATTAATATTCATTAAATTTTCTGAAGCAAAAAATAAAAATGATTATCATTTTTTTAATTATTCTATTATTTTTTTATCAGTTTCTACATTAATTTATGGGCAGGATTTTTTAAGTTCAATTAATTCTATTTTATTGATGCTATTATCTATCATTCACTTATATTCGATTAACCAACAAACAATTATTAAGCTAAATTTAGAATACATTGGAAAATATTCATTAATTGGTGTAATTATTTTATCAGTTATCACTGTAATCTACTTAGTATTTCCTAGATATGAGTTAAATATCAAATTATTTGAAGCTACAAAAAATAATTTAGGTATCCCAGATACAATTGAACTTGGCTCATTTAGTCAAATATCAAATAATGAAGAAAAAGTTTTTATCTACAATCCATTAAAGAATAAAACAAAAGACCCAATATATTTCAGAGTTAAAATATTTGATTTATTGAATGATAAAAGATCTTGGGTTTCAGCCTCGAATAAAAATTTTGATACCAAGAACAATGAAAAATATGAAATTAATAAAACTTATGACTTAGGTAAAAATCATTCAAAAATAATAATATATCCAAATGATAAAAACTGGTTACCAATTTTAAAAGATTTTCGTTACAATAATAGCTTAATTAATAATAATTTTATAAATGGAACAGCTGAAATAGATAAAAAAATAATAAAAAAAACATCTTATATAATTAAACCAAAGAATTTTAATGTTGAGCTTGATAATAATTTTCTAAATTTTTATAAAAAATTACCCAAGTCATTTTCTCAAAAACTATTTAATTGGTCTTTAGAAAAAAGAAATAATTCTTTATCAAATTTGGATTATTTAAATAATCTAATGTTACATTTTGCTAATGGTGATTATTTTTATTCTTTAAGTCCAAATATTGATAGTTCAAATAATTATGAGAAATTTTTCTTTGAAACTAAAACAGGTTATTGTGAATATTTTGCTGGTATGTTTGCAATTTTAGCTCGATTACAAGACGTGCCAACTAGATTAGTCAGTGGTTATATGGGAGGATCCTATAATGAATTAGGAAACTTTTATATTTTTAAACAATCTGATGCTCACACATGGGTTGAAAGTTATATAGAAAATAAGGGCTGGGTTAGGTTTGATCCCACTCAAATTATACCTCAAATTAATGTTGTTAGCTTCAATAATGTATCTTCAAATAATTTACAATCAAAAGATTTTGAAAAAAATGATATGTTTTTTAAACCAAATATACTTAGATTATATTATGATTATTTTGATTATATTTGGACAAATAAGTTTTCAGATTATAATCAGAAATCTAGAAATGAATTGATAAAAGATGGTTTTCAGAATTTTCAATTTAATTCATTTTATTTTTTTATCTTTTTATTTTTTTTCATTTCAATAAAACCTATTCAATTCATAATCAGAAAAAAATTATTTTTTTCAATTCTATTTAACAAGATACGATTACAGCAAAATATTTTGAATAAATCTCTTACCCATCAAGAACTTTTGAAAAAACTTTCTAATGATGATCAAGTAAAGTTTTTTGAAGTTTTTAATATTTATGAAAAATTATATTTTTCAAAAAATTATAAGATTAATTATAAAACTTTTTTTATTACAAATTATAGAATAATTAAATTCTACTTTAATATTAATTAAAATTTTTCTTGATAGTTGTATTTAATCATTTGTTTTAATCATTTTAGCATTTGGCCCTGGGTCTAAACCGTCAGTTCTTGCAGGTGGAACAAATTTTAATAACCGCCTAATATAAAAATTACTCAAAATATCAGAACGCATAACTAGATTATAATGGTTGTTATAATTGAATTTATCTTTATCTTGAAATAACGATATGCCGAACCCAAATTGCTTAATATTTCCCGGTAAAATACCAAGTTCATCTAAAATCGTTGGCGCTACATCAAAGTGATTTAACTTAGTTCTAGTAAAGTTTTTGTCAGAATTAATTTTAAAATACACATTTCTTTTTTCTTGTTTATTTAATGATCCCATTAAGTCACGATAAGCTAAATGATCTCCCATTATAACAACTAAAGTATTTTCTAAAATACCCATATGGTCTAAGTCATCAAAAAATTTTTTTATAATAGTTCCAGAACATTTATAAGCCTCATGTGCTTGTAAGCTCTCTGTGCTTATATCTCCTATTAGACATTCTGGGGAGTATCCGTATGGATGATGTGTGTCAGTGTTTATTATTGTAAAATTAAATTTTTTTCCTGCATTATGCTTTTTTATTATTTCTTTTTTTGCATGATTTAGCAAAGCGCTATCATAAACGCCACCACCCCAGGCCATTTCGTTTGAAGGTTTTTCAATTAATTTTAGATCTTTTTTAATTACATTTACATCATTAACCTCATAACCATGCCTTTCTTTAAAAGCACCAAAACTTTGAAATTGTTTGTCAACAGAAATATAGAAAACCTGATCATAATTTTGTTTTGCCAAAACATCACTTAAACAAAATAATTTTTCTTTAGGTATTTTATTAAGATTTGAATTTATAACTACATTAAATGGCAAAGAACATTGGCTAGCCACAACTCCTGCTATACTAAAGCTAGTAGAAGGAGCATGTTTAAAGTCATAAATATTTTTACCTTTAATTTCATTAAATGGTTGAATTGGATTAGATTTATTTTTATTCGATAACTTACTAACGTCGTATTCAAGAGACTCTACATAAAATAATATTAAATTTTTTTTATCAATAGGTTCGTTATATTTTATGGAATAAGGGTTTTTGTAAAGATTAGGATAATCTTCATATCGAGCGTTTTTTTCAAAATATTCAAAAAATCCAAACTGAAGTAAAAAAAATAATGAACTGTATATTAAAAAAGCACTGTAATTGAATAATAGTATTTTGAGGTACCTATTATAATATAATGTTCTTAAAATATTATTATATTTGTTTAGCCATAAATATTTTTTTTGAGTTTGAGAAAAACTCAATATATTTTTGATTTTTCTACAAATATAAATTGTTAAAACAGACAAAAACAATGCTGGAAAAACTGTATATAAGGCAAAATCTATTTTATAGGTATTGGGTGAGTTTTTAAAACCTTCATAACCAACATGTATATTATAAAGTATCTCAACATAGTAAACATTTTTACCAAAAATTTTTGTAATCCATAAAGTAAGTAAGATAATAAAAAATCCAAGAAACAGTATTAATGAATTAATAATATTTTTTTTTAAAAAAATCATGTCACTCAGTATCTTAATATTTATTTTTTAAAACAATAATTTTTTTAAACTAAGATTAGTAGTATTCATTAATTTGATAAATATAATCAGCAAATAATATGAAGATATGTTAATATCATTAAGACATGTTAAAAAAGCTTTATTCTAATTTTATCAATTCAATTAATGGATTAAAGGTTGCCAGTAAAGAACACTCATTTAGGATTGAAATATTAGGAGGATTAATTTTAACACCTTATCTCTTGTTAATTGAAATAGATATCATATTAAAATTCTTAATTATTATTACATATTTTCTCTTATTAGCATTTGAAATTATTAATACAGCTATAGAAATATTGTGTGATAAAATTACAAAAGAAATTGATTTAGATATTAAAAAAATTAAAGATCTAGCAAGTAGCTCTGTATTGGTGATTTTGACTTCATTAATTATTTTAATTGTCTTTACTTTTTTTTAATTACAATTATCAAAATAATGAACTCAACACTAACTAATTAATTTTTTAATGAAAAAAATTTTAATAATTATAGCTTTAAGTCTAATTATTGTATTTTTAGGCATATCGATTAACAGCTCTATCAGAGATAAAGGGTCAGATAAGATAGTAAAAGTCACAGATAACAGCGTAATTATGTTGTTTAAGTATTTTAAGCCATTACCAGAATTAAATATGTTTATAGGCTCATCAGTTACTGACACTTATAAATATTTAACTAAAAATTTATCAAGAGATTGTTCAGTTCTGTATGGAGAAGAAGCAATGGATATAAGAGGTAAAATTAAAGTTGAAACGTTTGAAGATGATATTTCAAACTATATAAATGAAAAAAATATTCAAGTTTTATGCAATGGTGTAAAATATGAATTTTTAGATAAACAAGGAAATCCTAAAAAAGAAGACATTACATTAATGATAAATGTGTGTAACTACGTAGTGCTTGATTATTATATTTTTACAAAATTAGATATTAATACGTTTGGAAAAAATCCAAAAATACTAAATCAATGGTTTAAATATTATAACAACTATTCATCAGAACAACCTATTATAGAAAAAAGTGAAATTGAAGAGGAGTTTCTTGGTATAAAAGATACATATGAATTGGTAAGAAAATATTGGTATCATGAGTTATCAAGTGGAAATAAAAAAGATAATAAAGAAATTAAAAGTAGATGGCCAGCTTATGGCAATATTTTTTTTGAAATTATTACAAAAAAAAATACTAATGACATTGATGATAAAGGAACTAATATTTTAAAGTTTAGAAGTTATTTAAGTCATCGAGCACGTGGTGAAACTTGCTAAAATTTTAAATATATCTGTATATATTTTATTAGTTTTACCTACTAGGAAAGTAAAATAGAAATTAATAAAAAGACAAAACAATTATTGATAAAATAAATATTCCCAAAAAAAGCTTCTTTTTATTTAAGTTTTTCTTTTCAGATTTTTTAACTTGATTTAGTAATATTGAGTAATCAGTTTTATTCTTACTTATTTTTTTCAAAACATTATTATTGATAACAGTATTTTTCATACCTTTATTTTTTAAAATAGCATTTTGGATTTGATACATGATTAAAGATTTTTTGATATTTGTTTTAATTTTTTAATTATAGTTTCATTATGTACCAAATTTTTAATTCTCCAATTTTGAGATACATATATTTTTGAATCATTTCTGATGATCCAATTTAATTTTTCTAATTCAACAATCTTTCTTCTTGTAGTTTCTCTTGGTAAATTTAATCCTCTTGATATAGAATTTATGCTCGCACCCAAAGATTTTTTAAAGAAGGTATCATCATCACAAGTTATTTCACAACCATGAAAACTCTTTAGATTGACGCTGCTAATACATTTTAATATTTGTGGATAAAAAGATATTTCACCAAAATTAAAGATATCAGATGTATAAATTGAGGTTACAAAATTTTCAATTAACTTGTAATTTTCTGTTTTAATCATGATCGCTATATGCCCCATTATGAGCTTACTGTGAAATAAAATTTCTATATCAAATTATATTTATTATATAATTTTTTAATAATAAATTATTTGATATCTTGAAGAGATGTAACTTCTAATTT
>ENA-OWPI01001178-OWPI01001178.1-marine-metagenome-genome-assembly--contig:-NODE-1178-length-30596-cov-3.855369_pt1 | contig 30596 bp, 26 predicted proteins | sample MGYA00238138_ERZ651775 | MGnify/ENA primary metagenome ERZ651775 (study PRJEB26906, sample SAMN06265043) | marine metagenome | isolation source: Helgoland LTER site | place: Germany:Helgoland, sampling...
GATTCATCAATTTGCTTTTCATTTTCTTTTGCATTTAAAAAATTTAGTTCAACGCCAGAGGTAATTCTTACTTCACTCCCGTTTGAACTATACACAAACCCTCCTTCAACATCATGAATTGCAGGGTTTATAGAAAGCTTTGTTTTAGTAGAATATTGATGATGATAACCTCTTTCCCAAGCAAGTGGAATATCATACCCTAAATTAGACAGTAATTTTTTTGACCATGGTCCGGTTGAAATTATAACGTCTTCAAAATTATAAATATTATCATTTGAATACACAGTCCATTGACCATCATTGAATTTTAATTCCGTACAAGGATTATTTATAAATTTTCCTTTATTTTGAATAAAATAATTAAAATAACTTTCTGATAATTTTAAGGGTGATTTAACTCTTAATGAGTTAGTAAATAAAACTGCTTTAAAAAAATCCTCCTTTAAATCTGTGAAACTTTTATTTATTTCATGTGAATTTAAAATACTATAATCAACTTTATTATTGTTCAAAACATTCAATTCAATTGAGTATTTATTAAAACTTTCTTTGGTTTTAAATAACTTTAACCAACCAGGCGCTACAATATTTTTTTCAGAAGCAGTAAGTTGAATCAGTTTTTTATGACAACTTAGGGAAATAACTTGGAGTTCCCTTAGAGCTTTTGCTGATGTTTCCATATGTTTTTGATTACTGAATGTTAGGAAATTAATAACCCAGTATAATCTATAAAGAACAAATAAAATAGAATATCTAAATGATGTTTGTTTTTTAAAAACTAAAGAAAATAAAGATTTTCTTAATTGAGGATTATTTATTACAATAAGGGATGAATCTGTAATAACTCCAGCATTTCCATAAGATGTTTGTGAACCTGGTTGATTAGGGTCCATTAACGTAACTGAGAAGCCTCTTCGAATTAATTCTATTCCAGTACAAATACCAACAATTCCTGATCCAATAATTAATATGTTTTTCATAGACCGTTTAAATCTTGTTGAGTTATAGTATGTTGACATTCATAATAATTGATTAAAAGTTCATCATTTTCATTTAAGGAATATTCTTTTTTCAAACCATCTACTGCTTTCTTTAAAGAACTATAATTTAGACCTTCAAGGACTATAGCTTGAGAAATTAATTGGTCCTCCATTCCTTGAGACGATCTGTACATTTTCTCTTCTGTTTTCATCTGTCCAAATGTATTGTCTCCTAAAATGACATGCATACCTGTAATACCATCCAGCTTAATCGTTTGTGGCAAAGATAACTTTAATGTTTCAACATTATGCTCTTTTTCTATATTAGTTTTTAAAAATCTAATTGTTGAAAAATAGCCTCCAAAACCTATCGATTTACTTGCAATAACACTACATATAGTTCTTGAAGGTGATATATAATTTGACAAGATATCTTTTGTCCATTTAGTTGGATTATTAAGTCTTTCTAAATATTTTTTCGATACAAAAACTTCTTTTCGTTGAGCTTCATACATCATAAAATATTTGTGCTTAATATCTGTGCCAGCTATGCCAATTGCTCTACAACCTCTTAAGAAACCTGGCAAAGATATTCTCTCAGGCATATGTTCAACACTATGCCATTGATTATAATCAATTTCTTTGTTCTCTATTATGCCACCCCAATTAACTAAAACAGCATTACCTAATAAACTCATATATAATCTCAAAATTAAAATATTTAATGCTTAACTGTACAATAATCCATAAAATAAAAATTTATAAAAATCAGTTATTTTTTAATTTTTTCTTTTTTTCAAATAATTTATTTTTTTTAGCATTTCTCTTGAGCGCTGACTTGCCTTTAGTGGACGCAAGCTTAGAAGATTTATATTTTTTATTTTCAAATTTATTGCTATCTCTTTTTATATTTTTTGATGAATTAGTAACTTCTTCATTGTACCCAATTAAGTTTTCAGGGTTTAAGAGATGACTTTTGACAACATCTAATTTTAAATTTATTAATTTTTCTATTCTAAATAATTTAAGCCTTTCACTAGGCTCACAAAAAGTAATTGCTATTCCTGAAGCACCTGCCCTTGCTGTTCTTCCAATTCTATGAACATAATCTTCTGGAGCAGAAGGTATATCAAAGTTTACGATATGAGACACCGCCTCAACGTCTATACCTCTAGCAGCAATGTCAGTTGCTATCAAAATTTTAATATTTCCATCTTTAAACCCGTTCAAAGCTCTTTGTCGAGCAGCTTGTGATTTGTTACTATGAATAGCTTCAGCTTGTATGCCAACAGATATTAGTTTTTGACATATACGATTAGCTTTATGTTTTGTTCTAGTAAATACTATAACTGAATCAAATACCTTATCTTTTAATAAAGTTATTAATTGAAGAACTTTATCTTGAGGTTCAATAACAATGACTGATTGAGCAATTCTTTCAACTGGAGTTAAGGTAGATTTAACTTTTACCTGCTTAGGTGATTTTAACATAGTTTCTGATAATTTAATGACAGAATCTGGCATCGTTGCTGAAAAAAATAAGGTTTGCCTCTTTACAGGTAAAATTTTAACTACTTTTTCAACATCTCTAATAAAACCCATATCAAGCATTCTATCAGCTTCATCAAGAACAAAATATTCTATCTTATTTAATGAACAAAAACCTTGATTTATAAGGTCTAATAATCTTCCAGGAGTAGCAACAATTATATCCATGCCCTTACCTAATAATTTAACCTGAGGTCCTTGTTTAACACCTCCAAAAATTACAGTATGCTTTAGGGCTATGTATTTCCCATAATTTCTTATTGAATCATTTATTTGAATTGCTAGTTCTCTTGTTGGAGCTAATATTAACGCTCTTGGATCCCTAGCTTTTTCAACTGATTGATTAGCATTAAGCTTTTGTAATATTGGCAAAGTAAAAGCTGCTGTTTTACCTGTTCCAGTTTGAGCCATGCCCATTACATCTAAGCCCTGCAAAACAAAAGGAATAGTTTCGTTTTGAATTGGTGTTGGAGTAATGTAGCCCTCATCAGTTAACGCTTTAAGAAAAGGAGTTTTTATATTTAAATCTTCAAATCTGGTATTTTTCAAAACTTTAATCTTTCTAGAGATTTTTTTTCGCTTGATAAAATATGTGAAACGTATCTAATCTTATATATCTATATTGAAACAAAGCAATATATCAGTTGTTATAAAAAAAGGGAGATAACAATGCGTATTATTGGAATGATTATAATCATAGGAATGGTGATAGGAGCTGTTGTATCTATAGATCATTCTAAATTTCTTGATTTACAGTCTCTCTTAATTGTCTTAGGTGGCGCTATAGGCTATGCTTTAGCAAAGGGTAAACCAAAAGATTTTATAATAAACTTTGGTGATGGTTGTGTGTATATGGGTTGGATTGGTTTGATGATTGGCATTATTATCATAGGCAATCATTACGCAGGGACAGAGAAAATTTGGCCAGCTTTTTCAATTGCTCTGCTACCTCTTTTTTATGGTTATTTTATAAAATTAGTTGTAGTAGGACTTAAAAAAATCGATGATGATTAAATTAATAATTGATAAAATAGATTATTGTTAAATTACTGCTTTAAAAGTAATTCTATAACAGATATTTTATCCTTCTGACATTAAGATCTCAATCAATGTCAAATAACTTCAATAATAGTTTTTGAACAAAAATATTATAACTATAAAGTAAAATTGAACGTTGAGTTTTTATTTCATTTATGAAATGTTTTCGCCATGTTTCTGAACCTTGACTATTATTCAATAATTTTAATGTTGCTAGCACTCTCTTTGGGCGGGTTTGTAAAAGGGGTAGTTAGCTTTGGCCTGCCTTTAGTAGCATTACCCATTTTGTCATTTGTTCTTAATCCGAAACAAGCAATTTTTTTATTATTTTTTTCTGTAATCGCTGTAAATTTTAGAGAATTAAAATTTAAAAATTTCAAAACTTATAAAAAAATAATTCCTTTATCAATTGGACTTTTCTTAGGAATTATAATTGGTAGCGTGATATTTCATAAAATTGAAAATAATTTCATCAGCCAAATGATAGGGTTTACTATAATACTATGCGCCATAATCAATTATAGTGATTTTAAAATCAATTCGGATTTATTATTAAATATATTTTTTTCAATAACTTATGGATTTTTTTGTGGAATTCTAGGCGGAATGACAACATTAGTTGGTCCATTGATAGCAATATATTTAGTAAGTTTAAATTTAAAAAAAGATGAGTTCAGTGAGTTAGTTTCTTTAACAATTTTCTCATGCCTAATTCCCATATTTGGAATATTTTTTATATATCAAGAAATTATTTTTAGTGACTTCTTACTAAGTGCCGCCTTTGCTATACCAGCAATTTTTATGCAATTATTAGGATTTAAAATTAGAAAAATGTTACCTCAAGATACTTTTAAAAAAATGATTTTATCAATGTTAACTATAATTGGAATATTAGTTATTTATAAAAATTGGTAAATCAATAGGGAATTGTGCCTTTTATAGTCACCCTCCTTCCCTTTCTTTCCATAGGATGATAATCCCAAATAGCTTTATGAAGAGTGCATCTATTATCCCAAAATGCCATATCATTTTTATTCCATCTATATCGAATTTGAAAATCAGTTTTCTCACAATGTTGAAACAAGTAGTTTAAAATCAGTTTGCTTTCTTCAATATTAAGTCCTTGAATTCTAGTGGTAAAAAATTTATTAACATATAATGCTTTTTTCTTAGTTACTGGATGTGTTCTTACAATAGGATGAATTGCAGATGGATATTGTTTATTCACCTCATTTTCACCTTCATATCTGCCTTTATAAAAGTGTTCTGATTCATGATAAGAATAAAGCTCGTTTAAAAAAAATTTCATTTTATCACTTAATGCTTCGTATGCCATATACATGTTCGCAAACATTGTATCACCACCATACTCAGGAAGAATGTGAAGTTGTAACATTGTTCCCAAGGGAGGTTCGGTGTCACAAGAAACATCTGAATGAAAATCTTCAGCACCATTAGATATTTTACTATCTTTGTGGGTGTGTATTTCAAAAATTTCTGGATAATTATTCATCTTAGGTGCTGCTGGGTGAATATGTAATTCACCAAAATATTTGCCAAGTTTAATCTGATTTTGAGGTGAAATCTCAACTTGTTCTTGAAAAAACAAGACTTGAAACTTATGAAAAGCATCTTCAATAAACTTAAATTGAATTTCAGAAATAGATTTTGATAAATCTAAACCTGTTATCACGGCTCCTAAATTTGGAGAATAAGGCTTAACTATCATTTTAATTCCATTTATTTAATAACAATAATTATTACACAAAAAAAACCTCTATTACCAAAAACTTTCAAATTCTCTGGAATGTTGAAACTTACTCGTTGGAGTTGCTTCTCCTTTTGGAATAGGTGCAATTGGGTTTAGTTTATATTCATCAACACCTCTTACTAATTGTCCTTCAAAATGTGGCCATATTGACAAATCTGCTTTAACATTTACTGGAGAAAATCTCATTGTCACTCCACATCTTCGTTTATTAGAATTATTTGCTTCTGATCCATGTAATAAAGCATCATTATGCAATGAAATTTCACCAGCTTTTAAATTTAAAGATATAATATCTTCTTCTTTAATCTGATCATTAGATACTTCTTGGTCTAAAACAAGATTACTGGCTTTATTAGTGTGATGCTTAAACATTCCATCGTTATGGCTACCTTTGACAACTTTCATTGCTCCATTTTCTTCGTTAGTATCATATAGCGCTAACCAAACTGTTACAGCATTTGAAGGTGAAAGTGGCCAATATTGAGCATCTTGGTGCCATGGTACAACAGAACCATCTTTTGGTTCTTTTAAAAAAAATTGGCCACCCCACAAAAAAAAGTTAGGCCCTAATAAGTCCTCTACATAATTAAGTATTTGAGGAGTAGTGCATAATTCATAAAAAATTAAACTAGCTTTTTGCCACTGAGCAGTTTGATTTAAATCAATACTTTTATTTAATTGTGAACTGAGTGAAACGAAAAAACTATGTAAATCATCAAGCGCCTCAGAAGAGAAAACGGGAAGACCTGTTAAATAACCATCATTTCTATATTGATATCTTTCTTTATTAGATAATCTTCTAGCATTTTTTGAAGGTTTATACATTTTAACTCTTACATCTTAATTTTAAAAATTACCATTGAGATACAAATTCTTTTGAATATTGAAATTTCCTTACTGGCGTGCCCTCACCTCTTGGGATTTCAGCTATGGGGTTATTTTTAAAGTCGTCAACGCCTCTGGCAAGCTGCGTTTCAAAATGTGGCCATATTGACAAATCGGCTTTCACATTAACTGGCGCAAATCTCATCGTTATTCCACATCTTCTTCTATCAGAGTTATTTGCCTCTGATCCGTGTAGAAGACCGTCATCATGGAGAGAAATTTCACCTGCCTTTAAATTCAAAGATATAATATCTTCTTCTTTAATTTGATCATGAGATACTTCTTGGTCCAAAACAAGATTACTGGCTTTATTAGTATGATGCTTAAACATTCCTTCTTTATGACTGCCTTTGACGACTTTCATTGCAGCATTTTGTTCGTCTGTATCATATAAAGCTAACCAAACTGTTACTGACTTTGCAGGTGAAAGAGGCCAATATTGTGCATCTTGATGCCATGGCACTACAGACCCATCTTTTGGCTCCTTAAGAAAAAACTGTCCCCCCCATTGAAAAAAATTAGGGCCTATTAAATCTTCAACATAATCGAGTATGGCTGGTGTTCTACATAAATTATAAAACGTTAAGCTAGCTTTATGCCACATATTTGTTTGGTTAAGGTCAATAGAAGAATTAAGCCTGGAACTAAGTGATATGAATAAATTATTTAAGTCTTCTTGAGCATCGTTTGAAAATACCGGCAACCCAGTAATATATCCATCATTTTCGTATTGAAGTTTTTCTTTATCTGTAAGTCTTCTGACATTTTCAGAAATTTTAAACATATCCATACTCCGCTAAAAGATATTAAAAACAAATACTCCAAATTATAAAATTTCAAATAATCCAGCTGCCCCTTGACCACCACCTATGCACATCGTTACAACTGCATATTTAATTTTTCTTCTTCTTCCTTCTAATAAAGCATGACCAACTAGTCTTGCACCACTCATTCCATAAGGATGTCCAATTGAAATTGAACCCCCATTTACATTTAAATTTTCATTAGGTATTCCAAGCTTATCACGGCAATAAATAACCTGAACAGCAAAAGCTTCATTTAACTCCCACAATCCAATATCATCCATTTTTAGATTATTTTGTTTTAAAAGTTTTGGAATTGCGTAAATAGGACCAATTCCCATTTCATCAGGTTCACATCCAGCAACTGCAACACCGTGACAAACACCTAGGGGGTTAAGGTTTCTTTTTTCTGCTAATTTAATTGACATTAAAACTGAGGCTGATGATCCATCAGATAATTGACTTGCATTACCAGCCGTAATATAAGAATTTTCTCCCATAACAGGTTTTAAATTATTTAAACCATCAATATTTGTGGAAGGTCTATTACATTCATCTTTTGATATTTCAACATCATGATAATCAATTTGGTCAGTGTCTTTTTTTTTAAGCGCCATCAATGTTCTGACAGGTGTTATTTCTTCGTTAAAATAACCTTTAGCTTGTGCTGCAGCTGTTCTTTGTTGACTTTGCAAAGCATATTCGTCCTGAATATCTCTATTTATACCATACCTCTTAGAAACAGTCTCTGCTGTTTCAATCATGCTCATATAAATATCAGGCTTTTTGTTTAATAAAAATCTATCTTGAGATTTATACTTATTAGAGAATTCATTTTGAACTAAAGAAATTGACTCTACTCCACCACCAACAACAACATCCATTTCTTTGCACGCAATTTGCTTAGCTCCAATTGCAATAGCCATCAACCCTGAAGCACATTGTCTATCAACACTCATTCCAGGTATATGAGTCGGAAGACTAGACGCAATAGCAGACAATCTTCCTATATTATAACCTTGCGTTCCTTGTTGAACTGCTGCACCCATAATTACATCTTCTATTTCATCAGGTTCTACTCCTGATTTATTAATAGATGCTTTAATCGCATGGCTTGCTAAAGTTGGAGCGTCAGTATCATTGAAAGATCCTCGGTATGCTTTTCCAATTGCTGTTCTCGCTGTAGATAAAATAACAGCCTGGTCCATAAAAACTCCATAAATTAAGTATCTTAGTTTAGTTTTTATAAATATATCAAAGTTTAAATATAAGTTAAATTATTTTTGCCTGATATATCGTTCCCTCTCATATGATATATTTTTCTATCCAAATACTTGTTCGCATTTAATTTTGAAAACATTTTATTATCTTTGACTAATTGATGATCAAAAATGCTTGTAGTAGGCATAAACCTCATAGTAATAGCTCTTCTTGCTTTAGGAGAATTATTTGCTTCTGAACCATGAACTAAATAAACATCATGCAAAGAAATTTGACCTCTATCTAATACTAAATTCACAGCCTCTGTTTCATCAAACTCTTCATTTGCTAATTCTTGGTTCAATGTTAGATTTTTACTATTATTTTCATTATGAGACTTCAGCTTCTGGTCTATATGCGAACCTTTTATAAATTTTAGACACCCATTTTCAGGAGTGGAATCATCTACAGCAAGCCAAACAGTACATGTAGCAAGTGGTCTTATTGGCCAATACTGCCCATCTTGATGCCAAGGTGTAGCATGACCGTCAATTGGCGGCTTTGCAAAAAAACTTGAATTCCATAGAGCAAAATCAGGACCTATTAATTGAGAAACATAGTCTAGTATTTTTTCGTTCTTACAAAAATCTATAAAGCCTTCATCATATGATAAAACTGCAGGGCAATAATTTTTAAATTCAGGGTGTTTATTTAAAAGATCTGTATGTCTTTTTTCTATCTTTAATAGGACTTCTTCAGGCATTTTAAAATCTGGAATAACATAACCATCATTTTTATATTTTTTGATCTGATCATTTGATAGCATTTACTTTCCTTTTTAAAATTTTAGATTTCTTTTATAATTTTTTGCCAACTTTTTCTCATCCATTTAGTACACTCAACACCCTGTTCAAAAAGAGAATATTTGCAACCCTCACCATAATCGGTATTAGGAATAAATTCTGTAGATATTTGGCCTAACTTAGACTTTGGATCTTTTGCATGATATTTCATAAGTTTTAAAATACATTCTTTCCAAGGATCTAATAATTTTTCTTCCCATAATGAATGATATTCATCATTATTAGGTTTTTTAAATGGGTATTGAATACCTCTTCCAACTTTACCATCTGGATGTTTTCCATAAATATTTAATGGATTGTTAGGTATAGCCGATCTAGCATGACAATGTTTTACCCACCCTGAATTAATCCATTCTTCGACGACATTTCCTCTTATAAAAGGGTCTAAAATCAGTTCCCCTGCTAGGATTTTTTCTTTAGTATTGTATATTTTTTGTTCTTTAGGATTGTTTATTTTAAAAATAACATGGCTGTGATCAAGAGTAATATTAAACTCAACTCCTTTTTCTTCAACAAGGTTTCCTACTTCATTCACCCTTAAAAAATCTTCACTCCACATATTTACATGCACTTCAAAACAAGGCGTAACTCCTAATTTGAGCCCCATATCATAAGCTTCAAGGTATACATCTCTAACCTCTAAATTAGTAACTAAATTTCCTTCACTATTTATAGCTTGAATTTGTGTGTTATGGACTGTTGAGCCTAAATTTTGTGCTGTTAATAAATTCTTTTTTAATAGACTTTTATGTTCACCGACAGTGTAAAACCAACCACCAGCTTTAATCGGAATTTGATATTTATCTTTTGCTTTTAAAAAGGAGATAATTTCATCTTGCTCTGGAGTTTTATCAACATAGTCAAAAACCTTTGCCGCTTTGACCATACTAAATCTATAATCTATGTCTGGCAATGGATCTAGATGAGTATGTTTTATACCATTAGTTTGAATTCCAAATTGAAGTTCATTATTCATGTATTTTTAACCAATGTAATAAATACTTAAACTAACATTAACCGTAATCAATTATTATGGAAATTCAAAATAAAAATATCCTAATTCTATAGGTTAATCGTAATAACTTGTAATTTTTTAAAAAAAGTTCAAAATAATAATGTAAAAAAAATTATAGGAAGATTTTTGTGAACGATAAACTTATAAGTAAATGTATTCATTATGCAGAAAAATCATTGTTAATATTTATTGCTTTTGCAACTCTTTTTGCTACTGCACAAGAGATATTGGTTTTGATTGAAAATAAAAGAGTTCTTTTAGCTGATCTACTTTTACTCTTCATCTATACTGAAGTTCTTGGAATGGTTGCTGCGTTTTATAGGAGTAGCAGAATACCTGTAACCTTACCCTTGTTTATTGCAATGACTGCATTAGCAAGAATGATAATTCTTCAAGGCAAAGAACCAAGCGACCTACTTTACGAGGCAGGTGCTATTGTTTTAGTAGCTATAGCATGTCTGATTATAAGAACCAGACCTCCTGAAAAATTTAGAGCAAATATCGATGAATAAAAATAATTGAGTATTGTATCATTTCATTATTTATATAATAAAATTTAGGAAAATAAATGCTTATAGATGGTTTGCAATATTGTAATTGGTCAGAAAAAATTTTTAAACAATGGAGAGACTCTAACCTTACTGCGGTTCATGTGACTATTTCATATCACGAACAATTTAGGGAAACTGTATCCAACTTTGAGCAGTGGAATAATTGGTTTGAAAAATACCCTTCCTTAATTATGCCTGCGTTTTACGCAGAAGATGTGGAAATAGCTAATAAGCAGAATAAAACAGCTGTTATATTTGGTTTTCAGAACCCTTCGCCAATAGAAGATGATATTGGATTAGTGGAAATTCTTCACAGACTTGGTGGAAGGTTTATGCAACTTTCCTATAACAATCAATCTTTATTAGCTACAGGTTGTTATGAAGAAAATGATCCTGGTATTACTAGAATGGGTAAAGAAGTTATCAAAGAAATGAACAGAGTGGGAATGGTTGTTGACATGTCACACTCTTCAGAGAAGTCTACTTTTGAAGCTATAGAATTATCTTCAAGACCTATCGTTATAAGTCATGCAAACCCGTCTTTCTGGCATCCTGCAAAAAGAAATAAATCTGACCAAATTCTAAAAAAACTATCTGAAAGTCATGGAATGCTTGGTTTTTCTCTTTATCCGCACCATTTAAATAATAGTAGTCAATGCTCTCTTGAAGATTTTTGTTCAATGATAGCTAGGACTGCAGATTTAATAGGAATTGACCATATTGGTTTTGGCTCAGACCTTTGTCAGGATCAACCTGATAGTATTGTAGAGTGGATGAGAGTAGGAAAATGGACTAAAGAAATAGATTATGGAGAAGGATCTGCTTCTAATCCAGGTTTTCCAGATATGCCTAATTGGTTTAGAGATAATAGAGACTGGCATAATATTATTGAAGGGCTTAAAAAATATGGTTTTTCAAATGATGAAATTAATAAGATAAAAGGTGAAAACTGGTTATCTTTTTTTCGTAAATCGTTTAATTCAAATTAGAAAAATGAAAATTAATAATAAAACTAAAAAAACACGAAAACAATCTTTACTAAGAGAACCATCTAAAGTTATGAAATTAGACCGGCTTGGTAGTTTTCATCAAACAAGATTATCATTTAGCCGACAGTTGATAGATCAACTAAAAACTAATAAATGGATAATTAAAATTTCTAAATGGGACATTGATAAGCATGGTATTGGAAACGCAATAATTTCTAGCGTTAAAGGATCTAATGAATTTTGTTTAGTAGTTTTTTGTCATCCCATAAAAGATCAAGATAGAAGTGACAGAGTGATAGCTGAAAAATGGGATATGACCTTCTCTCTCTTTAATGGTAAACCAACTCAAGCTGAAATCAACTACATGTCTAAGAATTTAAAGGTTCAAGAAGCTGGGCATCATTTACCCAAACAAATGACACTCAGCAGAGCCAACAAATCAGTAAGAGTTTTTAACAGCGTGTTATCATCTTTATCAGAAGGTAAACAACCCGATAAAGCATTAATCAATGATATTGGCTACCTAGTAAGAACGACGGCAGTTTATGGTAATGGTAAATTTGGTATTGGTGACTTTGATAGTATTTCAGAACAAGTTTTTTTAAAAAAACCATTTCAAGCTGAAATGCTAACAGTATATTTGATAAGGTTTTTTTCCATAGAATTAGTAAATTTTCTTGCCAAAATAAAAGGTGGTGTTTCCTCAGTTAGATTATCTGATGAAATTTCAAAACATATTGGTGTGGGTAATGCTACAGGTTTAGGGATGGCACCTTTTTTAATAAATCACCCTGAATTGTTACATAAATGGATAAATGCTAGGGAAACTGCTATATCTAAGGTATTGGCCATAGAGAATTTAGATATAAAACAACAAAATGAAATCATTATTCTATTAAATAATGCATTAGGTTACTGTGCTCAGTGGAAAGTTGATGATCAAAATCAATCAGTAAGAATAAAAAACCTTTCGTTAGATTTAGAAACAATTATAAACAATCCAAACACCAAAAAATTATTAAGCCAGACGTATCCTCTAAAAAATATTTTTGATTTTTTTGTTGATCAAATAAGTTTAGAAACTGAAGAAATACTTCATTCTATTTTTATTGAACCATTTTCAAATATTGTTGAAAATTTAACTGAGGAAATGGCTGCAGTTGAGACAAAATCAGTTCCAATAAAATATAAAATAAAAAAAGTAATTAATATCATCCGACAAAATTATGATTGGGCTTTAAAAGTTGATGTAAATGATCAAAAGGAAAATCACTTTTTTTGGTATACTTCTCAAGCTAAATTAGAACCTAGATTGGGTGTGCAAGTAAGAGATCATGGATCTGAAAAACAATTACCTTTTGACATAGCTCACCAGGTTCAGAATACTTTGAAATTATTAGAAACTTTACCAGAAAACATGACAGTTTCCGAAGTAATGATCAAATATCCTCAAACTAGAAATATTATTCGTAGGATAATTATAAATGACACTTCTGAATATAGTGAAATTCAGGATAATTTGCATTCAGATAAAACAAAGCCAATAGACATTCTAAGATGTAAATTAAGTTTTTTTGGAGCTTCAAAATATGATCCAAAATCAGATTTATGGACAAGAATTACGCTATTTCAAGGTGCGCCACTCCCACATCAATTGCAGGAAAAAAATGCGTGTGATTGGATTTTTCCATATCTATCTGATGCCTAAAAATGCTAGAAATATCTTCAAACCAAGTTTACTCTGAAACTTACAAAGCACTCAGAAGCTTAGGTATTGATTGGGGAATAGCAAAAGATAGTGCAAACTTGTGCAAATGGTTAGCCATACACAATCAATTCTTTCTTGGATCTATTTTAAAAACTACTGATTTGTATAAATGTGGTAATATTTCAACTTCAGTAAATGATAACACTTATGAGAAACCATTATCATCAGCTTTAATGGGAATGGTTTTAGTTGAATATGTTGCTTCTAAAAATAAGACCTGGGAAGGTTATTTAAACAGTCCTAAATTTATGGTTGCTGCAATGGCTTTAATATCACATGAACAAAAAAGTTATTTAGAATTAAGTGATAAAAATCATAATATTATTGCCATGACAGATAAAGAAAAGTTATATGTGGATTTAAATAACCTTAGTAACACAAATATATATTGCATTCTTAATGTTACTCAAAAAAGTACAAATTATAATATAAATGAATTTAGTTTTTCTGATGTATCATTTGCTTCTAAAGTTAATGAAAAATGTTGGGAAAAGTTAAAGTCAATGGCTTTTAATACTTATGTACCTGAAAGTGACGCATCCAAATCTGGCGCTGGATATTAATTTATTATTTAACTCTATAATCCTTTATTACATCAAGGTCAGGATCTATACCTAAGCCTATATGATCTGAAATTTCAAAAAAACCATCTTTAGGATTAAATGTTTTTTCTGGATAAAGATAAGCTTCAAAATCTATAAAAAACCTTTCTAATAAACCTGGGTTAGGCATAGACTGAGATAAGTGTAATGTAGCTAAAAAGCCTGGTCCAAAATAAGGAGAATGAGGCATAACTTGAACGCCATAATTGTCCGCAAGCGAAGATATCTTCTTAAACTCTGTAATTCCTCCAACTTTTGTCACACTAGGTTGAGCATAATCTACAGCTTCAGCGTCAAACATCTTTTTAAATTCAAAGGAAGTACATGCATTTTCTCCAGCTGCAATTGGAATTAAACTTTCTGACCTTAAGTTTGATAAACTTTCAAAATCTTCTGGAGGATTTATAGGTTCTTCTACCCAGTAAAGGTTATAATCCTCCCAAGAATTTAACATTTGTCTAGCTTTATCTTTTGTCCAAGGACAGTTAGTATCAACCATTATAGAAATATCCTCACCTAAAGTATTCCTAGCGGCTTCTACTTCAGATGTATGTATTTCATGTAATTTTATATGTTTATATCCAAGATTTTTAGCATGTTCACACCTGTCTTTGACTGAATCAACATCCTCATAACGCCATAAACTAGCATATGCTTCCATTTTTTTGCCACCAGAAGAACCTAAAATATTATATAGTGGAAGATTACTAAACTTGGCTAAAATATCCCATAATGCAATGTCAATGGCGCTTATAGCAAACATGGTAATGCCATACCTTCCAAAAAGATGAAGAGTTTTTTGGAGTTCAAAATTAATCTGCTGAACATTTAATGGACTTTTACCAATCAGATGCGGTTTAATCATATGATTAATAGCCTCTGCAACAGGTCGTCTACAATGATATGCAAAAGCGTCTCCCCAACCAATAATTCCTTGGTCAGTTTCTATTTTTACTAGACAAAAATCTAAAGCATCTGCTTTAAGGAAGTTAGATGGAGATTTTTTATTTACTCCTCTAGAGAAAGGTATTGTTAATTCAAAAACTTGAATGTCAGTTATTTTCATACGAACCTATATATTTAATGAGCTTCATTATTGGCTAACCATGTAATCACCTTTGCTGCAGGATATAGCCACAGTAATCCAGCAATTATATAAATGAACCAATCCAAAAGCCAAAAGTATCCAGTTACATATTCAAATATATACATGAACATAGCAACGTAAATAACTAAAGCTGGAATAATTCCAATTACGACCGTAAAATGTCTCCACCTTTTCAAAATTTTATCCTTAAATAATTTATTTTCTAACTAGGAATTAATCCACCATCAACATTATATGATTGACCAGAGATATTTCTTGCTCCCTCAGATGATAAGAAAACAACCATTGCCGCAATATCCTTAGGATCATTTGGTCTTTTTAATGGAATATCTCTCACATAATGCTTCATGATATCTTCTTCTGATTTATCTTGTTCTAATGCTCTTTTTTTAACAATATTTGATAAAATATTTGTATGAGTAATGCCGGGACAGATTGCATTTACAGTTATATCGTATTTTCCTAATTCTTGAGCTGCAGTCTTAGTTAAGCTTATAACAGCACCTTTACTTGCAGCATAAATTGCATTTGAAACATCAACAAAACCCTTTCCACCAACTGAAGCCATATTTATAATTCTACCACCGGTTTTTTGTTTAATCATTTGATTTGCTGCAGTTTGCAAACAGAAAAACGTTCCTTTTGCATTCACATTATGTATCCAATCCCAGTCTTTTTCATCTAAATCCATAATACTTGAAGTTCTTGTTACACCGGCATTGTTAACCATAACATCTAAAGAACCAAATTGCTCTACTACTTTATTAACCATATCTTTAATATCTTCGACATTAGTTACATCAGTTTTTATTGCTAAACCAGAACCATTATGACTTGAGATAATTTCAACTGTTTTTTCTGCTTCTTCAAAATTTATATCAGCACAAATTACATTATAACCTTCTTTACTCATGGCAATAGCAATAGCTTGCCCTATACCATTTCCAGCTCCAGTAATACATACATTTTCAAAAATTTTGTTCATATTTATCTTAAGATATTTTTTTAATAATATTTAGACAGCCTGATTAATCTCTAGCATATTTGCATTGATGTCATATAGATAAATCTGATGAAAACCTGGCATCGCATACACCTTTGCATCTGAATATAAAATTTTTTCTTTATCTAATCTGTTTTTTAAAGCTGATAAGTCTTTTACTGTAAAGGCGGGATGTCCTCCAATTGAGGGGTTATGTGCAAAATTGTTTCTCCATCCAAATCCATCATCCGGTTTAATGACATGCAATCCTCTATTATTATCTGATAAGGGTAAAATAGCTAACTCTGTTGGATCAATGCTAAAGTCACCTTTGTTAACTGGTGCAACCCACTTACCTTCAGTCATGCCAATTAAATTACAAAAGAAATTCATAGATTTTCTAACATCCAATGACTCTAAATTCATATGATGAATACCCCATTCTAAACCCATATCCCATCCGTTAATATTATCATTAAAACTATTAGGGTTTTCAATAAATTGAACAAGGTTTAGAGAAGGTTCTTGAACCAGTAGACTTTTAAAAGAGTTTTGGTTACCTGAATTATTAAAAATATAATGAATGTTTTCTCTGTCCAAATTACCTTTAATACTATTAATATTATCTACTAAAATAGAAATATAACTTCTTCTACTTTGAATATAATTTGAAACCACAAGGTCTGGTTTGGGTTTAAATAACCTCAGGCCAAAGCCTTGTTTTCCAAAAAAAACATTTTCTTCATTTTCAAATAAAGATTGGTATAAATTTCCTTCATTTTTTGGAGGACCTAAAATCATTTCATAAAATTCCTTTGATTTGTTTAAATCATGAACCGGAATAGAGACATTTAAAATTGTCCATTGCATTGAAGAAGCCCTCTAATTTTAATTTATATGTTATAATAAAGAATATAATAAATAAAAATCAAATGTTAGTTAACATATCAAATATTTACAATTTTTTTTAATCTAATAAGATTATTTATAATTTCTGGAGGTTAATTATCAAAATGGATATTAAAAAATTAACTAAAAACTTTGGTGTTGAAATAACTAATTTTGATTGTTCCAAAATAGTTAACAACAATGAATTAGAAATTTTAAAAAAAACTATTCAAGAAAGCCATTTCATATGTTTTAAAAACCAAGACTTAAATGGCAACACTTTAGCAAAATTTACAAAAAACTTTGGTGATTTGGAAGCTTACCCAGAAAAGGATAAGACTAAGGGTAAGATAGAGATTTTTAATGTATCCAACGTTTCAGAAGATGGAAAACATCTTTCACCAAATGATCAAAGAGTTATATTACAAAAAAATAATTCAAGGTGGCATACTGATAGTTCATATAGATATCACCCAGCTTCTTTTTCTATTCTTTTTGGACATGAGACTCTTCCTCAGGAAGCTATAGGTGGTCAAACAGAGTTTTCTAACATGTTGATTGCTTACGATAATCTTACAGAAGAGAAAAAAACACTTCTACAGCCTCTTCATCAAGTACACTCATACAATGACATAAGAAGGTTAGAACCAGGTCTTCCAGAGTTAACTTACGAAGAAAAATCAAATTTTCCACCTGTTACTCATCCCATTATTAGAGTTCATCCTGATAGAAGTTTTAAAAAATCTTTATATTTTACATCCAATACAAGCCTTGAAATTGGAGGAATGAGTTTAGAGAAAGGAAAAGAACTTCATGCATGGCTTGTTGATTACATAAGCCAATCTCAATTTTGTTATAAACATTCATGGGAAAAAAATGACCTAATAATGTGGGATAATAGAGTGTTACTTCATAGAGTTATACCTTACGATTATGCTAAATATAGAAGAGCGATGATTAGAGGGACTGTAGAAGGTAAAGTTCCAGTACTTGGCCCTTTTTCTAACGAAGTAAGAAAACTATCTAGTTAAACTATTTAAGTAAAATTAAAAGGGTATATAATGTTATTTCCTAATCTTAAATTAATATTTTTTTTGTTAATAACAATTTCATATACGGCTAGAAGTGAGCAAATCTCTGACAAAATTAATCCTGAAGTTTTTAATATTAACACTCAAAATAAAAATATTAAATTAAAAGAAGAACGAAAACCTGTAACTTCAGATAACTGGATGGTAGTAACTGCTAATCCACAGGCTTCAGTTGTAGCAGGGAAAATATTAGAAAAAGGCGGAACAGCAGTTGATGCTATGATATCAGCCCAGTTAGTTTTAGGCTTGGTAGAACCTGAATCATCGGGTCTGGGTGGAGGAGCATTTTTGGTCTACTTTGATAATAACAAAAAAGAAGTTATTACCCTAGACGGCCGAGAAACAGCTCCATTATTAGTTAAGGAAGATTTATTTCAAGATTCTAACGGTAATCCATTAAAATTTTTTGATGCTGTTGTTGGAGGAAAATCCGTTGGCACACCAGGAACCCCTGCTTTGTTAGAAGAATCTTATAAGAGATGGGGTAAAACTAAATGGTCTTTACTTTTTAAAGATGCGATTAATTTATCAAAAAATGGTTTTGTTATTTCTAAGAAACTGAGCTCATCAATTACAAGGAGCAAAAATTCCTTAAGTAAGTTTAAAAATACAAAGAAATATTTCTTACCTAATAATGTCCCTTTAAGAGCAGGTAGTATTCATATAAATAAAAATTATGCGGATACTCTTCTAGCTTTTGCAAACTCAGGTGCCAAGGTTTTTTATAACGGAGAAATTAGCAATGACATAATTTCATCTGTAAACAATGTTAAAATCAACCCAGGAAGTCTATCTCATAAAGATCTACTTAATTATAAAGTAATAGAAAGAAAGCCAGTTTGTTCAAAGTATAGAAATTACGAAATATGTGGAATGGGACCACCCTCTTCAGGTGCGTTAACTATAAGTCAAATACTTGGGATGATAGAGCGATATAATATTTCAGAACTTGGACCTAATAATCCTGATACATGGAGAATAATAGGAGATGCCTCAAGACTAGCTTTTGCAGATAGAGACGCATACATAGCTGACACTGATTTTGTGTATGTTCCAATTAAAGAGTTAACTGATCAAAATTACATAAACAAACGTGCAAACTTTTTAAATAGTAAAAATAAAATAGAGAAGGTTAAAGCTGGAAACTTAATTAGTAAGTCTTCTTCAAGTTGGAACGAAGACATTTCACTTGAGTTACCTTCCACATCACATATTTCAATTGTAGATAAATATGGAAATGCTTTGTCTATGACATCAACGATTGAAAATGGATTTGGATCTAGGTTAATGACAAATGGTGGATTTTTGTTGAACAATGAGTTAACAGATTTTTCATTCAAATCATTTAAAAATGGCAAAAAAATAGCTAATAATATTGCCCCAGGCAAAAGGCCTAGGTCATCAATGGCCCCGACTATAATATTAAAAAATAATAAGCCAGTTTATATTTTAGGAAGCCCTGGTGGAAGCAATATAATTGGGTATGTTATAAATGCCGTAGTCTCTTTAATTGATTGGAAAATGAATGTTCAGGAAGCAGCATCAATTCCACATGGGATTAATAAATATGGAACTTACTATTTAGAAAAGAATACTTTTTTAAGTGAGCTTCGCCCTTCATTAGAAGCAATGAATTACAAAGTTAAATTAAAAGAATTTTCATCTGGATTAAACATTATTCTTATTGATGATAAATTATATGGCGGCTCAGATCATAGAAGAGAAGGAATTGCCATTGGTAATTAGGATCATTGTTTGACATGTGTAAGCATCTCCTATTATTTTATTAGTACGTTTGAGTTATTGCTCATAAAATTTATGACCAAATCATATAAAGTTTAAAGGTGAATTTAATGAATAATATGAATAAAATATTTGGTTCTTTTAAATTTTCTTTTGTTCCACCTTTAATGATTTATCTAGCTGCAGGCGTATCAGGAATAACCAATATTGTTGGTCTGTTTTTTGTTAAAGAATATTTAGATTTATCTGCCGTTTTTTTAGCTGGGTTAGGTTTCTGGGTAGGTCTACCTTGGGTCTTGAAAATGCCTTTAGGCCATCTGGTAGACATCCTTTGGAAGTTTAAATCTGTTCTAGTCATTCTAGGTGCACTAGTCATGGCTACCAGTAGCATAATTATGTTTTGTCTTATTCAGTTTAAGTTAGAGATGGTAAATATACTGAATGCTGAAACATGGTTTGTTATTTCAGCCTTATTAGCTCCAATTGGGTTTGTTTTGCAAGATGTTGTTGCAGATGCAATGACTGTTGAGGCAGTTCCAAAAATTGATGATAATGGGAAGATAATAGATTTTAAAATTTTAAAGTCTTTAAATGTGTCCATGCAGTTATTAGGACGAGTTTCCATAATTTTTGGTACTGTATTAGTCTCAATACTTAACTTAATAGTGTTTTCAGACTCGTCCAAAATGACTGAATTAGAAAAAATCAGTGCTTATGGGGATATATATTTATATTCCTTAGTTGTTCCAATCATTTCAATATCAGGAATAATTTTAGCTTATTTTAATAAACAAAATAAACTAAAAACTCTTATTAGGAACGGAATGGAACCTTTAAAAGCTAAAAATATGATTTTTGTTATTCCTGAAATGACAAAGCCAAATTTACTAATCATAATAGGATCAATCATTTTTGTTATTTTTACATTGGCAGTTGGAACGTCAAATATAAAATTTTCTCAAGAAATTGTTTTTGTCGGCTCATTTGCTATTATCTTATTTTTGCTGATTAAATTGTCCAAAGAACTGGATGCTAATGCAAAAAAAATGCTTCTAGGAACAGCTATTGTCATTTTTGCTTTTAGAGCAATGCCTGGTGTTGGCCAAGGAGGAAGTTGGTTTGAAATAGATGTCTTAAATTTTGACCAAGAGTTTTTATCATTACTTGGATTAATAGCTTCGATCTTAACCATTATAGGTATTTTTATCCTAAGACCTTTAATGGAAAAATCTTCAATGACTAAGCTCATTGTTATCCTTTCTATAGCAGGCTCATTTTTTATTCTCCCTTCAATTGCGATGTTTTATGGATTTCACGAATACACATCCAAACTTACAAATGGGCTTGTGGATGCCCGATTTATAGCAATCTTCAATACAGCACTGGAAAGTCCTTTAGGACAAGTTTCAATGATTCCAATTCTAGCCTGGATAGCACAATCTGCTCCAAGTCATCTAAAAGCAACATTTTTTGCGGTACTTGCAAGTTTTACTAACTTGGCACTTTCTGCAAGTAATTTAGGAACCAAGTATTTAAATGAAGTTTTTGTAATAACTCGTGAAGTCAAAACTAATAAAGGTGATATTAAAGTAGCAGAAGATTATTCTGAACTTGGTATACTATTAATTGTAGTATGTTTGTTAACTCTTATTATTCCAATACTAGTTACTTACATAATTAAAAAGATAAAGCTGTTATCTTATTAAATTTAGATAAGATAAACAACACTAACTATTCCTACAGAAGTTGATGCAGCTAAGCCTATTAAAAGAGGTTTTACTCCAAGTTTTACCATATTCTTAAGGTTAGTTTGTAAACCCAAAGCAACCATAGCAAAAAGTATACAGTATATTGATATTTCTTTTGCAAATATAAGAGAATTTTTCCAGTGATTTATTAAACTAGTATCAGTGATTAATCCATCGCCAATAGTTCTTAAAAAAGAAAAAAAGATAAATCCGAAGACAAACAAAGGGAAAAAATCTTTAACTGATTTTTTTACATTCATGTCGTTATCTTTGTTGTAGAGATATGCAATAAGTGGAATTAAAATAATCAGAAAAGAATTTCTTAAAAGCTTAGTCGTCATCGCTGAATTCAAGGCCTCAGGACTATTGTATATCTCAGAATATATTACTCCAGCAGCACTTACTTGAGCTGTATCATGAATAGCTGTACCAAGAAAAGCACCTGCTAAATCTGGAGTTAAATCAAAATAATAATTAGCTAAATAAGGATATGTAAAAACTGCAATCATTCCAAATAAAGTAACTATACCAACAGCATAACTAGTTTCATTTTTATCAGATTTTATAATTGACGAGGTGGCTATAACTGCGGTAACTCCGCATATACAAGTCCCCATAATAATTAAATAACCTAAATTATTTGATACTTTAAAAAATTGACATAAATACTTTATTATTACGAATGCTATAATAATGTTAATAACAATCAAAAACAGAGAAATAGAGCCATAATTATATAGCTCAGTTAAACTAAGACTAAGTCCTAATAATGCGATACCAATTCTTAATAATTTTTTCAGTGAAAAATTTATAAAGGTCTCAATCTTTGTATTTGAAGGAAAAAGGTTACCTACTAATAGTCCAAGTAAAATACATATGAAGGCTGCAGAAATTAAAATATTATTGTTGGATAAATATTTATTTAAAATTACAGAAAATAATACTAATGAAGAAACTAAGAGAAATCCAAAAAAATTTTCTTTTACAAAATTCATAGTTTTATACTCTATTAAATCGATATTAAAATTATATAACTAGAATATAAACTTTTAAAAAATTTATGCTATTTTTTTTCTTTTTCTTGAACTCTTTCAATCTTCTTAGTTGACATTATTTCAGTTATTTCTGATTTACTGCGGTTTAAATTTTTCTGGACCTGTTGAATATTTACATTTCTATACCCAACATGAACTATACCGTCATTTAAGTCTTATATTTGATAACCAAACTTATATTCCATACATTTAAACTCCAATTAATATAAATTAAAAATCAAAGTCGAAAATTTTATACCAAATTATAAATTAAGTTTTAATGTCGTGAGATGCGAATTTATATACAGATTTTTTTGTTAAAAAATATATGTAGTAATTCCTGTTCAAAAAAGGCTTGAAAACAGGGTTATTTATATTAAGTCCACCAGTAAATTCTCCAAAGGCCGGCATTATTATATGGTTTTCTGAGTGAATTAAACATTTCTCAGTGATTTGTTTTGAATTAATTTTAAGAGAAGCCACTGGATGAAAATGTCCTGAAATCTGATATTTTTTTTCTAAAACAGCCTCATGAAGAAAATGAATATCATCAACAATATAACGTTCATAGAATTTAATAAAAGCAGATTTCATTTTATTTTCATGGTTTCCAAGGACGAATATAATTTCATAATTTTCAACAAGACTATCAAAAATAGATTTAACTTTGGAAGACATCCTGTTTAAAGCACCTCTATCGTGAAAAGTATCACCAAGCAGTATTATTATTTTTACTTCATGTATTTTAAGAAAATTTATCAGTTTATTTAGTGTCTCTTCACTATCAAATGGGGGAACAAACTGCCCTGACGATGCAAAGCTAGATCCTTTTTCAAGATGCAAATCTGATACAATAGCAATTTTCTTTTCAAGCCAAAATAAAACACCGTCATTATTTATTTTGAATTCATGATTGTTAAAATTTATAACTTTCAATTTAAACCAACTTCATCCAACATTTCACTTTCTAGTTCCTCAAGAAAATATTCATTTACATCTGACTTGTTTATTGTTTGTCTATTAACCTCTAATACTAGTGGAATGCCTAATGGAGAAATCTGATCTAATTTTTTATAAATAATTTTGTTTTTAATTCTCTTTAAAAACTCGCTTAATCTATCTAAATCTATTAATCCTCTATAAGCATCATCTCGGGCTACTTGCAATAGAATATGATTTGGTTCATGTTTTTTTAAAACATTGAAAATTAAATCAGAATTAAATATAACTTGCTTCCCAGTTTTAACCTGTCCAGGTATTTTTCTTTCAATTAAACCAGAAATTATAGCTGCATCTCTAAAGTTTTTCTTTAATAGTGGTGTCTCTTCTAGCCACTCATACAAATCATCTAGCATTATATCTTCATTTAAAAGTATATTTATGTCCTCAACTTCATTCATTGACCATATTGCTAAAGCATATTCTGTTGCTACAAATCCAATTGGTTTATAACCCATTCGTTGCATTTTTTTAGAAACTAAAAAACCAAGTGTTTGATTTGCATTACGTCCCTCAAATGAATAAGAAATTAAAAAGAACCTTTTTTTATTATTAATTTTTCTTGGGAAGCTCTCTACTAACAGCCCTTTTTCGGATGGAATTGTTGAAAACTTAGATTGTAAACTAAGCCAATCTTTAATTTGTGAAGGAAATTCTTCCCATGATTTTTTATGATTTAATAATGTTCTCACCTCTAATGAAAGTTCAGAACTTAAAGGCAACCTTCCTCCAGAGTATGATGGTATTTTGGGGTGTTGATCTTTAGTAGATTTTACTATGACATTATTTTCTTGTACATTTTGATATTCTAGTATTCTTCCTCCAAATAAAAAAGTGTCACCTTCATTTAATCCTTCTATAAACCACTCTTCAACCTGTCCTAAAGTTCTTCTACCTAATTTTACTTTAAGCATGTAAGATTCAACTATGGTACCAACGTTTAGCCTATATTTACTTCTTACTTTTGAAGATTGTATTGCATATAAATTTTCTTTATTAATTCCAATTTTAGAATAATGTTCATAATGTTTTAATGAATAACCACCATTTTTAACAAACTCCAAAACCTCTAAAAATTTATCTTTAGTTAAATTTCTGTAAGACCAAGCATTTTTAATCTCCAAGTAAAGTTCATCTAGCTGGAATGGATTGCTACAAGCTACACCTAAAATATGCTGAGCTAAAACATCTAAACTTCCTTTTTTTTCGGTGCTTCCATCAATAAGTTGCTTTTGTATTGAATTTATTGCTGAGATACATTCAAGATATTCAAACCTATTAGCTGGCACTAAAAGAGCTCTTGAGGGTTGATTAAATCTGTGATTACTTCTTCCAATACGCTGCAAAAACCTAGCTATACCCTTTGGGGAACCAATTTGGATAACTAAATCAACCTTACCCCAATCAATACCTAAATCTAATGAACTTGTTGCAACCACACAGTCTAATTCACCATGCGACATAAGATTTTCAACTTTACGCCTAATTTCTTTTTCTAAACTTCCATGGTGTATAGCTATTTTATAATTATCTTCATTTTCATGCCAAAGCTTATTAAATACAAGTTCTGCTTGAGCACGTGTATTAACAAAAATAATAGTTGTTGAAGACTTTTTAATTTCTTTATAAATATCTGCAATAGCATAACCTGCCATATGACCTGACCATGGAACCCTATTATTTGACACTAATATATCAATATTAGGCTTAGATTTTTCTTCAATATTTATTATTTTAGCTTTCAGCTTTTGTGATAAAAAACTAAGTACTGAATCTTTATCTTTAATTGTTGCAGATAATCCTATTCTCTTACAATCTGGAGTTATAGAATTTAAACGTGACAGATTTAACGATAACAAATCCCCTCTTTTTGAATTTATCAAGCTATGGATCTCATCAACAATTAAGTATTTTAAATATTTAAAAAACTCGCTAGCTTTCGTATCAGCTAATAATAAAGCAAGTGACTCAGGAGTTGTCATAAGCATATGTGGTGGTTTTTGTTTTTGCCTATTTTTTTTATAACTTGAAGTATCGCCTGTCCTTGTTTCTACTATTATGTCAAGTCCTTGATCTTCAATTGGACTAGTTAAATTTCTGTGAACATCTACAGTCAAAGCTTTCAAAGGTGAAATATATAAAGTATGCAATTTATTATTAGGACTTTTATTTTCAATCAAATCCTCAAGTGATGGCAAAAAACCTGCTAAAGTTTTTCCTCCACCTGTTGGTGCAACTAATAATATATCAAAACCATTTTTTGAATGTTTTAAAGTCTCTAATTGATGATCATAAAAAGACCAATTATTTTTTTTTAACCAATTTTCTATAGGTTGAAGCTTTAAATTATCTAACATTGTTATATATTATGAAGATGAAATGGATTGATAAAAATTTGCATATAAAGCCAATAAATACACATATTGATCCTTTTAGGCCAGTAGAAAATGCCATTATAACTCATGGTCACGCTGATCACGCTAAGCCTGGTCATAAGAATGTTCTAGCTACAAAAGAAACTATTGAAATAATGAAAATTAGATATGGTGAGAATTGCGCTGATCATTTCCAAGAACTTGAATTAAATCAAACACTGAATATTGATGAAGTTTCTATAACTTTTTTCCCAGCTGGTCATATTCTAGGAAGCGTACAAGTTTTAACTCAATTTAAAGGCGAAAAAATTAACTTCACAGGAGATTATAAAACTTCAAAAGATAAAACCTGCAAGAATTTTGAACCTGTGAAATGCCATACACTAGTTACTGAAGCAACATTTGGATTGCCTGTTTTTCAGCATCCAGATGAAAAAAAAGAAATTAACAAACTCTTACACTCATTATATTTATTTCCTGAAAGACCTCACCTTGTCGGCGTGTATGCATTAGGTAAGGCACAAAGAGTTATTAGTTTGTTAAGACAACAAGGTTATAACAAAAATATTTTTATTCATGGTTCACTTGAAAAACTTTGTAATTATTATCAAGAAAATAAAGTCAATCTCGGCAAATTATCTAAAGTAAGCTTAATTAATAAAAACGAGTATAACGGTGAAATAATTCTTGCCCCACCCTCAGCCATTAAAAACATTTGGTCTAGGAAGTTTGAAGATCCCATAATAAGTCAAGCTTCGGGATGGATGTCTATAAAGCAAAGAGCCAAGCAAAGTTTAGTAGAACTTCCATTAATTTTATCTGATCATGCAGATTGGAATGAATTAACAAACTATATAAAAATCTCAGAAGCTGAAAATGTATATGTAACTCACGGAAGAGAGGAGGCAATAGTTCATTGGTGTAAAAAAAATAATATTAACGGTTTAGCTTTATCTTTATCTGGAAGAGAAGATGAGGAAGAGCTGTGAAAGATTTTAGTGAGTTAATAAATAAATTATTATTAACACCGTCAAGAAATAGAAAAATTCAAATCTTGTCGGATTACTTTTGTAATACTCCTGATCCAGAAAGAGGTTTTACTCTTGCTATACTTACAAACAGTTTAGAATTAAGAAATATTCCTATTTCAAAAATAAAAGAAATTATTTACGAAAATGTTGATAAAGATTTGTTTGCATTATCATATGATTACGTGGGTGATTTAGCAGAAACAATTTCACTTATTTGGCCTAACAATAAAAAAGGTGATTTACCGAGTATTTCAGAAATAGTTAATATTTTAAGGAATATAAAAAAGGATCAAATCAGAACAACTCTTGAAAATTTTCTATCTATTGCGAACGATACAGAACGATGGGCCCTCATTAAGTTAATTAGTGGAGGACTTAGAATAGGTGTTTCTTCAAGGCTTACTAAAACTGCGTTAGCAAACTTTAGTAATAAGAATTTAGATGACATTGAAAGAATTTGGCATGGCTTAGAACCTCCTTATGAAAATCTGTTTAAATGGTTATCTAACAAAGCAGATATTCCAGAAATAGATTTAACTAAAACCTTCCACCCAATGATGCTATCTAACCCAATAATGAATAATGACTTTAGTAATCTTATTCCTAATGATTACGTTGCCGAATGGAAATGGGATGGGATAAGAGTTCAAATTATTTTAAAAAAAGATGAAGTTAAGATTTTTTCACGTACTGGAGATGATATTAGCCCGTCTTTCCCAGAAATTGAAAACAACCAAGATAAAATGGTTATTCTTGACGGAGAGCTATTAGTTGGAAAAAACTATGTACCAATGAGTTTTAACTCACTTCAACAAAGAATTAACAGAAAAAAAGTAAGCAAGAAACATTTGATTGAATATCCAGCCTTTATAAAACTCTATGATATTTTATTTTTAGATAATATAGATTTAAGAGATATACCATGGAAACTTAGACGAAAAAAATTAGAAGAATGGTTTTTAAAAAACAAAAATCAATATTTTGATCTATCTGAAGTTATGAAATTCACAAAATGGAAAGACCTAGAAAATATAAAAAAATTCAAAATCATTGATGAAGAACATGAAGGGTTGATGATTAAAAGAAAAGAAAGCCCTTATATATCTGGAAGGCCAAAGGGTCATTGGTTTAAATGGAAAAAAGAACCTAAAACAGTCGATGCAATTTTAATGTATGCTTTACGTGGTCACGGTAAAAGAAGTTCATATTACTCAGATTTTACACTTGGGTTATGGCAAGGTAACGAAATATTACCAATATGTAAGGCATATTTTGGATTTAGTGATTTAGAACTGAAAACTCTTGATAAGTTTGTTAGAAATAACACTTCAAAAAAATATGGACCTGTAAGAGAAGTAGAAAAAACATTTGTCATAGAAATAGCTTTTGACTCTGTGAATTACAGTAAACGTCATAAATCTGGTGTTGCGTTAAGATTTCCACGTATCAAAAGATTAAGAGAAGACAAACCTGTACAAGAAGTATTGCAATTATCTCAATTTAAATTAGATTTTGGTTTGGACGCAAAATAAAAAATATTTATAGAAATTAAATTAATGAAATATTTAAACATCATAATAGAAAACTCAATAGCTAATATTTGTTTGAAACGTTCACCAATTAATGCCTTTAGCATAGATTTCCTTAATGAAATATTAGCTGCTTTAAAAGAAGTAAATGAAAAGAAAAAGGTACTAGCTATAATGATAAGCAGCTCTATACCAAATATATTTTGCGCTGGTCTAGATTTAGATATCTTAATAGATAAACCAATATTGGAAGTTCGAAAATTTCTTGAATTATTATATATAAAACTTTGGGACACTCAGTACAACATGACTAAGCCTACAATTGCTGTTATTGATGGAACCGCAAGAGGTGGAGGAATGACGTTAGCAATTTCATGCGATATCATTATTGCTTCTGACAAAGCTTCATTTGGATACCCTGAAATTGACTTGGGCTTACTACCGGCAATTCATTTTAATCATTTACCAAAAATTGTTGGTCGTTATCGCGCTTTTGATTTACTTTTTAGTGGCCGTAAGTTTGATGCAGATGAAGCATTATCGATGGGTTTAATCAATAAAAAGGTTCCACAAGATCATTTGTTAGATGAGGCAACAAAGTTAGCTACTACATTTACTAATAAATCTCCTACAGCAATTAAATTAGGAAGAGCCGCTTTTATGCGCACTAATGACCTTGATTACCGAAGAGGAATTGCAAATGCGGTTGAAGATTTCTGCAACGCAGCAATGACACCAGATGCTCAAGAAGGACTTCGAGCTTTCTTAGAAAAAAGAAAACCAAACTGGAATTAACTAAATATTACTTTGGTGTAAATATATTTATTCCCTCACTATTTTTTACATTACCTGAAACACCTAAGAAATCTTTAGTGGTCATTTTTAACATTAAGTCAATGTCGTCAGGTGTATTTGCAATAAAACGACTATTATCTTCTAGTCTACCAAATACAATACCAAATGAGGGTCCTTCACGACCATGGATAATTGTATAAGTTTCTATGACTGCATTCCCGCTAGCAAACTCGGTGAAAGAAGGACCCTTTCTAGAATTAATTTCAGATTGATATATAGATGGATTTTTTGGAGAAAATGGTGTTTTAATCGGCTCAGTTGAATAAATACCAGCTGATTGTTTTGTAATATAGTTTCCATTAGCAGTAATTAGGCCTTTACTACCTGGACGAGATCTTACTTTGTCAATCATCTCGGCAATAGAATGAGTTACATAATTATTACCTGGGCCACCAAAGTAAGGCAACCCTCCTGTAATAGTTAATCCCCTAGGGTCATCCTGTGAAATTTCCATTTCATTGCATGCAATCTCAACAGCAGAAGGAAAACAACTATACAGATCTATCATATCAATATCATCCATAGTACAATTTGCCATTTCAAATGTCTCACGAGCAACAACTGACATCGCAGGAGATGAGTAAAAGTTAATACGATCACTTAAAAACCAATGGTCATAGGCATCAGCACAACCATGAAGATACACCCATTTTTCTCTTGGGATGTTGAACTCTTTTGCTTTTGCTACAGATGTTAAAATAAGTGCTGCTGATTGGTCAATAAAAGCATTAGAATTCATAAGCTTAGTATATGGGAAACCTATGTATGGATTGTCAGAGTTTACTGAAGCAATTTCATTTGCTGAAAAACTTTGTCTTCTATCAGCTAGAGGGTTATTTGCAGCAATTGATGCAAACTTAGAAAACAACTTACCCATTGCAAGAGAATGATCTTCGATTGAACGATTTTCATGGCCACGAATAGCATTTTCTATCATAGGATAAGCAAATATAGCTCCAGCCATACCGTGTCGATCTTCAATATTTGACCAACCTCTTTTATCTATCCCCCACTCTTCAAAATGATCTCCAATATCCTCACCCCAATTAAGTTTTATTTTATTTCTTTGGGCATTTTTTTGAGTTGCCAATGCCTCACCGCCAGCAATCATCCCTATTTCCATTTCACCACGAGTGATCATTTCGAACATTCTGTTTACACACCATTGAGGCATATTACCTCCAGGATGACTATAAATAT
>ENA-OWPI01001179-OWPI01001179.1-marine-metagenome-genome-assembly--contig:-NODE-1179-length-30551-cov-13.521264_pt1 | contig 30551 bp, 32 predicted proteins | sample MGYA00238138_ERZ651775 | MGnify/ENA primary metagenome ERZ651775 (study PRJEB26906, sample SAMN06265043) | marine metagenome | isolation source: Helgoland LTER site | place: Germany:Helgoland, sampling...
GCTGAATACGATTTCCAGTTGATCGATAAAGCAGGGCATTTTTTACACCGCGAGCAACCGCAACTCGTCACGCAAAGAATTATCGAATGGTTTCGTCCAGTCAAGGCAACTTGACATTCGCGCTTACCGAACTTTCCACTTTCAGACATAATAGAAGCTGTTGAAAATTCAACAATTTGGCTAGGGGTGCCCTTTTTGGGCTGAGAAACACCCTTCGAACCTGATCTGGGTCATACCAGCGTAGGAAAGCCGGAGCCGCCTTGGGGTCCGTGTTCACTGTCGCTGCGACCTGTCTTCTTATTTAAAAGGCATGCGGTGAACATAACAAACGACTCTTATCTTGACGCCGTCTGGGCTGACATTTGTGCTGTGCGGGCGCAAGCGCCTTTGGTGCACAGCGTGACCAACTTGGTGGTCACCGCCCTCAACGCAAACGTTTTGTTAGCCGCTGGGGCTTCACCAATAATGGCACACGCCATCGAAGAGGTGGCTGATCTGGCGCGTATATCGGGCGCGGTGGTAGTCAACATCGGTACGCTCGATTCGCATTGGGTTCCCGCCATGCAATTGGCTTTGGACACCGCGTACGAGGCTGGCAAACCCAGCGTGCTTGATCCCGTGGGCGCTGGGGCAAGCGACTACCGTAACCGCGTATTGGCCGACCTGATGGAGCGCCGACCCAGCTTGGTGCGCGGTAACGCCTCCGAGATCATGAGCTTGGCGGGTGAGTTTGCGAATACCAAGGGCGTGGACAGTACCGACCCGGTGGAGCGTGCGCTAGCTGCTGCGCAAGCGCTGACTCAGCGCAACGGCTGCGTGGTGTGCGTGTCAGGGCCCGAAGACCATGTGTTGGCACCAGATGGCCGTCACGCGGTGCTGCGCAATGGCCACCCGCTCATGACCCGTGTGACTGGCGTGGGCTGCTCGGCTAGCGCTTTGGTGGGCGCGTTTGCTGCTGTGCAGCCTGATGCCTGGCGCGCGTGCGCCAGTGCCATGGCGTACTGGGGCGTCGTGGGGCAGATTGCGGCCGAACGCATTGCCCCCCACACCGGTACCGGCGGCTACGCCACCGTTTTGCTGGACGTAGCCAGCACACTAACCGAGGCCGAACTGGCCACCACCTTGCGAGCCGAGGCTTCGGCGTGAACGCACGCGACCCGCGCGATTTGCGCCAGCGGCTGCGCTTGTATTGGGTGATGGACGGTAGCGACTTGGACAGCGACACAGGTCAAGCCCGCGTGATCGACGCGTTGCAAAGTGGCGTCGGCTGTATACAACTGCGCGATAAACGCAGCGACACCCAAACCTTAATCAAGCGCACCCAAACCTTGATGCGTTTGGCAAGGCCGTGGCGGGTGTTGGTGATCGTGAACGACCGTGTGGACGTGGCGCTGGCTGCCGGTGCCCATGGCGTGCACTTGGGTCAAAGCGACACACCGCTTGCTGAGGCCCGTGCAACCTTGGGCCAACACGCGGTGATTGGCCTGTCACTCGAGCACCCCTCTGAATTAGCCAGCGCGGACGTAGCTATTGCCGATTACTTGGCGGTTAGTCCCGTGTTCGACACTCCGACCAAAACAAACACCGCGCCTGCTTGGGGTCTTGAGGGTCTGCGCCGGGCGCGTTTGGCCACGCGTTCGCCCTTGGTGGCTATTGGCGGCATCGACGCTGCGCGTTTGCCCGCAGTTTGGGACACGGGAGTAGATGGCGTGGCGGTGGTGCGCGCCATCAGCGACGCTGCCGATACCGGTGCGGCCGTTACGCAGTTGCGCAGCCTGATGTCCGACGCTAGGCCCTGGCGCGTGCCGCGCGTTCTCAGCATCGCGGGTTCAGACTCGAGTGGCGGGGCGGGCATCCAAGCTGACCTTAAAACCTTGGCTGCATTGGGCTGCCACGGCATGAGCGCGGTCACTGCCCTGACGGCACAAAACAGCCTAGGCGTGCAAGCCATTCACGCCGCGCCGCCGGCGTTTTTGGCGCAGCAAATTACGTCGGTGCTCGGCGACATTGGCGCCGATGTTTTGAAGATCGGTATGCTGCACGACGAAGCCACGGTGGACGTGGTCGCTCAAGCCCTGCAACACCACCCACTACCCGCCGTGCTCGACCCGGTGATGGTGGCTACCAGCGGGGATGCGTTGATCACATTGCCCACGGTGCGGCGTTTGCGCGAACAGTTGTTTGGCGCTTGCACGTTGATCACTCCCAATTTGGACGAACTCGGCCTACTGGTGGAGCGCCGCATCGACACGCTGGAAGACGCCTTGAATGCCGCGCAAACCTTAGTAGACCAAGGCGCACGCGCGGTCTTGGTCAAGGGCGGCCATTTGCAGACCGCACGCATGACTGACACCTTAGTCGATGCGAGCGGTGTGTGCTGGCAACGCAGCGCTCCGCGCTTGATCAGTCGTAACTTGCACGGTACGGGCTGTAGCCTGTCCTCGGCGATCGCTGCTTTTTTGGCGCAAGGCCTTGACCTTGTGGACGCTGTGGACGCAGCGCACCACTGGGTACGCTGCGCTCTGCTTGCCGGTATCGACCTGCGCTTAGGCTCGGGTCATGGACCGCTCAACCACTTTCACAACCCCCGGCCTTTGATGCCTTTGGAGAATCCCCATGCTTGAAAACACTACTTTGCTCATTACGGGTGCCAGCCGCGGCCTTGGCGCCGCCATTGCCCGCTCGGCATCCCGTCACGGCGCGCGCGTCATCGTCAATTACTGGCAAAGCGAAAAAGCCGCCCAAGCATTGGTCGCCGAGTTGGGCGAGCGCGCTTTGGCCATCCGCGCGGACGTGCGCTCTGCCGCCGAGGTACAGGCCATGGTGCGTCAGGCCGTCGATTGGGCTGGTCGGCCTGTCAACGCGCTGGTGAACAACGCATTGGTCAACTACCAATTCAACGGTGATGCACGACACAGCTTGGACACCATCTCTTGGGATGCCATGCAATTGCAAATCGACGGTGCCGTGCGGGGCAGTCTCAATACCCTGCAGGCCTGCCGCGGTGGCATGCAGACGGTCGGTGGCGGTCAGGTGGTGAATATTGGTACCAATTTATTTCAAAACCCGGTGGTGCCGTATCACGACTACACAGCAGCGAAAGGCGCGCTGTTGGCGCTCACACGCACCGCCGCCGCAGAGTGGGGGCCGCAGGGCATTCGCGTCAACATGGTGTCGGGTGGTTTGCTACGCAGCACTGACGCCAGCGCAGCGACCCCGGATGAGGTCTTTGACATGATCGCCGCCGGCACTCCGCTACGTCAAGTGACGACGCCCGAAGAAATGGCTGACGCAGTGGTCATGCTACTGAGCCCGTTGGCGCGCGGCATCACCGGGCAAAACTTGGTGGTGGACGGCGGGTTGGTTATGAACTGAGATTGCCAAGGTTTCGGGGTTAAAACGTCGTTCTATTTCAGCGGCAGCGCCAAGCTATCTGTGAGTGGTAGTTGCTTAATCCCTGGCGCGCGCGCCGCTGCGAGCAAATTGTTCGAGCCCAAAATCAACTCGACTCGCTGCAGTAACGGCGAGGCAAGAGGGAGAGGCAAGAGGGAGAGGCAAGAGGGCGAGTGGTCAGTAAGTAGAACAAGCACAATTTACTCATTAAGACGATGCGCAATATCGGTCTAACGATAAGCCTTTTTTGTCCCTAGCTGATTGGTTGCACTGGAGAGTTAAACCGTTTCATTGAACTCTTTAAAACTGCCGAATCGGCTGTGTGCTATCTCGTGCGACCGCATCACGACCAGCCAGCAGTAAACTCGTAGCCCGGCCGGAGCTCACGCAAACCCTTCGGCCACTTTTGTACTGAAGAATCTAAAGCTTGCACGTCTGCTATGTGGAATACCATACGAGCAAAACTCCTCAACTACGAATAAGTGGTCATGGTTTGCGACGTGTTGGTCAATCAACATCACGGCTTAAAATTGGGAGCAAGACAAGCGCCGTACCAGCACGAGCTCTAGGATTCTTTTCCTTACTTCAAGCATCGATTTACCTCTTCCAAAATACACATCCGCTGGGTTTGATCACTCAGGCTTTCATGATAGCGCTGGTTGGAATAGTCTTCGCCTTCGTCTCGGTCGTTGTCTGAATCAAAAACGACAATGCCTTTTTTGTCGGTGACGTATGTGCGGGTGTCGACTTCTATTTTGGGTAAGGCGTAAATATGCGCAACCAACTTGCGCCGTAAAACCTCATCGGTGTTGCAAAAACTGTCCCGATAGAAGCCCGTTAAGGCGTCATAGGCGCATGGGATCAAAAGCGGTACCCATTACGTTTAATTGTGTTTGGTTCATATCGGCGAATGGTTTTCTACAGTTTTTAAGGGAGTCTAGGTGTGCCCTCAGCAAGTGTTGATTTTTTGAAATGTTGCGGCGCATTATTTCAGTGCGACGCACACGTCGATGGGCGTTTATAGGTGCGGCGCTTCTTTAAAAGCTGCAAAGGTGAGGGGTTTTGCACTTCGCTTGTGCATAAAGCGTGTGTGACCCATGGCATGGCTCTTGCGGGGTGTTGGGGCATATCAAACAGATGTCGCTCAAACACTTGTACTTGACTGGCGTATTGAAATGATGGATCGACGTGGCAACCTCAAGTCGCTGGCCGTAGCCGCTGGCATCGCTACTGGCACCCTCACTTATGTAACGTTTGCGCAAGCCACAGACACCATCTTCTGGGGTAAATACTTAGAGACACGTTAAATTAGGTCGCTCATCATAATTAAGAGTTTAAGGTTGTGTCTCTTTAGGAAAGCATCATGACGGTTCTTGCTTGGCTTTTTGGGTTTGTGGCGCTCGTGGTCGCCGCGGTGATCGTTGTTTCTTTTTTAAATCGGTTTTATCGTAAATCGAGCCGCGACGTTGCGATCATTCGGACTGGGTTTGGTGGTCAGAAGATCCTAATCTCTGGGGGTTGTTTGGCGCTCCCGATTCTGCACAAAGTTGACGAGATAAATTTACGAACGATCAGAATCGAGGTGCTTCGAATTGCTGAAAAGTCACTGATAACAGAGGACCGAATGCGTGTGGACGCTGAGCTTGAGTTTTACGTTCGCGTGCTCCCGTCGGTTGAGGGCGTGGCAACTGCGGCTCAGTCACTTGGCTCAAAAGCCTTCAATACCGAAGGCATCAGAAATTTGCTCGAAGGACGATTTATTGATGCCGTTCAAGCGGTTGCCGCAAGTCTTACTATGGACCAGATTCACGAGAAGAGATCGCAATTTGTGGCTGAGATTTCTTCGTTACTCAAAGATAATTTAGCTGAAAATGGGGTGGCTCTCAGCTCGGTTTCCTTGACGCGACTGGATCAGACGGCTTTTTCTTCATTAGATGAAAACAATGCGTTCAACTCTGTTGGGATGCGGCGCTTAGCTGAAATTATTGCGGTCAACCGAAAAAAACGTGTGCAAATTGAGGCGGAAGCCGATATCGCTGTCCGCCATACCCAATTAGATGCTACGAAGCAGCGGCTGATGCTTAGCCAACAAGAGGAGGAGGCGCAAATTCGGCAGCGTTTGGAAGTTGAGAAAATAAAAGCGAAAAGCGAATCTGAGGGTGCGGAAGCCCGAGAGGTTGCGCAGGCGGCCTCTGAGTCTGCTCGTATTAATCGAGAGCAGGAGATCAGATTGCGAGAAATTCAAAAGCAACGCGAGTTAAACAAAACAGAAATTGAATCCCAGCTCAATTCCGCTGTGCGAAAGATTGATAGTTCAATTGCGTTGGCCGCGAAAAATGCCGAAGAGGCTAGTGCTCAGGCCGCAGCCGAGTTGGCTCGGGTCGAAGTCATCTTGGCACAAGAGAAGGTGCAAACAGATAGGGAGCGCGCATCCGCCGATCGCTCGCTTGAAATGGCGCTCAAACGGGTGAAGGAAGCCGGTGAAGTTGCCGAGGCCACGGCAACCACAGAGACAACAATAATATTGAAGCATGCCCGCGCCGAGGCCGAGGCCACGCTCGCTCGGGCGCAAGCAGACAAAGAACGCATGTTGGCAGAGTCCGAGGGCTCGCGAGCCATGATTGAATCCGAGAACGCGCTTAGCTCTGCTGTGCTCAACATGAAGCTGGAACAGTATCGATTGGATCGACTGCCAGAGATCATGTCGCAGATGATGAAGCCTGTTGAAAAAATAGACAGCATCCGTATCAACCATGTTAGCGGCTTTGGCTCCACAAATGGTTCCGACTCGCAGGGGGCAGCCGGTTCGGGTGGTAGCGGAAAAGATAAGCCACCTGTGACACAAGTGATGGATAGCGTTCTGGGCATGGCGCTGCAACTGCCAGCGTTGAAAAGCATTGGAGATCAAATTGGCGTCGACTTGTCTGGCGCCATTGGGTCTGCAGCCAAGCCCAAATCCGACAACGACACAACAACTTAATTTTTCGCGTTACATTCACGCAGTTTTCCTCCCCAGAAACCTTCGAGCTTCACGCTCTTTTTTAAAGGATTAACACTATGAGCTTTTCACGACGCAAATTTTTAGCAGGAACAGGAAATGCAGGCCTGGTCGCTCTTGGGGCGACGATTCCATTCGAATTGGTACTCGCGCAAGGGTCTCCGATTAAGCTCGGTTCGGTTTTAGATAACTCTGGAAACTTGGATGCGTATGGAAAGCCGATGGTTATGGCGACCACGCTAGCGGTTGAAGAGCTAAATGCGGCCGGGGGATTGCTGGGTCGAAAAATCGACTTGGTTCAATATGACTCGCAGTCGAATATGGCGTTGTACACACAGTACGCAAAAGAACTGACGCGCAGCGACAAGGTTGATGTCATGCACGGTGGAATCACATCGGCTTCACGTGAGGCTGTTCGCCAAACCTTCCGTCGAGCAAACACCCTATATTTTTACAACGTGTTGTACGAGGGCGGTGTGTGCGATCGTAATATCGTGTGCACAGGTACAACGCCAGCACAAGCCGCAGAGCCGATTGTTGAGGTCGCGTTGGAAGAGTGGGGTGATAGTGCCTACATATTAGCAGCCGACTATAACTACGGTCAAATTACCGCTAAGTGGCTACAGCACTACATCACTAAGGGAGGAGGAAAGGTGCTTCAAACGGACTTCTTCCCACTCGACGTCGCTGATTTTGGATCGACTATCGCGAAAATTCAACAAGCAAAACCTAAGTTCTTGGTTGCAGCTCTCGTTGGTGGCGCGCACATGTCATTCTTCCGTCAATGGGCAGCCAGTGGGATGAATAAAAAAATCCCGATGTGCTCAACAACATTTGGTGTCGGAAACGAACACCTAGCGTTGTCTGCTGAGGAGGGTGACGGTATCTTGATCGCTGGCAACTACAGCCAAGAAAATACAAATCCATCCAATAAAGATTTTCTCGCTAAATGGACGAAGCGATTCGGTGACACGAAGGTTGTGCATGAAATTGCGGTGTCGCAATATCAGGGCATCATGCTATGGGCGGAGTGTGTGAAGAAGGCCGGTTCACTCGACCGCGAGAAAATGTTGGCTGCTATTGAGTCCGGCGTTAGCATTCAAGGTCCTGGCGGGACGATCACTTTGGAGCCGAAAACACATCATGCGATATTGGACATTAACGTGATGGAGGTGAAGAACCAGAAGCTCATGATCAAGAAGCAGTTTAAAGGGCGTATGCCATCAGACACGCTCCAGTTTTGTGACTTGCAAAAAAATCCAAATGACAACAAGCAGTATGAAGTGAAGATTTAATTATGTGAGACACCTCGGGCCGTGAGGTTCGAGGTGCCGAAACCTAAGAAAGTAGTTATGGAATATGCTGCCGTAGTCACGTTGGAAATCATTTATATGATTGCCTTTCTCGTGCTGATTAGCGCTGGCCTTGCCGTCATTTTTGGGATGATGCGTGTCATCAATTTGGCGCATGGCGAGTTCGTCATGGTTGGAGGCTACACAACGATCGCCTGTGCGAAAGCGAATATAAATATCTATTTTGCAATGCTAGTTGTCGCGCCACTTGTTGTGGGCGTGCTTGGCTTATTGGTTGAACGGCTTGTAGTGCGCCACCTTTACGGACGAATGGTTGACACCATGTTAGCGACTTGGGGATTGTCTTTGATGATGGTCGGTGTCGTCACGTTTATTTTTGGTAACACCGCGGTTAGTGTGCCGGCCCCTATTTCGGGATATGCACTCGGGCAATTTCAAATGGGGGGATACAACCTATTTATTATTTTGATTGCCTTGATCTTAGTGGTGAGTATGCTGCTAGTGATGCGTTTTACGAGGCTAGGCCTTGTGGCTCGTGGTGCAATGCAAAGCGCTGATGTGGCGTCTTCTCTCGGTTACAACCCGCAGCGCGTATACATGTGGACATTCGCTGTTGGCTCTGCACTGTCTGGGCTGGCAGGTGGTGTGCTCGCACCGCTGACGGGCTTGCTGCCATCCTCCGGAGGCGCTTATGTTGCGAAGGCGTTCATCACTGTAATCACAGGTGGTGCTGCGTTTATCACGGGCACGCTGTCGAGTTCTGTGCTCTTTGGTTCAATAAGCCAAGCAGTATCTTTTGGCTCTACGCCTGTAATTGGCGAAATCGCAATGCTAGCCCTCGCGATTGTCCTACTGCGCATCATGCCTCAAGGAATTACGGGCCGCTTCTTCCGGAACGCTACATGATCGGGGATTCTGCGAATTTCTCTAGTGCCGGTCGGACGCAATGGGGGTGGATCGCCGTGGCGGTCTTCATATTGCTTATACTCCCCGCTGCGTTCGACACGAGTACCGCAACTCTGCTTGCGATTTGGGCTTTGTTCGCACTCTCGTTGGGCTTAATGTGGGGTTATGCAGGCATTCTTAGCTTTGGACATGCTGCCTATTTCGGGCTAGGAGCCTACACCTACGCCATTACTTCGATGAATATGGGCGAGAGCACAGCCGCTTGGATATTGGCCATCATCTTGCCCGCTTTTGTTGCAGCGCTGATGGGTTCCATGATGTTCTATGGCCGTATCAGCGACGTCTACATGGGTGTTATCTCCTTGGTTTTCTCATTGATATTGGCGAAATTTATGGGGGCAACCGCTGGAGAGGCCTATCAAATCGGTGGCACTCGTTTAGGCGGGTTTAACGGTATCCCTGCATTTCCAATCATTAACTTACCGGGAGATCCATCTGTTCCTATTTTTGGGACAGCGTTTTATTATTTGGTGATATTTTGTTTAATCTTTTGCTACCTTATCTCACGCTGGATTCTATCCAGTGCTTTCGGTCGCATTCTATTGGGGATCCGAGAAAATGAGGCACGCATAGAGTTGTTGGGTTACGACGCAGCCGCTTATAAAACAGGCATCTTCTCGATTTCAGCCGCCATGGCTGGTATGGCTGGTTGCCTGTATGCAAGTTGGGCAGAAATTGTTACTCCTGCACTGTTTGGTCTAGGCCAGTCCGTTGAGGTCATCATCTGGGTGATCGCGGGTGGTCTCGGTACTCTGATGGGGCCGGTAATTGGAGCCGGTTTACTAGGGTCGCTTAAATTGTTGCTTGGCTCTCAGACGTACATTGATAACTCGTTGGTTATCGGTACCATTTTGGTTCTAGTTGTGCTGATTTTGCCACGTGGCTTGTTGCCGACTTTGATGGGATGGCGCCGTCAGAGCGAGCAACGTAGCGTGCGTCGTGCCGGGAACAAGAGCATGCGCCGACGGAAGTCTTCGGCTCACAGCCAGAAATAACGTGTGACTATGACTATCCACAGTGAGCCGAGCACATGAGCGAAGTTATTGTTGAAACCCGCGATCTTTCGATTCGCTTTGGCGGTGTTCTCGCTGTGAATAACGTCAATTTCAGCTTGCGCGCGCGTGAGATGCGTTGTCTGATCGGCCCTAATGGCGCGGGCAAAAGCACTTTTTTCAAGTGCTTAACTGGGCAGCACAAAATAAACAGCAGTAACGGTTATGTGTTTATCGATGGACACGACGTAACGGGTTGGCAACCATATGAGATCGTCCAACTTGGTGTGGGTATAAAAACCCAAGTGCCTTCAGTAATGAACGGCTTGACAGTTTGGGAAAACTTGTGGCTATCTGCCCGCCGGATTCATGGCAAACAAGGTGCGTCGGCTGAAGTTGACCGTGTAATCACGGAACTCGGTTTACAAAGCCATTTGCGCAGAGTTGTTGGTGAGCTTGCTCATGGCCAGCGTCAGATTGTGGAAATTGGCCTGGTGCTGTGTCAGCGTCCAAAACTTGTTTTGTTGGATGAACCCGCCGCTGGTATTACGGGAGCAGAGGCAGACCGGCTGGTTGAGCTGATTAAAGGCATTAACCAACAGGCTGCGGTAATTGTTGTGGATCACGACATGAATTTCGTCCGGATGCTTGGAGGTGCCGTCACGGTGCTGCATCAAGGAGCTATCTTGGTGGAGGGTGAAGCTGACGCGGTTATGAGTAACGAAAAAGTGCGGGAGGTCTACATTGGTAACCGAGCAAAATAATCATGACTGAACAAAGTTTGGCTGAGTCAGGTGCGCTTGAGGTAGCCGATGTAGTACTCAAGTTGGCCGATCTGCGCGCAGGCTACGGTAGCGTGCCGGTTCTGAACGGCGTTAACTTAGAAGTCCATGAAGGCGAGGCTGTGGGTGTTGTCGGTCACAACGGGATGGGCAAAACAACGCTATTAAAAGTTGTGATGGGATTAGTTGCATCTACTGGTGGTCGTATTGAGCTAGATGGAACTGATGCCACCGGTTCCGCTGCACATAATCGAGCGCAGATGGGTATCGGTTATGTACCTCAGGGCCGGGGTATCTTGCCGGGTCTCACCTCGCTTGAGAATTTGCGGATGGCTTGGCGCGAAGATATTGGGGAGACCGAATCTCAGTCCATAGAGCGAGTAGTCGATCAATTCCCTCGTTTGGGCGCGCTTCTCGGTCGCAAAGGCGGTTCATTGTCAGGTGGCGAGCAGCAAATTCTAGCGTTAGCCCGCGCGTTAGTTCCAAAACCGTGGTTGTTGCTTTTGGATGAGCCGAGTGAGGGCATACAGCCCTCCATAGTGCAAGAAATTGGGAGCACGCTGTCTAGTTTGTGCGATGTCAACGGGATGGCACTGGTCATTGTTGAGCAAAATTTGGATTTAGTTCTGGATGTTTCGAATCGAGTGGTTGTTTTCGAACGTGGCACAGTCATAAAGGAGTTGCAGGCTAGCGAGTTGCGTGACGGTGGCTTGAGTGAGCTGCTTGGGATGGGTTCGGCGCGGATCACGAATCGCACCAACGGTGCAGGCCCGGCGCCAATCGCAGTAGCGCAAATGACTAGGCGTGGGGAGGACGATCAATTGAAAAGTGCTCCCGCTGGGAGTGGTTATCCGAGTAGCCAACGCCCAATTAGCCGTGAGCTGGGCAAAAAAAATGCTTCAATCTACAAACGGTCGCACTTAAATGCAATCGAGTTACCGGCCACTGGCCCTGGGGAAATCATGTCTACCGTCAAACGTCCTACAGCCGATCAGATGCATGCGATCGTCGAGTCCCTGCACATGAATATGTCATCGCATGAGGTGGCTGAATATCTTGAAATAATGGAGGGAACTTTTCAGTCGTACGACCGGTTGACTCAGTTGCCGGACAACCTGCCTCCAGTTCGCTATCCGCGCACGCCCGGAATTAAGCCCGGTGCGGCTGATAACTCCCTGAATGCGTGGGCAGTCAAAAGCGAAGTACATGGCGCTGCGCACGGTCCGTTGTCTGGCAAGCGTGTCGTCCTCAAGGACAACATTTGTTTGGCAGGTGTCCCACTTATGAACGGTGCGTCTTCGCTTGAAGGTTATGTGCCTGATCTTGACGCCACGCTTGTGACGCGAATTTTGGACGCAGGAGGTACCATCGCGGGCAAGGCGCATTGCGAATATTTTTGTTTATCGGGTGGTAGCCATACGTGCGCTGCGGGTCCTGTGCACAACCCTTACCGTTACGGATACTCCGCGGGTGGCTCCTCCTCAGGGTCGGCCGCTCTTGTAGGCGCTGGTGAAATTGGTATGGCGATTGGGGGTGATCAAGGTGGGTCAATACGGATGCCTGCGTCCTGGTGCGGCATATACGGCTTGAAGCCGACCCATGGATTGGTTCCTTATACCGGCGTCATGCCGATCGAAGCCACGATTGATCATGCTGGACCGATGACGGCCACGGTTGCGGATAACGCGCTGTTACTTGAGGCTATTGCTGGCGTGGACGGGTTGGATCCAAGGCAATCGAATGTCCGTGTCGATCGTTACACTGCCGCGCTTGGAAGAGGTGTTTCTGGACTTCGTATCGGCGTTTTGACTGAAGGGTTCAACCGCCCCGAAAGCGAACCCGACGTCGACAAAAAGGTTCATCAAGCGGCTGACCGGTTGCGTTCACTCGGTGCGATCGTAGAGGACGTATCCGTGCCTATGCACATGGATGGCCCAGCTATCTGGACGGCGATCGCCTTAGAGGGCCTTCAAGCGCAAATGATGAACGGCAACGGAATGGGGTTTAACTGGAAGGGCCTTTACACCACCAGCTTGTTGGATGCGCATTCTGCGTGGCGTGCCCGTGCGGATGAGTTATCGCCATCTCTTAAGGTATCCATGATGGCCGCAGAATATTTTACTAAGAGCTATCGTGGACACTTCTACGCCAAAGCTCAGAATTTGAGCCGCTTATTGGCTAGCGCCTATGACACGGCCTTGTCGCGTTATGACCTGCTGCTTTCGCCCACACTGCCAATGAAGGCCACGCAAATTCCCCCATCTAATGCCTCGCTTAAGCTGAGCGTCCAACGCGCGCTTGAGATGTTGGGAAACACGTGTCCGCTTAACGTCACCGGGCACCCAGCCATGAGCGTGCCATGCGGCATCTCTAATGGTTTGCCTATTGGGATGCAGCTTATTGGCAAACATTGGGATGAGTCTACGATCTACCGAGCTGCCCATGCCTTTGAGCAGTCTGGCGATTGGCGGAATTTTTAGCAACGTGAAAGTTTTCTAAAATTAGGAATAAAGAAGCGTGACCAACAATCCATTTTTGTCTGATTGGGTTAAAGGTGGTCCGGATCATAAGCTGAGTCCTCCAGGCGCCTTGTCCTTTGTTTCCGGTTCAACGGATGAACCGCTACGTTTCATGACTGTTCCACAACTTTTGGACCGTGCAGTCTCACGCCACGGTTCCAGAGATGCTGCGGTCTTCGTCGCGCAGAATCAACGCCTCAGTTGGTACGACTTAAAGACTCAGGCTGACGATATGGCTGCGGCCTTACTATCGATGGGAATAAGGCGTGGCAATCGTGTAGGGATCTGGGCTCCCAATCGCCTTGAGTGGCTGCTGACTCAATTTGCAACAGCTCGTATCGGGGCCGTATTGGTGAATATAAACCCGGCTTACAAAAGCGGCGAGCTCGAATTCGCTTTGAACAAAGTGCGTTGTCGAATGCTGATAATGGCTCGTAACCACAAGAGCAGTGATTATTTAGATATATTGCGCCAAATCGCGCCTGAAATCGATAAGCCCGGTCAGCCAGGTGACTTGACGTCATTACGTTTGGGTCACTTGAAGCACGTTATTTTATTAGACGAACTGTCCGTTCCTGCGCATGATGCAGTTAAGCTGCCCATTCCTTCGCGTGCTATGCGTTTCGCTGATTTTTTGCGCCAAGCCGGTCCCGCGCACCGTGACCGCTTGCGAGGCTTGTCAGCTGAGCTTGACCCAGACGATGCGATCAATATCCAGTTCACCAGCGGCACCACCGGGAACCCTAAAGGTGCAACGCTTTCGCACTTTAACATCGTGAACAACGCTAGGTTCGCTGCAAAGTCAATGGTGCTTTCCCACTCTGATCGAATGTGTATTCCAGTACCCCTGTACCACTGTTTTGGTATGGTCTTGGGTGTTCTGTCATGCACTGCTGTGGGTGCTGCCATGATCTTTCCTTCTGAGGGCTTTGACGCCGCGGCGACCCTACAGACTCTGCAAAGACAACGGTGCACGGCCCTGCACGGCGTCCCCACCATGTTCATCGCTATGTTGGCTGAGCCGACGATAAGTCGTCTCGACTTTAGTTCTTTGCGAACGGGCATTATGGCCGGAGCGCCATGTCCGGTGGAAACTATGCGTGCGGTGATGCACACCTTGAATATGAAGGAGGTTACTATCAGCTATGGGATGACCGAAACTTCACCGGTTTCCTTCCAGTCCCACGTATCGGACCCAGTTGAGCGTCGCGTGTCTACTGTTGGCCGCATTCAACCGCATATACAGGCGAAGGTGATCAACGAAAATGGACGAATGGTACCCATCGGGGTATCTGGTGAGCTATGTGTCCGAGGCTATCTGGTAATGCGTTCCTATTGGGAAGATAAGGAACAAACAGACGAGACGATTGATGAGGCTGGCTGGTTACGCACGGGCGACCTAGCAACTATAGATGCGCAAGGTTATTGCAACATTGTTGGCCGAGCCAAAGATATGTTGATTCGTGGCGGCGAAAACATCTTCCCGCAAGAAATTGAAAATCTCCTTAGGCTGCACCCCAAAATTCTTGAGGCGCAAGTATTTGCGGTCCCCGACATCAAATATGGCGAGGAAATCGGTGCTTGGCTGATTCTGAAACCTGGCGAGACTGCTGAGTCCGAGGAGTTCGTCGAATTTTGTCGCTCTCGCATTGCTCATTACAAGGTGCCGCGGTATGTACGTCTTGTATCGGAATTCCCGCTGACGGCAACAGGTAAGCCGCAGAAGTACCGGATGCGTCAAAGTATGGTGGCGGACCTAGGCTTGGCTGCACAGCATACAGACTGATGCAAATGAACAGAAAGTACATGTGACTGAAGATCAACTAGCGTTTCTAAACGCTTATGATTTGGCTGCTCTACTGCACAGCAAACAACTGTCGCCGGTTGAGGTCACTCATATGATGCTTAGTCGCATTGAGCGCGTGGATAAGACTTTGTTATCCTACGTGACCGTCACCCATGAGGCTGCATTGGCGCAAGCACGTGTGGCTGAGTCGATGATCATGCGTCGTCAAATACTCAGTCCTCTGCACGGCGTTCCGATCGCGTTGAAGGATCTGTGTTTCACCAAGGGGATTGCCACAGCTGGTGGTATGCCGATGATGCGGGACTTTGTTCCCACTTACGACGGAACAGTCGTGAGGAGACTGCGAGAAGCTGGTACGGTACTACTTGGTAAGCTGACAATGACAGAGGCCGCCTTCGCTGACCACCATCCTGACGTTGCAGCACCTATCAATCCGTGGCATAGCGATCACTGGTCTGGCGCTTCCTCGAGCGGTTCAGGCGTTGCGGTCGCGGCGGGTTTGTGCTTCGCAGCAATTGGTACCGATACTGGTGGTTCGATCCGCTTCCCTTCTGCCGCTAACGGCGTTACCGGCTTAAAACCAACTTGGGCACGCGTGCCTGTGCACGGCGCTTTTGAATTGGCGGCGTCGTTAGACCATATTGGGCCGATGGCGCGAACCGCGACGGACTGTGGTCACATGCTTGGGTTGATAGCTGGGGCTGATGTCGAGGATAGCGTCGCATTGCATGCGCCTGTTCCAGAATATGTCTGTGGCGAAGATAGGCACTTAAGTGGATTGCGTATTGGTTTTGACGAAAACTATTGCAGCGGGCTGGATGAGGACATGCAAAGAGCTGTGCAGTCTGTGTTTACAGTGTTGAAATCGCTTGGCGCAGATATGCGGAGCGTGCGGTTTCCCGATGTGAGTGATATGGTCGCGGATTGGGGAACGGCCTGTGCCGTAGAGACTGCAGTCGCACATGAGCCTTGGCACCCAAAGAATGCGGATCACTACGGCCCGGGCTTGGGGGGATTGATCGAGTTCGGGCGATCTATTTCTGCTGCGGAGATGCAAAAAATATGGTTGCGTCGTCGTGCTTTCATCGGCGCTGTACGCGGATTCTTCGAAAATTACGACCTGTTGTTGATACCGGCCCAACCTATGGCCTCCCCAACATGCAAAGAGATGGCTACTATCGGGACTTTGCCATCTGAACTGGCTCGCCTGACAAAATTCACCGCTCCTTTTGACATGAGTGGAAGTCCTGCCATTACATTGCCTGCCGGTTTCACTGAAAAAAATACACCTGTAGCTGTTCAATTGGTGGCAGCACACTTGGCTGAGGCGACATTGATTCGAGCCGGTAGTGCCCTACAACGAGTGACGGATTGGCACTCTCGTGTACCGCCTGTTCGTTAACCGCTGAGAAACATACGTATCAAGCGATTGTTTGTAGTAAGCTCCTTCGTCTTTTAGTCGGCTTGGCTGCCAATATGGCTCCCAGCAAGTTAATCCACAGAATACTTGGCGCGAGCGCGGCATCTGCGTCTGCTAGTAATTCATGTTTAGCCTTTGCCTAGATCAGATGCCATTCCCCAACCCTGTATGCAGTTTTCACAGCATAGCGTGGGAAGTTCAGTCAAACCGCCACAAGAGAAGACCTCCAACCAAATAGCCTCCCCACAGCTGAACAGACCCAGCAGTGGGGTCACGCGTGACAAGACATCAAGTGGCCTCTTCGGCCCAATTCAAAATGTCATCGCGACTTATCTTTCCAACCAGCTCAGGGTGGTCTTGCTCGACGTGCTTCATTGTGGCCTCAACAAGGGCCTCGTCGCTTTGCGCCTGAACCACCAGGCCGCACTCGCAATTGATTACTTTGCTCATGTTTCTCCTTCAACACATTAGACAGTCATGCAACTCGCTTATCATGCATCAAATGTACTAAAAAATTGATAAGAATGTAATGCTTGATCGTGAATCGCGAATACACCTGTGCGGTGCCTTGACCGTCCGGATCCTGGGCGAGCGTATAGAAAACGAACTGCCCGGCCGGCAAGGTCGTTTGCTTTTTGCGTTTCTGGTGAGCCAGCAAGGTCGCAGCGTGAGTCGCTCTGACATGGTTAAGCTGCTCTGGAATGGCACGCCTCCAAATGACCCAGACACCGCGCTTGCGGCGCTCTTGGCTAAGCTGAGAAAGTCGATATCCAAGGACAATCTAATCGGCAAACAAGACGTCCGTTTGATTTTGCCCCCGCACACGTGGGTGGATTTAGACGTCGTTTGGAGCTGTCTGCATCGCGCCGAGTCGGCTGTTCATCAACTTGATTGGGCTGGTGCTTGGGGTCCCTCTCAGACCGTGGCACACATCAGCGCAAGAGTTTTCATGCCCGGCTTTGATGGTCCATGGATAGAAGACATTCGTGGCAAATTGATGGACGCGCAACTGCGCGCTAATGAGTGTTTGGCCGCAAGTGGGTTGCACTTAGGAGGTATGGAGCTGCATACGGCTGAACGTGCAGCCCGGCGAGCCATGGCCGCCAGTCCTTATCGAGAAAGCACGTGTGCTTTGTTGCTGCAAATTTTGGCACGCCGGGGTAATCGCGCCGAGGCGTTGCACCTGTATGAGTCGATGCGTATCCTTCTGCGCGAAGAACTGGGCGTTTCACCCAGCGAAGGCTTGCAGCAAGTGCACCGGTCTTTGTTACAAACTTAGACGTCGCTGCAAAAGCCTGCGCTGGTTTTTTTACGCCTTGTAGTTTTTCCAAATTGCAAAGTCCTTGGCCTCGGTGTTGAATTCGTAGGCAACCACCTCTTCATCTCCGACGACCCACGCATCGTGACCTGGTGCGAAGACGTAAGCCTCACCCGCATGGACGGTGATCTCTGAGCCATCGTCGGAAACCACGTGCAGCACGCCTTTGATGATCGTTCCCAGGTGGGGCGCTTGGCAGCTATGGCCACCAACCAACGGCTTCATGATTTCTGACCACTTCCAACCGGGCTGCAAGGTTAGCTTTGAAATTGAAGCACCATCGAATTTGATGGTCGCAACATGCACTTTATCTGGTGTCTTTAATTCATCAGGGTCCTGAAAGGATTTTTTAGCAAGTGATGTCATGATGATTTCCTTAGGTTGAAATGCCCATCATGGTAGGCGGCGTGAATTAAAAAAACATTGGCAAAACATTGGTGAATCCACTGTTGCTCAGTTTGCGTCGGTTTCAGCCGGGGGCGGGCTTGGTGACATGAGAGTAAACGTTTCGGCTCTGCCATCAAACGCCAAGGTTTTCGCAATTTCTTAGAAATGGTTGAACGCAATAATTTACGAGTTCTAAAGCTTTCAACCCTTACAGCGTCGCAATCAAAACACGTAAATGTTGTCGTCACGATTGAGATCCACAGCCCACGGAGAGATCAATGTCCAAACTTTTAGTTCACATTACCTGCGGCCCAGAAAACCCAACCAAAGCAGCGCTTGGATTCCTAGTGGCAAGAACGGCGTTGAGCGAAGGTCATGAGGTGAACCTATTCCTAGCTGGAGACGGCGTGCAGTTGATGCGAAGCGCGGTCTTGGATACGCTGGTGGGCTTGGGAACCGGATCGCTACGCGAGCATTTCGATGCCATCGTCGCCGCCAACGGCCAGTTCTACGTCTCTGGCATGTCTAGCCAAGGCCGAGGGATCACGGCAAGTGACCTTGATGGTAAATCCGCCACCATGGCAATGCCAGAGAAGCTGGTCGCGCTTGCGCTGGCTGCGAACACCACCATTACTTACTGAGCACCGTATGGCCCCCGAACTCACCTATCTCGCCTATTACGGTGGCCTCGTCCTGCTCACCATCCTTGTTCAGGTATTGGCAGCGTTGCAGCAAGTTGGCCTGCCCGCGCTGGCCGGTAATCGTGAGGGCTTGGTGCTAACCGGAATGGCGCTGCGCTTAGAGCGTGCCACTGCCAATTCATTGTTCGCACTGGCGCTGATTGCGCCTCCCGTGATCTTGTTGCACCTGACTAAGGCAACTACGGATGTGGTGGGGCAGATCATGCTCGTTTTCTTGCTGGCACGCGTTGTCTACGTGCTGCTTTACGCTCTAGGTATTGCATGGGTTCGCACGATTGTCTGGCTCGTGGGCTTTGGCTGTACGGCGGTGCTTTATGCAATGGTTCTTGGATTCTGATTCCGTCAGAGAGAAAAACGAGGTCTTGTCTATGAATATGCCGTTTGTAAGAGAACAAGGCGTTGGCCCTGACGTTGTTTGCTTTCATTCAAACTGCAGTAGCTCAGGTCAATTTAAAGCCCTGATGGATGCGCTGGGTAGTCACTTTCATGTAACCGCCTTTGACGCCTACGGCGCAGGTAAAACGCCTGCGTGGTCGCAGAGCAGGCGCCTCAGTCTGTCTGATGAGGTGGCGCTTGCTGAGACCGTCATGCCTCAGGCAGGCGAGCAGGTCATCTTGATTGGTCACTCTTATGGCGCCGCTGTTGCACTGATGACGGCATTAGCAAACCCGGCGCGCGTAAGCGCTATGGTTGTTTACGAGCCCACGCTTTTTTCTGTCGTGAACCAGGTCCATGCACCGCCCAACGGCGTGGATGCCATGCGCGTCGTATGGAAAGCCAGCGCTCAAGCCATCGAAAGCGGTGACCCAGATACCGCGGCAAGGCTATTTATTGATTTTTGGTCTGGCGAGGGAGCTTGGGAAAATACACCGCTTAGACACAAAGATGCAATCTTGCTCGCGATTCGTGATGTGGACGATTGGGCGACTGCGCTACACAACGACTCAACCCCTTTGAGTGCGTTTGCCGAGTTGACGTGCCCGGTTCTGTACATGAAAGGCGAGAACTCACGTTTGCCAGCTCACGCGGTGGCCGATGTATTGACCTCCGTTTTGCCTAACGCACAGGTGATTGAGTTTGAAGGCATCGGGCACATGGGTCCCATCACGCACCCAAACGTGGTCAATGAGACCATCGTGTCGTTTCTAAATCGTGTTGCGTAGGTGTGTGGCCCCGCTCGTTCGTCATGGCGTCTACATCTGCAAACTTTCAGTAACCCGGGTAAGTACTAGTCCACGTTGAGGCTAGAGCCCATACCTTTTTTTTAACAGGAGCATTTTTATGAGTTATGCAGTTATATCCGAGTGGGTTTCTAAAAATAGCCGTCAGTCAACAGAAGGACAGGCTCAAGAACAGGCCGCCAAAGAAAAATTTGCACCAGGTGTTATGGCATTAGGTGCGACGGCGGTGTACTTCATTTACACATCCGATACCACTTTCAATGTGGTCACGATTTATCCAGATGAGGCCACTGCGACGAATGCAGCGGAGAAGCAACGCGCGATTCGCGCGCAGGCCGCGACAGAGATGCCTGTGAGTATGGCGGGCGAAGTGAGGGGGGACGTTTTTGCGTCAAGTTAACTCACCTGTGATCAAGAGATGTAACTCTTTGTAGTATCACCCGCGTGCGAGGGGCCGCGATGTAAGTTGCGGCGCCTTTTCGCTTGGTATCATTTTTACTTAATTAACGACGGGCACCCAGCATTTCGGTGGAGGCTGACGGATAATGTTGGCTAACCGCTGTACCAAAGGCGGTGGCTAATCATTCCGGCATTTAATGGCGTGAGCGATGCCGTTGAGTAGAGAACCCTGCCGGAACGTATGAATGCCTGACACTGATCATTTAGCCACCACAACCCAACAACACACCCCAAACGACAGCTCGCAAAAAGATTACTTCTCAGTGCGCAATGGCGTCCGTTTTGCTGGTGTGCATCTCATCATTGACTGCTATGACGCCCAGCGGCTGGATGACATTGACTTCATTGAGCAAACACTCATTAGGTGCATCAGTGCATCCAATGCCACGTTAATCAATATCCATCTTCATCACTTCCATCCCAATGGGGTCAGTGGGGTTGCGGTGCTCGCTGAAAGCCATATTTCTGTGCACACGTGGCCAGAGAGCAATTACGCCGCCTTTGATGTTTTTATGTGCGGTAATACCCAACCTGAGGCTTGTATTGAAATTATGCAGGAAGCCTTCAAACCCAGCCGCCTAACGGTTAACGAGCACTTGCGAGGAGCAGGACTGTGAATAACCAAAAACAAAATAACTGGTGGCAGGAGCGATGCGAGGACTTGGGCATTGCCCAGTCTTTAGACATGGTTCTGCTGCATGCCGAGCGAAGCCCTTATCAGTTGATTGAAATTTTTGAACATGCCGCATTTGGCCGTGTCCTCGTTCTTGATGGCTATTTGCAGGCGAGTCAGGCAGACGAATTCATCTATCACGAAATGGGGCTACAAGTTCCTCTATTAGGCCGAAAGCGTGAGAACACCTCGGTGCTGATCATCGGTGGTGGTGATGGCGGCAGCCTTCGAGAGTCATTGGTTCACGACTTCGTGACCGCCGTCACCATGGTTGAGATTGACCAACGCGTGGTTGAGTTGTCAAAAGAATTCCTTGGGGTCAATGGCGACTACAACGACCCACGCGTCAACCTCATTTTTGATGATGCTGGAAACTTTGTACGCGATGCCAAAGCGCGTGGCCAAACCTTTGACATCATTGTGTTGGACTTGACCGAGCCGGTCGGACCATCTGCCGGTCTCTTTACAGAGGCCTTTTTTGTGGACCTCGCACAATTGGTTTCAGAAACGGGCGTCGTGGTTGACAGCGACAGCATTTTCTTGACACGTGAAGGCGCTGGCTTTTTGCAGGAGCAATCAGGCGATGGCGAGAATCTGGTGAGCGTCATGCTTCGCACCAAGCTGCTGCCACACATCGAAGCGTATCGCGCCAATGTCCCTTTGTATCCCGGCGCAGATTTTGGCTTCTACCTATATAGCCGCGACGGGGTTTCTCTGCGCCACCCCGTGAAGGATTACCAAGGTCGCCACTATGACCCTGACGTCCACCAAGCCAGCTTTGCGTTACCGCGCTGGCAACGGGAATGGCTGCAAGTCTAGGGCGCGCATCACAGCCAGTCACTATGCATTTTCACCACCAATAGGCCTTATGGATTCCGTTACGCAAATACTGTTGGGCGCCTCTGTGAGCGTGGCCGTTATGGGCAGACGTACCGCCGTTTGGAAGTCTGCGCTTTGGGGGGGAGTGGCTGGTCTATTGCCAGACCTAGATGTGCTGTTAGACCACGGCGACCCGGTGCTCAACATGGTGCGCCACCGTGCGGAAACGCACGCCTTGCTGCTGTTGACGCTATTCGCCATACCGCTTGCTTGGGTTGTCAGTGGTGTACACAAGCAACGAAATGTGTACGGCTGGTGGTTTGCGGCGTTGGCCTTGGCGTTGGTTACGCACCCGCTGTTAGACCTCATGACTATTTACGGCACGCAAGTGTTTCAGCCGTTTACAGACGAGGCCTATGGGCTGGGTAGCCTCTTTATCATCGATCCGGTGTACTCACTGCCGCTACTCTTTGGTTTAGTGGCAGCGTTGTGCATCAAGCTGCCTGAGCGCAGCTTACGGTTTAACAATTGGGCGTTGGCTTTCAGCACGCTTTACTTGGTTTGGAGCGCGGGCTCCCAAGCGTGGGTTACCCAACACGCGCGCGACTCCTTGCAGACGCTTGGTTTACCAACGACGCAAGTGCTTGTTACGCCAGCGCCGCTAACGACGCTGCTTTGGCGTGTGGTCGCTGTTGACGGCGACCAATTTCACGAGGGGTTTTATGCACTGTTGGATGGTGGCAGACCCATGCGCTTTAACGCGTTTGAGCGCGGTGAGGCGCTGATGCAGCAGCACGCCAGCCACCCCCATATGCAACGCCTAGCAAGGTTTACCGACGGTTTCTTCAAGGTGCAAGGCAAGGGTGACAACTTGGTGGTCACCGACTTACGCATGGGGCAAGAGCCCAATTACGTATTCTCGTTTGACATTGGACCACCGCTGCAAGCAGGTGACGTTCAACCAGTTGCGGTGCAAATGGCATATGGCCTTGATGTAGGCCGAGCGTTTGAGTGGTTGGGTCAGCGGCTGCTTGGCCGGGACGTACAGCCGCCTGGGTTGTCAGTCCCAGCGAGCGGCCCAACGCTGAAGCATCGGTCGCCATCTTAAAAATAACCGGTACATCCGCTCCATTACCCAAGCAACCCCCGGTATGCGTCCGGCTAAGGCCAGCCAGCGCCAGCCGGGTAGGGCGGCCCATAAGGCCAAAAATGCCTGGGCGCCGCTGAGTAATTGACCATCGCGTCCTTGCACATGAAACCGCGCCAATAACTGCTCGCGCGATGTGCCGGCCGGCAGTGGCACCGACGTGCTGCTGATATCGGCAAAGCAGACCGGCGAGCCTGGTTGCAGCGGTTGCAGGTCACGATACACGGCAATCTCGCGCCGACACAGCGGGCAGGCACCGTCGTAGAGCACGGTCAGCGCCGGAGGGCACTCGCTTGTGTTGGCTTGCTCGGTATTGTTCATGTGTGAGAAAAGGTGGCAATGTAATTAACCGTGGTGTCTTTGCACCACGATGCTCTGTGCAATAGCGGTACATAGCGCATGCCGCGTAGATCGCGTATCTGTAAGTCTGAGGGCGCCAAAGCCGCGCTCAACTCTTCGGGGCGAACAAACATTGACCACTGATGGGTGCCGCGCGGGAGAACGCGAAGCAGGTATTCCGCCCCGACAATGGCAACGATAAAGCTCTTCAAGGTGCGGTCAATGGTGGAGACAAACAGCATGCCGCCTGGCGCCAAGCGGGCCGCGGAAGTGGCCAAAAATGCAGACACGTCGCTCACGTGTTCCACGACCTCAAGCGCGAGCACCACGTCAAAATGTTCTTGCGGTGACAGCACCTCGGTGGGCTCGCCCAGCCGATAGTCAACCATGATGTTTTGCGATTCAGCGTGCAGACGAGCAGCCGCGACGTTACCCGGTGACGCGTCAACGCCCACAACGTGGGCACCGAGGCGCGCCAACGCTTCGGACATTAAGCCGCCGCCGCATCCGACATCTAAAATGCGCAGCCCGTTCAGCCCGTTCTGCGCGTTGGCGGTGTCTCGGCCCAAGTGCGAGGCTATTTGTGCGACCACATAATCTAGGCGCAAGGCATTGGCAACGTGTAGGGGGCGCATCGGTCCACGGCTGTCCCACCACGTTGCGCTCAGGCGGTTAAAGCGTTCGATTTCGGCCGCGATGGCAGTCATGCGTGCGTCACTCAGATGTGGCGGATCAGGGCGACCGCACCCTTTGACCCTGCGCCCACCATGGCGCACCAACTGCGCAGTACCCACCCTGATTGCGTGTTGCCCTGCGCAGCAGCCGCCTCATCGCGGTGAGCCACTTCGTCAGCTTGGCAATCTAGCAGGGTCTGGCGTAGGTCACTGAGGTCGGGGTGCGGGGCGAGCGCACGTATCTGATCCTCGTAGTGGCGGTTGACAAAGGTCTCCACTGCCTCGATCGTTGCGTAGACGGCCTTGGCGCCGAACAGCGCGGGCAGGGCACCCGTTAGAAACCCGGCCAATCGCCACAATGGCAGTAGTCGACTGTGCTTCGCTGCCGGTAACCACGCCGCAATGAGACCCAGGTGCTTTTGCTCTGTGGCCAAGTGATGCTCGGCAAAAGCCCTGAGCGCGGGATCTCGCGCAAATTGCAGCACCCCTCGGTATATGCAGATTGCGCCGACCTCGCCAGCATGGTCTGTCCGCAAGTCAGCGAACACCCACTTGGGGAGCGGGTCACCTGCACAGAGGGGCGCGCAGCCGGATTTCATACCGGCTGCTCGGCCCTCACCGTCTAGCGGTATCGTGGCCGAGTGAGACACCATTAGCCTTTCTTGACATAGGCACTGCACCACCCTTTACCGGCGACTTGCTTGCCGGCAAACAATGGGCAACCACCCCAGGTATCGCTCGCTTTGCCTATGAACAAGGCGCAATTGGTGCAGACCTGTCCTGCCGCATATTTGGGGTACTTTTTGGTGTCGGTTTTGGTGGCGTCTGATACATAGCCTAGGGCGATGGCCTGTGGGTCTTTTTCATCGGCCTTTGTTTTGCCGTGGGCAGAAGTAGCCAGAACCGAGCCGCCAGCGGCCAGCGTCATAAAAAAGGTGCGTCGATTTGTGTTCATGGAGAGTCCAATAAAAAACAAGCCAGAGAATTTCAACGAGTACCAAGGGCTTGTTATCTGGGTGTTCGCTGAAGTCAAAGCTGAGCAATGCCGGTTGAAAAACCTCTCCGGCTACAGTTTTGACATGATCGTGAGTTGATATCATAGCCTTCAAAAGACAATAAGCAACTCAATTGATGCGATAATCCGACTCATATTAAACTCATGAAGCAAGAAAATGGCGTCTTCTCAACCGGCTAATCAGTCTCAAGCGCTGCCTCCAAATAACGTTCAGCCGACTTTTAGGGCCGGAGCGGTTGCGCGTATTGCGGGTATGCCCGTGGCGACCTTGCGCATTTGGGAGCAACGCTACCAAGCTGTGCGACCCAACACGGCGGCATCGGGACACCGGTTGTATTCGTCAGCAGATGTTGAGCGAGCGACCCTGTTACGCCGGCTGACCGCTCAGGGTCATGCCATTGGCTTGCTCGCGCCGCTCGAAACAGAACAACTGCGCGAGATGATGCGTGTGCCTGAGGTTGCAGACCTTGATTGGGCTGAAGCGCCGTTGCAAAGCGCATTGCGGGCGGTGGTGGTGGGACAAGCTTTGGCGGCTCGTCTCCAGCGGTTGTTCGAGCGCCGGCCCGCCGGACCAAAGCTGCAATTGGTGGGGGTATTCGATAGCCTGGCCCAGGCAGCGCAAGCATCGCAAGCCGCGCAGCAGGCGGATACGCCTGCCGCAGACCTACTGATTTGGCAAGCCGGCAGCTTGCAGCCCGGCGCGCACCACGAACTACGCGTTGCCCAAGACGCTTGGCGTGCCCCAGCGGCAGCCGTTTTTTATCGCTTTTCCAGTGCCGCAGGACGAGCAGAGTTAACCCATGCCGGAGCCGCCGTTTTATCCGAACCTGCAGATGACGAGTCACTGCGCCAATGGCTGGCGTCCTTGCAGCGCAACGAGGTTGCTGATGTTCGCGGTGCGACCGCCCCCGCTTCAAGAGCCCCGGCTGAGCAAACCGTTTCCCCACCCCTGTTTGACGATATAGCCCTGACACAATTTGCTGGCATTTCCTCAGCAGTGTCTTGTGAGTGCCCTAGCCATTTGGCAGAGTTGTTGCTGCAAATTTCGTCTTTTGAAAAATACAGCAGCGACTGTGCGAACAGGAGCGCTGCCGACGCGCGATTGCACGCCTACTTGCAGCATGTCGCTGGGTCTGCTCGAATGCTTTTTGAAAAAGCACTCGAACAAGTCGCCATCGCAGAAGGCTTGCCTCTGCCTGTGCCGCGGCCTATTGCACCCGATTCGTCCGCACGGTAAGGAGCGTTAGCTGCGCGTTCATGCAGCGGTCCAGCCGCCGTCTAGCATCAATGCGCTACCCGTCATGAGACTCGAAGCCTCGCTCGCCAAGAAGACGATGGGGCCCATTACTTCTTCCACGCGACCAATGCGGCCCAGTGCAATTTTGCTGATGACAACATCACGAAAGGCCGCGTCAGCGAACATGGGGGCGGTAAAGGCGGTCTCGATAAAGGTTGGGCACACCGTATTGACTCGAATACCGGCTGATCCCAGCTCCCACGCCAGCGCCTTGGTCATGCCCTCGACCGCATGTTTCGTTGCGCAGTAAAGTGTGCGGCTCGGGCCACCCACATGGCCCATCTGCGAGCCGACGTTGATGATCGACCCTTTCTCGCCAGCGGCTAGCAGGCGGCGCGTGACCTCGCGCGCCACGTAGAAAGTCGCCTTCACGTTCAGGTCGAACACCGCATCAATGTCTTCATCGGGCGTGTTTATCAGCGATTTGGGCCGGTTCATGCCAGCGTTGTTGACCAAGATGTGAAAGGTGGGGTGTTGCGCTATGACAGCGGTCACGGCCTTTGAATCCGTTACATCCAGCACCACGAAATCAGCTTGTCCACCCTGCGCTGCGATGGCCTCGCAGGCGGCCCTCAGCTCATCTTCGGAGCGCGCCGCCAACGTGACGGCAGCGCCGGCCTGCGCCAACGCCACGGCTGCGGCTAGCCCAAGGCCCCGGCTCGCGCCGGTGACCAGCGCCCGTTTTCCGTCAACCCGAAAGCAGGGAGGCGGTGGTAGTTGTGGCACCGGAGTCATTGAAAAACCGCCGCGCTCATGGCTGCAAAGGGGGTACGGGCTCATACCAAGGCACTTCCGGCCGCGTGCCATACCGACGAACCCGAATGTTGGCCTGCTCGCCATGACCGGCGAAATTCTCCATATGACACAGGCGCGAGCAATATTCGCCGATCTCTGCGCTGGCCTCGTCGCTCAACACTTTCTGGAAGGTACAGGTCTTCAGGAACTTGCCGACCCACAAACCACCGGTGTAGCGAGCGGCCTTGTTGGTCGGTAGGGTGTGGTTGGTGCCGATGACTTTGTCGCCAAAGGCCACGTTGGTGCGCGGACCGATGAAGAGTGCGCCGTAGTTGGTCATGTTGTCCAGGAAGTAGTCCGGCTCATGGGTCATGATCTGTACGTGCTCAGATGCGAGTTCGTCGGCCTTTTGCAGCATTTCTTCTCGGGTGTCGCAGACAATGACTTCGCCAAACTCGGCCCAGCTCTCCGCGGCGATGGCCGCAGTGGGGAGCACCTTTAGCTGGCGCGCGATCTCGGCCATGGTGCTGTGCGCTAGCGCCTCGCTGTCGGTCAACAGCACGGACGGCGACGTAGGGCCGTGTTCGGCCTGACCCAGCAGGTCAACTGCCACCAGTTCACCGTCAACGGAGTCATCAGCGATCACTAGCGTCTCTGTTGGTCCGGCAAACAGGTCAATGCCCACACGCCCGTACAACTGGCGTTTTGCCTCGGCCACAAACATATTGCCTGGGCCCACCAGCATGTCCACCGGCTTGAGACTGGGGGTGCCCACCGCCATCGCCACGACAGCCTGCACACCGCCGAGCACCAGAATGTCGTCCGCGCCGGCTAGGTGCATGGCGGTGACGATAGCGGGGTGCGGCGCGCCTTGGAAGGGAGGTGCAGTCGACACGATGCGCTTGACCCCGGCCACTTTGGCGGTGAGTACACTCATATGCGCAGAAGCGATCATCGGATACTTGCCGCCGGGCACGTAGCAGCCCACTGCATTGACGGGAATGTGGCGGTGACCGAGGATCACGCCGGGACGGGTTTCCACCTCTACGTCGCGCATCGAGTCACGCTGGATTTGCGCAAAATTACGGATCTGTGCTTGCGCGAATCGGATGTCTTCGAGTTCGCGCGCCGACAGACTTTTTATGGCTTTCTCGATCTGACCTTGCGACAGGCGGAACTCGTTGGGCTCCCAGTTGTCAAATTTGCGGCTGTACTCTCGAACCGCGTCATCGCCGCGTTGCTCAATGTCGCGAATAATGCCTTCGACAGTGGCGCGCACTTTGACGTCGTCATCGGCTCGGGCCTGCACGTCTCGGCCGCGCTTTAGGTATCGGATCATGGGTTCAGCTCCTGGTTTTAAAAGATTTGATGTGTATGTATCTAATTATTGATGCATTGCATTGCGCTCGTGTGTAAGTATGTATTTAATCGCCCCGGATTTGAACTGACCCCCAGAACTTTCACGCGAGCGTCGGAACAAATGCCACTGACGCGTCATAGGTTTAATAAAAAAAGCTTATTGTTTGTCCTTATCTGGCAGGCTCACTGGCACGCCCCATCTGCAGCAGGTGCGCAGCGTTTTCTTGTAATTGATGTTTTAAATTGAGTATGTATATGTCCGTCCTGATCGCCGCTTTTCTACTTGGGCTGGTTTTTAACGCCGCGCCCGGGGCCATATTTGCCGAGACAGTCCGCCGTGGTGCGACAGGCGGCTTTCGGCCTGCTCTTGCCGTTCAAATAGGGTCTCTGGTGGGAGATGCCACGTGGGCCATCTTGGGCCTGCTTGGTGTGGGTCTCTTGCTTCAAGTTGATCTACTCAAGTGGCCAGTGGGTCTGGCTGGTAGCGCCTATCTGCTTTGGCTCTCTTGGGACTCATGGAAGGCAGCCTCCGTTAACTTCAATGTGCAGCAAACTGACAGCGAGCAAGCCCGTTCGGCGCTGAGATCTGGCGTTGCGCTGTCTCTGACCAACCCTCAGAATCTCGCTTACTGGGCTGCTCTGGGCAGCGCATTGGGGGCGCTGGGCATATCTGATCCTGGTCTGTCTGAGTACCTGATGTTTTTCACTGGATTCATGATCGCTTCGGTCTGTTGGGCGGTTTTCTGTGCGGCGGCGATTGACAGGCTCTTTCAGAAAGCCGGCCAGAAGTGGGTGGCCATTACTTACCGGATGTGCGCGCTGATGTTCCTGGCACTCGCAATCAGTACGGTGAGTGATTTGTTTACTCACGCGGCAGGTGGTGCAGGTTCAAACCCGCTACCACTTGCCAGTAGTTTGTTGCCAAGTTCAAGCACCTAAGAGCAAGCTTGGTTGCTTTTGACGCCCAACCGCAACGCCCAAAACTATTCATACACTCCTGCGCGGGTGAGGTCAGTTTCTTTGCAGGAGTGACGCGGTTTTAAGCAGGGAACTCAATAGCGGACATTGCAAAAATTTTCCAACCATCGGGTGTTTTGGTGAAGGCATAAAAAGCAGTGGCATTCTCAATCAATGAGCCGTCTGGTCGCAGTCTGTCGCAGTTACGCAAAACCAGGTGCGCCTTACTGTCAGAAACGGCAATCACATCAATTTCAAATGACGTGCTGGTTGCCCAATTTTTTCTGGCCTTCATCTCAAGCGGACTAAATGGAAATTTGTCGAACATGACGGTTTCTTTGTCCATGATGAAAGCACATGGCCATACAAACTGGGCGTGAATGGCGTCCTCATCACTAGCGACAAATGCATCTAGATATGCATGGTAGGCGGCCAAAACCTCGGATCTATTACGCATGCGTGAACCTCCTTCAAAACCGACAACGGTGTACGCTTAAATGTTACTACGGTTGGGCCGTGCAGTAAGTTGTCTAAAGTTCAAGGACCAGACCGTCAGGCGAGTCATCGATAAGGGCCGCTCTGTTGCCGCGGTGGGCCAGCTCAAGGTGGCTCCTAGGGGGTCAGCCTAGCTCAGGCTTCAGTTAAGCGCATGAAGGCGGTTTCGATGTCTTCACACTCAGTGGACGACAGCAATGCGTCTACCGGTCCTTCGAATCGCACTCGACCTCGGTGTAAGACAATCACGCGATCAGCTTGGCTCGCCTCCTCCGCCAAGTGAGTGGCCCACAAAATGGCCACTTGTTCACGTTGTTGCAGCGAGCGCACTCGCTGCATGAGTTGCTGGCGAGAGGCGATATCGAGACCGACGGTTGCCTCGTCCATCAGCAACAGCTGCGGCTGATGCAACATCGCTCGGGCAAGCTCGACCTTCCGTCGGTTACCACCTGATAACGTGCGCACCACCGTTTTGCCGTGGTCACTTAATCCCACATCGGCTAAGCATTGCGCCGTTCGTTCTCGCAAGTGAAAGTTCGACATTCCGTGCAGCCGCGCGTGGAAGCTCAAGTTAGCCTGCACCGTTAAGTCCAGGTCCAAGGCCATTTGCTGAAATACGACGCCGAGACCTGCCAGAGCGCGGGGAGCGTCGATACCCATGTCTACACCCAAGACGTCGATGCGACCGAGGTCAGGAACAAATAGACCGGTGAGGAGTTGCATCAGCGTCGATTTACCTGCGCCATTGGGCCCGAGTAACGCAACGAACTCACCTGTTCTTAGTTGGAGATCAATGCCATCTAAT